>Ga0209666_1002125_pt1 | contig 14891 bp, 10 predicted proteins | sample SaaInlV_125m_DNA_FD_184679 | JGI IMG/M metagenome (GOLD analysis project Ga0209666, IMG submission 184679) | Marine microbial communities from expanding oxygen minimum zones in the Saanich Inlet - Saanich Inlet SI037_S3LV_10m_DNA (SPAdes)... | ecosystem: Environmental > Aquatic > Marine >...
AGAGCGGCGAAGCTGTCGAAACAGGTACTGTGCTGAATCGATCCTTGAACGACGAAATGAAAACCTCCTATATCAATTATGCAATGTCGGTTATCATCGGTCGAGCTTTACCTGATGCACGTGACGGATTGAAACCAGTACATCGTAGAGTGTTGTACGGTATGCACGAAGGCGGTCATACCTCTGAAAAGAAATTTAGTAAATCTGCACGTTCAGTTGGGGAAGTCATGGGTAAATATCACCCTCACGGCGATCAATCCATTTACGACACTATGGTTCGTATGGCTCAAGAGTTTTCTCTAAGGTATCCTCTTGTGGATGGTCAAGGCAACTTTGGTTCCATTGATGGTGATCCTCCTGCTGCAATGCGATATACGGAAAGCCGTCTCGATAAGATATCAAAACACATGCTTGAGGATATTGAGAAAAAAACTGTCGATTTCCAACCGAATTTCGATGATTCGGAAATGGAACCATCTGTTCTCCCTGCTCGTTTGCCAAACCTACTTCTCAATGGTAGTGACGGTATTGCAGTTGGTATGGCTACACGCATTCCGCCACACAACCTCACAGAAGTTGCAGGTGCTATTCGATTACACGTAGATCGCATTCTAGAAGAAGGCGTTGAAAATTCAGGTATGCCTTCAATCTCTATAGATGAGTATATGGAGCATGTAAAAGGCCCAGATTTCCCTACAGGTGCTACCATTCACGGTATCGATGGAATTCTTGACATGTATGCGACTGGCAAGGGTAAGTTCCATGTTCGGTCAAAGTGTGATGTCTTTGATGATTCTAATGGTAAGAAAATTGTAATTCACGAAATACCTTATCAGGTCAAAAAAGCAGATATGCTTGTTCATATCGCTGAATTGGTCACCAAGGGAAGCGTTGTTGGGATCCGTGATATCCGAGATGAATCTTCTAAGGAAGGAATTCGAGTTGTCATTGAAGTGAAGAATAACGCAGACCCGCACGCTGTTCTCAACCATCTTTTCAAGTCAAGCCGTTTGCAAGAATCGTATTCTGCAAACATGATGGGTATCTTGGACGGCAGACCTGTTCTCCTTACTCTTCCTGTTATGCTGCACACATATGTAGAGCACAGGGAATCAGTGGTTGAACGAAGAGCACAATTCGAACTTGATAAAGCAGAAGCTCGAGCCCACATTCTCGAGGGCCTTGTCAAAGCTCAAGACCGAATTGATGATGTTATTGCAGTTGGTAAAGCAAGTTCGAGTCGCGAACAATTCGAAGCCGTTTTGAAGGGAACTGAGACAATGCCTGGCATTGCGGCCTTTGATTTCACAGAACCTCAAGCAAAAGCAATAGCAGAACGACGTTTGTATCAGCTAAGCAGACTTGATGTTGAGAAAGTAACAAACGAATACAATGAGTTGAAACTAAAGATTGCTGATCTTCAAGACATTATCTCCTCCAAATCCCGCCGACTTGAAATTCTCATTCAAGAACTGAATGAGATGGTTGAGAAGCACGGGGATGAAAGACGCTCGGAAATCGACAAGATGCCATTGTCTATGGACAGGGAAGATTTGATTGAAGAAAGAGCGATTGTTATCTCATTATCCGAGGATAATTACATCCGCCATTTGCCTGTTGAGTCGTTCAGAGTGCAGAATCGTGGTGGAAAAGGTCTGAAAGGTGTAACTACAAAAGACGAGGATTTCCCGAAGTCAATTCTGACCTGTTTCAGTAAAGACCGATTGTTGATTTTCACAGACCAAGGAAGAGTGTACGGCCTGAAAGCTTGGGAGACTCCAATGGGAAGTCGCTTGAGCCGTGGTAGTCACATCAGGAACATCATTGAACGCATTCGTGATGATGAACGAGTCGTCACAATTCTGCCAATATCCAAGGAACTTCAGGAAAATCCAGAAGGCCATTATTTGATATTTGCAACACACAAAGGTGTAGTCAAGCGTTCAGAACTTTCAGACTATACCCGTATCAATCGAAATGGAAAGTATGCTTTGAATTTCAAGACCGAATCGGATACACTGGTCTCTGTTCGTGCAATTACGGACGAAGATCATGTTGTTCTTGTGTCAAAGAAAGGACGTGCGTGCCGATTCAAACCAGGTGAATACAAGCTAAAGACTGACCCAGAAACAGGTGTTGAGCGGAAAGCATGGACTGTCAAGGTACAAGGCCGCGTAAGTATGGGTGTCAATGGAATGAACCTCAAGGATGGTGACTCTGTGGTTGGAATGATTGCTAGTTCCAATGAAGAAACCTTTGTTCTTACACTCTCAAAGTATGGTATGGCGAAAAGAAGCCGACTTGGTGATGGAGAAATGCATGATCTTCTCGATGAGAATGAAATGCCGGTGGTCGATGATCAGACAGGTAAAACCAAGCAATATCGTGACGGTTACCGTAAAACAAGTCGCGGAGCTGGTGGAGTACAAACCATGAAGCTTGATGATGAAAATGGTGATGAGATTGTCAGAGTTCATACTATGCCTGACGAACGAGATCAACTCTTCCTCCTCACTGGGAAAGGTATGATGATTCGAGTAAAGGCCAGTCAAACAAAGGAAACTTCCGGGAAGGCTACGAAAGGAACTCGTGTTATGGAACTTAGAAATAAGAACAAAGCAGGATTTACGGACGAAATCATCTTCTCTGCACATTTGCCAGCAGATTTAGTTGAAGATGAAGATGAATTTGAAGCAATGGATACGGATGGCGATGGTGTCGTAAGTCGCGAAGAATTTGAGGCTGCACAAGCCTCAAAGTCGGATTCAACTCTTGAAGAAGAGTGAAATTGTTCAATCGACGCCTTCAAACATGATTTATGTCTCGGGTGTTTGTACCGGATAGTTTCAACCGGTACGGTGAGATATATGGATGAGCGCTCTTTGATTTATGATTGGAATACCATTGAGTATGAGTTTAACCGAAATCCAAACAATCACCCCCATGGTGTTTGGTTTGATGATGAGACTCTGCGTGATGGATTACAGAGTCCATCCGCTCGTAATCCTACGATTGATCAGAAGATTGAATTGCTTACATACATGGAGAAACTTGGTATTCAGAAAGTAGACCTCGGGTTGCCAGGTGCAGGGCCATTTCACGTTGAGCACATCGACTCAATGCTCACCCACATCACTGAAAATGACTACTCCATTCGTCCAGGTGCTGCAGTTCGAACACTGATGAACGATATCGAACCTCTTGTGGAACTACAACACAAGCATGGCATTCCTGTCCAAGCATCCGCATTCCTGGGCACAAGTCCGATACGACAATATGCTGAAGGATGGACAATGGAAAAGTTACTCTCAACAATGGAAAAAGCTGTGACATTTGCTGTTAAGAACGACGTAGCGGTGATGTTCGTTACAGAAGATACGACTCGTTCAAAACCAGAAGATATCAAACTCATCTATCAAAGAGCAATGGAACTTGGTGTTCGAAGAATTTGCGTGTGTGATACATGTGGTCACGTGACTCCTAATGGTGTCAAGAAACTACTCAACTTCATTGATGAAGAAGTCATCAAAGACGGCGGATACAAGCGAAGTGAAATCGAAGTCAATTGGCATGGTCACCAAGATAGAGGGCTCGGCGTTGCCAATAACATTGCTGCAGTTGAAGCAGGAGCAGACGTTGTGCACGGGACTGCACTTGGGCTTGGAGAGCGAGCAGGAAATGCTCCTCTCGATCAAACACTTGTGAATTTGAAACTCATGGGAGCGATCGATAACGATTTGACAATACTTGGTGAATACATGCAAAAGGCTCATGAATATACTGAAGTTCCTCTACCTCGAAATTATCCAGTTTTCGGGCAAGATGCTTTTGAAACGGGAACAGGAGTTCATGCTTCAGCTGTCATCAAAGCAATGAAAAAAGGAGATCACTGGCTTGCAGATCGTGTCTATTCGGGGGTTCCTGCAGGAGAATTCGGTTTGGAACAAGTCATCCGTATCGGACACATGGCTGGTCGCTCAAACATCATTTGGTGGTTACAACAACGAAATTATGAAGCAAGTGATGAACTAGTTTCTCATCTGTTTGAAGTTGCAAAATCACAACGAAGACTCATGGATGATAAAGAAATTATTGAATCAATAAACGAATTCCAATCAAAGAATTAAGATTCTTCTTCAACATTATCTTCTCTGTTGACTTCTTCGAGCGTAGTTTCAAGCCATCCGCTGTCAACACTACCGCCGTCCCATTCACCAACAACTTCGACTTCGATTTCCTCTTCCTCTCTCCATACAGGTTCATCAAGAGACCCTTGAGTTACAAATCTGCCATGACTATCAACCTGCTCCTCGAGGAGTGACATGTGTTTTGAGACGGGTAGGAAATGTCCTACTGGCATTCCAGCAGCAACGAATGGGTTTGTAGCGATACATATCATCAAACCATCTTCTGGAGCCAGTATGTCGACAGATAAGCCTGGTGTTGCAGGGTCTGAGATGCGAGCAACAACATCTCCTTCTTTCATGATTGATCCACAATCAACAAACAAATCAAGCAAACCTCCTTCTCCAGCACGTAGCCATGTGGAACCACTTGCAAGCATTCTAAAGCGTGGTCTGTGGGGCTTTTCAGGAATCATCTTCAAGCTACGGAGGATATTCACCACGCCGTGTACTGCCACTTTAACTGAGGCTTGATCGAGCCAATTCGCTCCACCACCTTCGTATGTTATGGATGGAATGTCGAGGTCATTTGCATTACTTCGAAGAGAACCACTTGGTGGTTTAGAATCTAAAATTATCTCAATTCCAAATGCTTTCGCTAGGATATTTGAGCCTGCATGAGCGAGATCCACTCGAATCTGAGGCATGTTTGAACGTCCTTTCCCTGCGCTATGTAAGTCAATAATTGCATCTGAATCTTCAATCAGATATTTCCAGACTTGATGAGCTACTCTCCGAGTCGAGGATCCTTTCGGATTACCAGGGAAATTTCGATTCAAATCTCTACCATCAGGGAAGTATCGGGATTTGGAGCGATATCCAGGCATGTTGACTACGGGGACAATCCGGATCGTTCCTGCAAGCGTTTCAGGATTCAATGGTTTATCCTTTTCAGTAAATGAATTCCCAAGTAAATGAGTACATGCAGAAGGTCCTGTCAATTCGTCTCCGTGCATTCCCCCAAGAATTGTGATTGTTGGCCCGGGTCTACTTCCATGAATAATGGTCACCGGTGTAGCCCATGGATCGCCTAGGCTCACTTCCAAGAGTGGAAGGTCGATTGTACGAATTGTACCCCGCTTAACCGTTTTGCGATAGAATTTGTAATCAGCCCATTCAGCATTTCGGTCCCATTCAGTTCTATCTTCTGATTTATGCTCTGCAAGAGCTTTTTCAATGACCATTCTACGACGTTTCGATAGTTCGTGAGCGATTCGAACTCGCTTAGACTTTTTCGATTTTCGGGCCATAGGATAACCTTCTGAATTCACTTTAGTCCATTGACAAGGTCATCTAAAACCGTGTCAACATCGACTGCCTTTGTAACCCCGGATGCTAGTAAGACTCCATGGGCTCCTAATTCGACTGCAGTTCGGACATCATTTCCGTCCTTTACACCCGCACCACACAAGACACGGACATTCGGATTGATGTCTTGTACAGCCTTGACGGTATCTTGAACGATTGCTGGATCTGCTGATGTTACGGAGATGTCTCCACCGATAAGTTCGGGAGGCTCTACTGCAATGAATGTAGGATTCATCTTGGCCAGAGATTGTGCTTCATTTACATCAATGGCACATGCACATATAGGGAAGTCACCAGGAAGTGTTTGAATGAGTTTTTCAATACGAGAATGTTCAGATTTATGTTCAGCATGATTAATTATTGTACCCTTTGCACCGTGTTCTATAGCGTTATTCGGTTGTAGCCACCCCGTATTAGAACCAAACCCTACCGGGTCTAAATGCTGGGTCCAAACCTCAAGTGAAGGGGCTGCTTCCACGACTGAACTAAGATCGAAGGCAGAAACAACTGCAATCATACGAACATGGTCTTGAGAAGCCCTCTCCATGGCCTTTGCTAGATTAGCGGCATTCAATCCCAACGCAGATGCGTATGTTTTGAAATTGACAACAATCAGTGGCTTCATAGCAATGCGTGCATGCAGTTCTTCTTGAGTTCTTCCACACATGGCTTACTGAAGTGGCCATTGTACGTCATCAAGAACAGTCCCGTCTGGAATTACTGAATCGTGGTCAACAACCACATTAGTCAGGCGACAATTCTTTCCAATAGTGGAATTTCTTCCAACCATTGTGTTGTTTAGAATTGACTTTTCTTTTATCTGAACGCCGTCGAGCAGACTACATCTCGATAAAATTGAGTCCTCGATTTGTGTTTTCTGAGCCAGCATTGTATGTTCGACACTGCACGTTTTTCCGATATTGACAGATGAATCTGCATGCCAGTTGGTTCCTTTTCTCGAACCAGATTTCCATCGCCGGTTTGCAATGCATGCTTGAACTCCAGAAGACCAACTTTCAGGCGTTCCTGCATCAATAAAGTATCCTTCAAAGGCATAGCCATTCAATTCATTCTCTTCGGCTAATACTGGGAAAACCTCCCGTTCAAGCGAACACTTACCTTCTGGAATATACGAAAAAATATCGTCCTTAAAGAGGTAAGAACCTGCATTAATTAGGTTCGAAAACACCTCCTCAGGTTTTGGTTTTTCTTTGAACTTGGTGATTCGATTGTTGTCATCAATTCCCACGATTCCAAACCGAGTTGGATCCTCTACTTCCCAAAGAGCAAGCGTTCCTATACCTCCATTTTTTTGTTGCAAGTCCATTCCGGTTTGCATATTGAGCGATGAGATGATGTCTCCATTGAGGCATGCGAATGTACCCGAGATTACATCTCGACAGTTTCCAAGCGCCCCCCCAGTCCCCAAGGGTTCGTCTTCTGTCACAATACGCACATCAAACGGAACTTCGTTTTCTTTGAAATATTGTTCAATCATATCGACTTTGTAGCCACCGGCAACAATGACTTCGTCTACTTTGTCATTTGGCATGACTTCGACAACGTGCTCGAGCAACGTTTTGTCCAACATCGGAAGGATTGGTTTAGGAATGCCGTATGTCCATGGCCGCAGCCGAGTTCCGAAACCTCCTGCTAAAACTACGACTTGCATGGTTTTGGGGCGATGTTTTTGCATTTGAAGTTGTACCCTTTCGGGCTTTAAATTTCAAGGAAACCTTTCCGCACAGTTCAAAGACGTTCTTCCATTCGCAGGTAACAGTGATAGTATGAATATCCACGAATACCAAGGAAAAGCACTGTTCAAGCAACATGGCGTAAAAGTTGTTGAAGGCGTTCACTGTACGTCTGTATCAGAAGCACTCGATGCATATGATCATCTTCAATCAAAGGTTGTAGCTGTTAAATCCCAAATCCATGCGGGAGGAAGAGGAAAAGGAAATTTGTATTCTCCTGGAAGTCGAGACTTAGTCATGGAAGGCGGAGTTAAAATCGCATTTTCAAAAGAGGACGTCGGAACGTATTCTGAAAACATCCTTGGTAACATTTTGGTTACAAAACAAACCGGTGAAGAAGGTAAACTCGTAAACCATCTGTACATTGAGTCTGGTTGTGATATTGCTCATGAATACTATCTTGCTCTACTCGTAGATCGTGAACAAAAATCAGTTCTCGTCATGGCCTCCACTGAAGGTGGAATGGATATTGAAGAGGTAGCAGAAGAAACTCCTGAACTTCTCCACAAGCTAAACATTGATCCAAATGCAGGTTTGCTTGGCTATCAAATTAGAGACCTTGGGCTCGCTCTTGGACTGCAAGGTGCTGCTCACAAATCATTTGGAAAGATGTTGAAGGCATTGTATTCACTGTTCCTTAAGGAAGATTGTGCAATGGTTGAGATCAATCCTCTTGTTCGCTCTTCAGATGACGAAATGATTGCACTCGATGCAAAGGTCAGTTTCGATGAGAACGCTGAATTCAGACACAAGCAGTGGGACGATATTCGAGACCTTTCAGAAGAAGAGGACGTTGAAATCCGTGCTAAAGAAACAGGACTCTCCTATGTCAAACTCGATGGAAACATCGGATGTCTCGTCAACGGAGCAGGACTTGCAATGGCAACGATGGACGTCATCAAACTCTACGGAGGCGAGCCAGCAAACTTCCTTGATGTAGGTGGTGGAGCAAACGAAGAGCAAGTTAAAACAGCCTTTTCAATAATCTTAGAAGATCCAAATGTTAAAGGAATTCTTGTCAATATCTTCGGTGGAATCATGCGCTGCGATATTATTGCAAGAGGTGTTATAGCTGCTACTGAATCTCTTGGCCTAACTGTTCCTTTGGTTGTTAGACTTGCAGGGACAAACGTCGATGAAGGTAAGGCAATCCTTGCCGCTTCAACTCTCAACATACATCCTGCTGATGACCTTGCTGAAGGTGCTCAAAAGATTGTAGAACTCATTGGAGGTGAAGTTTGATGGCTATTTGGATTGAAGAAGACGCAAAGGTACTCGTACAAGGAATAACAGGAAAGCAGGGAATGTTCCATGCTGACAAGATGGTTGAATACGGTACAAACATCGTTGGCGGATGCACTCCAGGAAAAGGTGGGCAAACCGTTGATTTACAAGGAAATTCATATCCTGTCTGGAACTCAATGTTTGAGGCTATTGAAACAACCGATGCAGATGCTACAGTCATCTACGTGCCACCTCCATTTGCTGCGGAAGCCATTATGGAAGCCGCTGATGCATTTGATCAAATCAAAGGCGAAGGTGTCGTTGTTTGCATTACTGAAGGAATTCCAACTCTCGATATGGTCAAGGCTGTAGCGTTTGTCGAAAACCGTCCTGGAGTTCGACTCATTGGTCCTAATTGCCCTGGAATCATCACCCCTGGTGATGGCGGCGGTGCAAAAATTGGAATCATGCCTGGGCATATCCATGCAAAAGGCCGAATCGGAATCGTCTCTAAATCAGGGACATTAACCTACGAAGCAGTTGCTCAAACAATGAGCATCGACGAAGGCCAATCAACTTGTGTTGGTATCGGCGGAGACCCTGTCAATGGAACAGGTTTCATTGAATGCCTTGCTGCATTCGAAGCAGATGATCAAACTGAGGCTATCGTCATGATTGGTGAAATCGGTGGAAATGCAGAACAAGAAGCTGCTGCTTGGGCAAAAGAGAATGTCACTAAACCAATCGTTGGTTTCGTCGCTGGTGCAACAGCACCACCCGGCAAGCGAATGGGACACGCTGGTGCAATTATCTCAGGCGGAAAGGGAACTGCAGAAGAGAAATTCGAAGCATTTGAGGCAGCAGGAATTGCATGTGCCCGAGATCCATCGGAACTTGGAGCAGTCTTGCTTGAATCTCTCAAAGCAGCAGGCCTACGCTGAGGGTTCCTATGGAATCAACTTGGAATGAACAAATCATTGCGCATTACAAGTCGAACACGATACATCTCGATTGGCTCTCAAAGCCAAGCCAACATCAGTTCAGATGGAGAACCCTAGAAGGCCGATGGGTAACTTCCAAGAGACGAATACGGAATCATGAAACATTGATGAAAGCCATTGGGAAGAATTTCCCAAGTGATTTGTATGTCTCAACATCATCATGGCTGAATCCAATAGACTTACCTCGCTTGCGAGATACTGAACTCTCTCATCCTGTCCTTCTCGATCACCTCATTGTCTTCGATATTGATGTAGCTCCATTGAGTTTGAAAAATTTAGAAAAGGCAAAGGAGATTGCAAAAGGTGTTCACTCATTTGTTATGTTGAATGAATCCGTTGAATTCGTTCATGCAACATTCTCTGGAAGTAAAGGATTCCATCTCATCTACAAAGACACAGACCGCGAGAAGTTCGGCATTCCTAATCCCAAACAACGAGAGGAAACGGTTCGCAAAGAGCGCAAGGACTTACTTTCCCGAGTCCTAGAACAAGGTTTTGAAGTCGATGAGCGAATTACTGCAGACACGCGCAGAATCATCCGTTTGCCAGGATCTATTCATGGAAAAACTGGTTTTCAGTGCACAAGCATAGATACAAATCAATTCGATATTCCTTTGACTAAACTTCTAGAAGAAATACCTAAGATTGATGATGCCGTTGTCATCCCCAAAAAAGCGAAGGCGATTGTTAAAAAATCATTTAAAGAGGAAATTGAAGATGTTATTGACAATGAACATTCCTATCTGATAGAGGTTAGCAACCACTTACCTGGGACCAAGGATAGAAGTGCACTCCTCTTTTGGACGCCTTATTCATGGGGCACAAATACTGATTGTTTTGAACGGCTAAATATGCTAATTGAGATGGAAAACCTTAGCTTTGGTGCTATATTCTCAGATGGCGAAAGAATTCTGTTCATATGTCCTGAATCTATCACTCGGGCAAAAGTAGCAAAAATTCTAACCAATCTGGGCATGGAAAAACTGTCACAGAACCTAAAACAACGAGATCATTATTGGGTCAGAATTTCCGGTATAATGGATGATGATGGTATATGGCACAATGAGCCAAAGTTCATCTCAATTATTAACAATCATAATTCAAAATCAATCTATTCAAATGCACATTTAACATTACTAACTAAACTTGGTATTCCTATTGATCGTTCCCAACATGAGAAACTTTCAGGAAACAGTGAACCAAGCATTAGGATGGTTGTTCGCGACTGATTATTTATAGACTGCTTGCGGTTAAACCAGACTGTCCCCAATGGAGTCTTAGGACTATGACATTGAACTAAAGTTCGGTAGAAACAATCGGCGACGGCGCTCGGGGACAGCGCCTAGCCACCTTTCCGTGATACTATGGCAGAAAAAAAATACATTTCAAGCCTAGTCCTTTTTACTTCATTTATATCTTGTTTGATTCAATCTACACGTGATCCTGTGCATCCGGGGTTGTGGATTGTGCTAGCAATTTTTATCGGTTTTGCATTTATTGCACAACTGCTTGTACGCCTTGGAATTATGCAAATAACGCCGGTTAATCAAATGCCAAGAATAAATTCTAATCGAACGGTTATGGATTACAGAAACTATCACTATAATTCAATAGTTGCAAGAATAAACTCAAGTGGAATAACTGTAACTACAGTTGACGAAGCAATCAGAACCTATTCGAGTTTATTCAACGTTGGTGAAAAGGCTGCTAAGCCATTTTTTGAAAATCAGTTTGTTATGTCTACTCTCGGATTGAGTCGTCAAGATTCAACAAAAGTCACATATCAATCTGAAACATCTAATCAGAAATCAGGAAAAGTGAGTTCTAGCTTTTGGGGCAATATTTCTGAAGGAGTAGCAAGCCATGAAGCCAAGTCTGATCAAACATGTGCAGGCCATGCTTGCTCAAATCCAATTAGCGCATTTGATTTTCGATGTTACAAGTGTAGAGAACGATTTTGTGAGTCGTGTAAGGGCAGTGGCCTTACCTGTCCCAGCTGCTCATAGGAAGATTTCCTTTCTGTGAAGAGAGTTCTTTGGGGTTCTCCCTACTTGTCGGATAAACTCTAATCTCTGCTTTCCTTCCTTACTGTGCGCATAAAATATCTCTGCTGGGCTGACAAATTCTTTCCAATATTTTAGGAATATCTCTGCATCTTCAACCTTGCCTGCTAGGATTTTGGGGACTGAGTGATACATTACAAGTTGACTTTTTACTGGCCTCATGTACTTTGCTAAAACTTCGGGGAGTATTTTTGTCAGCCAAGTTTCCTCAAAGAAACGCGAGGATCTTGAAATGACATAACGGGGTTTCTCGAGTCTTCCAAGCACTTCTTCCAATGCCTCAGTGAATATGGCGGCTTCCTCTTCTGTGCTGTTGTTTAGATGCACTCGGAGCCATCCTCCACCTCTGTCTCCGCCCGAAGTTCGACAATTAGCCGAGATGTGGCCTGTATGGATGAGGCTGTTTGAGATAGCATGTGCAATTGCTTGAATCAAAGATTCATCAGTCCAAGGGCTGTCTTTCTTAACCCCGAATTTGAATCCTCCTGAAAATCCTATAGCACACTTTGCTTCAACTGCCTGTGTTGGCAATGCAGAGAATGGCTGTCCTATGCCCCATAACTCACGACTTCGCACTCTGTTTCGAGATCTTCTAAGCATCTCTTCGTTGAATATCGCCATACCTTCACTGATTCCCTCGGGTTGTGCTTCAGTGAATGCAGCATGTACGTGGCCTACGCCCTTTTCTATAGCGCCATCATCACAGACACCATACAATTGCTTGTGTTTCTTTTTGAATCGATTATAATCGGCGAAACCGTTTGTGAATTCTTCTGCTAGGCATACGATATCCCAATTATTTGCAACCTTCTCAGGCCATTCCTTGTCCAAACGAATTGACCTCCCCCTAAGTTGGTTAATGCTCATGCTGGTCGTAACCGTTGTCAGATCAATGAGTACGTTGATTTTTGATGCATCCCAACCTTCTCCGAGTAGTCCGCGCGTCCCGATAAGACATTTTGTCAAACCAATTTGGAAGAATTCAGTGATCATCATCGAATAGTAACGAGGTATCCAATCTTTTCCTTTTCCTACAATCTCATGATACGAATCTTTTTGATTATCAGTAAGAACAATCTTCAAGTTCCTTTCAGATATCCAAGCACGAGCTGCTTCAAGGAAGCGTTCCGCCAAATCATCATCGACAAGAACTGTACTTCCAGTCATCAAAATTGGATCAAGAATATCACCTGATGAACAAGCCACTAGTGCTCTAAATGCTGCAACAGCCCCGCCTGCTTCTTCATCGAGAACTCCTTCCACAAGAGTTGTTGCAGAGGTTTTCTCAAAATCTGTGATAACTACAGCACGAATATCAGGTCCCAAGGATTGCATTTCAGTGGTAATGATATCGGAAATTGCCTTGACCTTAGAAGATGCATAGGCCATGATACGTCCAACTGGGGAAGCACAGGGCCGTGAACCAGTCTCAGTAATTTGAATCCCTAAAAGCCTCAACCGTTTTGTGAGGTCTTCTCCCCTTTGATGATCCAGTGTGGATTCAGAACGACGCAGTCCATGACGAACGTACCGATCTAGAACAGGACGTAAGTACGAGAGCTTGTTGAGGCCTGAATTCAGTAAATCCCCTGGAGGAGTAGGTACTCCTTGAGGCAGTTTAATCTTGATTTTCGTCAAATAAATTCGTGCAGCGTCTGCAAAGTCGGGGTTCTTGGTATGGAATTTTTGCCAAGTTACACTTTTCCCCCCTGGTAAAATCCGCTTATCGAGAACCTCGTATATCCATCGTTGGAGTTCAGGCACTCTTTTTTTGTCTTCAGTTGGGCTTTGAACTTCGGATAGGAGTTGGTCGAATTCATCATCAACCGTTGAAATATACTTCAATTCATTATTCGCAGGGCGTACGAAGTAGCACAGATCTTGGTAAGGTGCGAGATTAGAATCCCGTACAAGAGCAGGCACTGGAACTTCGTAATCAATTTCTCCAAAGAATTCTCGATAACGCTCCGCATCCTCCTCGTCGATTTGAGAATAGTCTGGAGGTGTAGCGGTTAATCCCAACACGATTGGGTCATCAAAGAACTCTCGTACTTCTGCAAGCACTCTGCCCCAATGGTGCAACATATGGTGGCATTCATCCAGAATAATTAGTCCAATTCCAATCTCTTTTAGACGCATAAGCGTCTCTCTCGAAGAGTCATGTAAAGTCCACATAGCATTGCCATGTTTTGCTAAGTCATCTCTAACTTTTTTCCTATAGACCGAAATACGGGAGTTGTAATAATCTGGATTTTTCTCTCTCAAATCGAGAATCCAAGCTTCCGCAGATTCACTTGTGTCAGCTTCCCCTTTTTCGATAAGGGTTAGATTCCATAGTTGAAGAGCACTTTCGTCTAGGTCTTCTCCACCCTTTTTCGGCATGGTAATCGATTGATATGTCAATGATGTCAATAAGCCCGGGTTTTTGGAATCCGTACTGATCAGATTCTCTTTCCCATCAAGTTCGAATAGTGAAGTGCGAGCAGCCCACTGAGCCTGGATTGCTGAATTTGGCGATAAGACAAGAGTAGGCTTCCGCACAAGATTTGACCAGACATACAATCCAAGTACCGTTTTCCCTGAACCAGGAGGTGCAACAATGTGTAAATGCTTACCATCTAAATCCAATTCAGGTTCAATCACTGATACGGCTGCAACTTGGGAGGGGCGCAATGTTCCAGAAAAATGAATCCCTCCGAATTCATTCAGATTTTGGCTCATAAAACTACCAACCTTCATCGAGGTGGGCCACGCTTAGGTCCAGACGGACCTCCTTTTGGCGGTCCTCCGCTCTTCTTTGGCCCAGGTGGTCCTCCGCTCTTCTTTGGTCCAGGTGGTCCTCCGCTCTTCTTTGGTCCAGGTGGCCCTCCGCCAGGTGGTCCTGACTTCTTTGGTCCGGGTGGTCCTCCGCCAGGTGGTCCTGACTTCTTTGGCCCGGTTGGTCCTCCGCTCTTCTTTGGTCCAGGTGGTCCTCCGCTCTTCTTTGGTCCAGGTGGCCCTCCGCCAGGTGGTCCTGACTTCTTTGGTCCGGGTGGTCCTCCGCCAGGTGGTCCTGACTTCTTTGGTCCGGGTGGTCCTCCGCTCTTCTTTGGCAGGGGTGGTCCTCCGCTCTTCTTTGGTCCAGGTGGCCCTCCGCTCTTCTTTGGTCCAGGTGGCCCCCCGCTCTTCTTTGGTCCGGGTGGTCCTCCGCTCTTCTTTGGTCCAGGTGGCCCTCCGCTCTTCTTTGGCCCAGGTGGTCCTCCGCTCTTCTTTGGCCCGGGTGGTCCTCCTCGAGATGGCCCAGGAGGTCCTCCTCGAGATGGTTTTTCTTGAATTTCTTCATCTTCTTCCTCAAAGATGGCTCCGCAGTGCGGACAT
>Ga0209666_1002128_pt1 | contig 14876 bp, 7 predicted proteins | sample SaaInlV_125m_DNA_FD_184679 | JGI IMG/M metagenome (GOLD analysis project Ga0209666, IMG submission 184679) | Marine microbial communities from expanding oxygen minimum zones in the Saanich Inlet - Saanich Inlet SI037_S3LV_10m_DNA (SPAdes)... | ecosystem: Environmental > Aquatic > Marine >...
CCCCCCGCCGGACCTGACCGGCGGCCACCCGTTCGAGAGCCCCGCGAATCCGCGCAAGAAGCGCTTCGGGGACGAGGAGGAGGCTTCCGACGATGACGGCGGGGACGAGTTGACGCAGATGAAGGGGTACGCTTCACTCGTGAACGTGCCTCCTCCTCCTTCGCGAGACGGCGGTGCTGCGAAAACCACCCCGGGCACCCCTCCCGCGTTCACCAGGCCCGCGGCCTCCGCGCGCCAACACCGCGTCACGCTCTTCGAGGCGTACTATCGAAAGCAGAGACTCGGTTTCGTCGACGAAAACGAGTGGGCCGACTTTTTCGCGCACCTGCGCCGGCCTTTGCCCGTGACCTTCCGCATGTCCAAGATGGCCAGCCTCGCCGTGGACGTGCGCGAGGCCATTTCCGAGGGCGAGGATCTGCTGTACCCATCAACAAACACGCCTTGGCTGTGTAAGACAGACGCGGGGCGTGTCGTGCGACCTCCGCGTGAGTTGTCTTGGTGCGGCGGGTACCAGCTCGGGTGCGATAAGAACGCGCTCAAGTATTCCTCCGATTTTAATTTGCGACGCACGCATCAGTGGCTCGTGCGCCACAACAGCACGGGCGTGTTGACACGCCAGGCGGTGGACTCCATGGTCCCGGCGGCGATATTAGGGGTCGAGTCGCACCACCGCGTGTTAGATCTGTGCGCGAGCCCGGGGTCGAAAACGACGCAGGCGCTCGAGTTGTTGCATCGTCGCGACGGCGACGGAGGCGGGGAGACCGCGGAGGCGGGAGAGCCGAGCGGGTGCGTCGTTGCGAACGACATCAGCCCTCGGCGGTGTTACTTCCTGGTCAGGAGGTGTGCGGCGCTCGGCGCCGCGACACAGGCGCTGATGGTGACGAACCACCACGCGCAGTGGTTCCCAAACCCGGAAGTGCCGCTTTTCGACGTCGCGAGTCGAACGAAAAGACTCCCGAAAAGCGGCACTTCCGCGGCTTCTCGGTACCCCGAGGGCGCGTTCGACCGGATCATCTGCGACGTGCCGTGTTCCGGGGACGGCACGTTACGCAAGAACCCGCAGATCTGGAACGAGTTCAAACCCGAGTTTGCGATTTCGTTACACACGTTACAGCTGCGCATCGCGCAGAGAGGCGTCGCGCTGTTAAAAGTCGGCGGGTACATGGTGTACAGCACGTGTAGTTTCAACCCGGTGGAGAACGAAGCCGTGGTGGCGGCGCTGTTAGACAAGTGCGGCGACTCTTTGGAGATCGTGGACGCGTCTGATCGCGTTCGCGACTTGAAACGCAGACCGGGCATGACCCACTGGAAGGTGCTCACCGCGGAGGACGAAGGCGTGATCACGGAGTGGGACAGTTTCGAGGAGACGCAAAAAAAAGGCGCGGCGATTTCCGAAGGGTTGCGTCGCGCGTTTAAGCCGTCGGTGTTCCCGCCCAAGGCGGCGGGCGTGACCAGACTGGGCGTTCGAATTAAAGGACCGCCCCTGGAGCGGTGCATGCGGCTCGTGCCGCACGACCAGGACATGGGCGGGTTCTTCGCGACGCTGCTCCGGAAGGTGAAGCCCATCCCCGGGCCGCCGGGCGGGCGGCGCGAAAATACAGAAACCGAAAATACCGAAACCGAAGAAGCTTTTGAAGACGACAAAGACGCGCCGTCGTCGAAAACAAAGACGCGAATGACCGAGCCGACTCGTAAGACGCACGCGTACGTGTCCGCTCGCGAAGACGTGCTTGCCTCTTTGAACAAAACGTGGGGAACCGACATGGCCGATTCGTGTCTCTTCGCGCGCGACGAGAGCCCGACGCCGGCGACCTTGACGTATTTCTCGCCCGGCGCCAAAGCGCGGGTTTTAAACGCGCCGGGCGCGTCGCGCGTCAAGTGCGTGTGGGGTGGCGCGCGCGTCTTCGAGAGGCGCGGCGCGGGGGTGGGCGAGTGGAAGGCCAGGAAACCCGTCGGCGGAGGTTCGAAGTCGTCCGAAACAGACGCTCGCATGACTCCGGCGTCGTTCGTCTCGCTGTACCGCCTGACGCAAGACGGCGCGGCGGTTTTAGCTCGCGCGCGCGTCGCGTCGGGAACGGCCAACCCCGATTTGACCGGCGACCGGTTCGTGCCGATGCCGACGCGCGACGTCGAGAAGCTCCTTTCGAGTTTCGGGTCGGACGTTCCTTTCAAGCACTTGACCCCGGGGTCGAGACGCGCGTGCGAGGCGCTTTCCCCCGGGTCGATCGTTTGCGTGCTGAAAGGAGGCGGCGCGGACGTGGACGCGTGCCCCCCTCTGGCGGTGGAGCGCGCCGAGGACGACGCGCTCCGGCTGGAATGGCGGTACCGGAGAGGGTTGGAGGGCGCGCCGAAAGCCGCCGCCGCGGCGATCCTGCGCCGGCTGCGGGAAAACAGAGACGCGAGAGGGTGATCGGAGGCGCAAACGCAAACGCAAACGCAAACGCGCGTCTCGAATACTCCGTCGCGTGAACGAGCACGCGTAAACGGACAGTATCATAGACTACTACTGCTTCACGCGCCGCCTTCACAGCTACGATGACACCCACCACCCTTGCGCTCATCACTCACGCTATATAGTCTACTTTCCCTTTTTGCTCGTCTTAGCGCCGTTCCTAGCGCCGACCGGGGGTTTCGCGAGCGGCGCGCCCCAAAACCGTTTCGGCCCCGACCCGAAAACCTGCCGCAGGTGAAACGCGCCGACGCGCGACCAGGGCAGCGGACCCGCCGACCCGGTGACGCAGCCGCAGGTGACGCAATCGAAGCAGTCGTGCAGCACCGGGGGACACGACCGCGAGTCTTGGCTCGCCGAAGCGCTATTGTCGGGCGAATCCTCCGCCGCGGCGCGAAGCTTTGACCCGCGGGCCGAAAAACCGTTTTTCCTCTTGAGGCTCTCGACGTAGGTCTCGCCCGCGGCGACGCCTCTCAGCGTCGCCCAGAACAGAAGCCCGGTGGCGACACAGATCGTCCCACCCACGCAGAGCTGCCATGCCCACCACCCGACCCAGTCCGGCGCCTCGTCAAACGCCGCCGCGACGATGCGCGAGACGCCGCGCGTGGCGTAATACGAAGAGTGCGTCGCGAGCGACGCCGCGCCGCGCGGCGACCCGCTTCGCAACAACGCCATTAAGCTTTTAGGCGGCGGACCGAGAAGGCGACTCAACGTCCTCGATCCGAACACGGCGCCCGTTTCAGACAGCGTCTCTTCCACGGCGTCGCTCCATCCCCAGTCGAAGTTTTGTTTCGAACCGAGCGCGGCGTAGAACGAACGTAAGACGTTCGCGTTCGCGCCGCTCGGAGTCCAGAAAGCGGCGAGACATAACCCGAGCCCGAACGCGTTTCCGGTTGATACGTAAAACACGAAAAGCAAGAAGTGACGCATGGTGTCCGCGCCGACGCAGTTCGCGACGAACGGGCAGTGGTGGTCCATCGCCTGCACGCACTGGCGGCAGGTCGAGCAGTGGTGCGCGCCGGGAGGCTTGGCGGCTTGGCACGGCGCGCAAGGGACGCACCCCGCGAAGGCGCCGCGCGGAACGGCGTTCGGAATCGCGCCGTCCTTCTTCCATCCGTCGCGCCGCGCGGAATCGAACACGAAGGGAGCGTCCGAGAGCGCCTCCGGGATGCCGTCGTCCTGTTCGCAAACCACACGACTCGCCCTTGACTCGTTCCGAAACGCCGCCGGCGTCGGCGCGTCCTCGACGACGCCGGCGTTTCGAAACGAGCACAGCGCGTAGTTGAAGAAGACGTTAAACAGAAAAAACAGAGTCACCGCGACGATGCAAACCTCGGTCACCCGCGAGTCCCCCGCGACCACGGGCGCCAAGTGTTTGATCTGCGCCCACCCTATGCTCAGCGAGACGAGCACGACGCCGACCGCGAGCACGCGCCCGCCCCACCGCGCGAACACCGCCTCCAGCTGACGCCAGCGCGTTTTCAGCCGCGCGCGCCGGCTGCGGCGACGGTTGGGGAAGACGAACGCGGGCTCGTTCACCGCGAGGCACCACGTGCATTTGAACTTGGGCGCGTCCGCGCCGGACGGGAGCTTGGGGGGACACAAGGACGTGCCGCATCCCCAGCACGACCGCGTCGTCATCACGCCGCGGGGGAGTGCCGCGAGCACTCTGATGGCAGTTCCAAGGATCTGCCGCGTAAAAATGCGTCAAGACGTAAAAACACCTTCGTCCGTTTCGGGAACGAGCGCATCGTCAGCCCCACGGGCCTTCAGTTCACCGAGCGCGCGCTTCGCGTCCCCCGCTTCGCGATGGACGCAGACGAGCTGCTCGCGCGGTCGCTTCAGGAAGAGGAGGACCGCGCGGCGGCCGCTGAGCTGTTGCGCCGCGAGGCGTCCGCGAACGGTGTCATCACATCGCATCGCGAGGATTTCGCGCGGCGACTCGACGGAGGCGTGCGCACCGTGCTCGCGTACGAGAACGCGGAGGCACGCGCCGCGGCGCTCGCCGTGATCCCCGTCGCGCGCCTGAAGCGCGAGGCGGACGCGCTCGTGGCGCGAGCCGCGGAGCGAGCCGCGGAGACCGAGCGCGGTTCGGCGCGAGCGGACGACGGCTCGGTCCGCGGGACAGAGATCTCTCGCAGAGACGCGCTCTTGCTTCGCCTGCTCCGGTGGTTCAAGCGCGAGTTCTTCGAGTGGTGCGACGCGCCCGCATGCCTCGCGTGCGGGTGCGCGGACGCGCCCAGACCGACGGGACCGGGCGTGCCCACGCCGGAAGAGGCGAAGCACGGCGCGAGCCGGGTCGAGACGTACGCGTGCGCGTCGGCGACGTGCGGGAAGGCCATCCGGTTCCCGCGATTCAACGACGCGACGAAATTACTACAGACGCGCGTTGGACGGTGCGGCGAGTGGGCCAACTGTTTCGCGCTGTGTTGTCGCGCTTTGGAGTTCGAGACGCGATGGGTGCTGGACTGGACGGACCACGTCTGGGTAGAGGTGTACAGCGATACACAGGAACGGTGGCTCCACTGCGACGCGTGCGAGGACGCGTGCGACGCGCCGAAGATGTACGAACGCGGCTGGGGGAAAAAACTCTCCTTCGTCGTGGCGTTCGGGAAAGATGACGTCGTCGACGTCACGAGGCGGTACGTCTTGGATTTCGAAGGGGAGACTTTAAGGCGGCGGCGTTTAATCCTCCCGGATCCACAGGACGAGGCCTGGCTCAAAGACGCCATCGCAACGCGAAGGGACGCGCTGCGGTTTAGTTCGGAGAGAGACTCTCGCTCCGACGAAGTAGAAAAAGCGAGACTGCGCCGACTGTCGTCGCGCGACGCGCGCGAAGCGCGCTCGTTGGCGGTTCCGCCCATAGACGAGCCCGCGAGCTTTCGGGACGACGAGTTTTGCGGCAGGACCACCGGGAGTCTGGCGTGGCGCGCCGCGCGAGGCGAGCTCGGCGACATCGGTGAGCTCGGCGAGCTCGGGTGTCGGACAGACGACGGAGAGACGGCGAGCGAACCGGAGGCGCCGTCGCGAGTCTCGACGCCGGAGGACCCCGTCGCGGCGTTCGTTCGAGCCGAGTTCGCGCGTCTGACGACTCGGGAGAAGATGTCCCCGAACCAAGCCGCCGCGCTTGCGCTCGAGACGGCGCGAAAGACGTTCAGGTGACATACCACGGTCGTGACTTCCGGCGAGACGATCGTGACGAGAGTGTGAGAAGTACAGGTACCGATTTAACAAAAGATCGGAAGCGCGTCGCCGAAAAAACGCCAAAAAAACGCGTTCCGTCTGACGATACGCGAAACGTTCGCGTATCGTACACGACTCTCACTTCCCGAACTTCTTCTTTTTCATCGCCTTGGCCCCCCTGCCTCCCCCCTTGGCCTTCGAGTTCTTCAGGTGCCTCGGCTTGCCCGGCTTCGGCTTTTTCTCGGCGGCTTTAGCGGCGGCGCCGTGCAGACGCGACGCTCGGTCGTTTTGAAAAGCCGCGCTCCGTCGTTTATCGTCGCGCTCGCGTTTTTCCACGGCGCGTTCGCGACCGTCGCGCCCGCCCCCGACGGGCTGCTCGAACCCGAGCTCGAAGTCAAACTCCTCCTCGCTGATCTTGCCCTTTTTCAGCTTCTTGAGCGCGCGGTAATCGTCGTTGATGTCGTCCAAGTCCTCGCGCGACTCCTGCTGCCGACGCTTCGAAGCGGTGAGACGCTTCTCGCCGTTCTTGCGCTCCGCCTCCCTGGCAGCCTCCTCGCGCTTGCGCTTTTCGCGCGCGCCCTTCCCCTCACTCAGCTCGCCGCGCGCCTCCGCCTCGGCGCGCGCGGCGGCGGCGGCGGCGTTGGCAGCCCGTCGCTGCTTCTCCCTCGCCTTTTCCGCGTACGGCACCGCTTCCGGGTCCACCGCGCTCTCCACGAAGCCCGCAGTCGCCGCCTTGGGAGCTTTCCTGATCTCCTTCATGCGCGGGAGCCGAAGCAGCCCCATGGCGTTGGCGAGCCTCGCGAGCTGAAGCTCTTTGTGCCGGAAGATGAACCGGCAATGGTGCTCCTTGTACCCGCGCATGTACGAAACGAACGCGCGCGTCCCCTTTTCCATCGCCTCGCGGTTCGTCTCGGAACGAGCGCGCAACGCGGCGTTTAACGCGTCGGCGCCCAGCCGCGCGTCGTCGTCGTCGTCGTCGTCGTCGGAATCTTCCTCGTCTTCCTCGTCTTCTTCCCCGGCGTCCTCGTCCTCCAGGTCGTCCCCCTCCGAAACCGAAGCGTCCTCTTCATCCGAGCCCGCCTCCACCGCCTCGCGGCCCGCTTCTTCGGAAACGGCGTCCGCGTCGTCGTCCGAGTCGGCGTCACCGGCGACGCCGCCCGGGGGGGTCCCGCGCGTCCCTCGCGCGCCTCCTCTCTCAGCCTTCGCCCCGTCGTGCGGCGCCACCTTGATGTGCCTCACCTCGAGGAACTGGACGTAGCTGGCTTCGTGCGGCGCCAGGTACAGCAACGCAGCGCCCTCCCGGCCCATGCGCGCGGTCCGACCGACCCTGTGCACGAACGCCGCGGGGTCCTGCGGCGCGTCGAACTGTACCACCCAGTCCACGCCCGGAATATCCAGCCCGCGCGCCGCCACGTCCGTGCACAACAGGAGCGCGCCGTCTCGCGCGCGCGCAAATCGCAAAAGCGCCGCCTCGCGTTGCGACTGCTTCATCTTTCCGTGGAGCGCGATCACCTCGCACGCGTTTGTTTTGTTTTCACCGACCGAACCTTTTTCGGTCTCGTTGGGGTCCGCGGGCCCGCCCGGTTCGAGCGCCGTCGCGAAGTAGTCCACGCACGCGCACGTCAGGAAATACGCGATGGTCTTCTTCCCCCGCGCGTCGCCCGCCCGAAGAAACTCGCGTAGGTGCCACAGCCGCCGGTCCACCGGGCAGATCTTATACGTCAGCCGGAGCTGCGCAGGAAGCTTCCCGCGCGCGGCCGCGGAGGTGGCGGGCGCACCCGCGGCCGTGGCTGCCTTCGCCGCCGCCTGCGACGCGGCGTCCCGCACGGTGACGCGCACAGGGTTCCGGAGCCCCGCGCGCGCGAGCTCTTCGGTTTCCTCGGTTTGCGTGGCGCTGAACAAGCCGGTTCTTCGTTGTTTCGGGAGACGCGCGATGATCGCGTTGAGCGTCTTGACGAACCCCATGCTTAACAGACGATCCGCTTCATCCAACACGAGAAGCTCCACGCGTTTCAGATCCATCGCTCTGCATCTGACCATGACGTCGTCTAACCTTCCAGGCGTGCCGATGAGCGCGACGGCGCCGAATTCGGCAAACGCCTTGGCGTCCGCGGCGGCGTCCGTTCCGCCGACGAGAAGCATCGCGGCGCGCGGCGCTTTCGTATCCTTCGTCGCGCCGTGTTTGAAGACGGTGTTTAAAAACGGCACGGCGACGTCGTAAATCTGCTTCGCCAGCTCGCGCGTGGGCGAGACGATGATGCCGCCCACGGAGTGCTTCCGGAAGGGCGTCTCCTGCCTCGCCAAGATCTCCACGAGAGGCAGGACGAACGCCAGAGTCTTGCCCGAGCCGGTGCACGCCTCCACCGCGACGTCCTTGTTCCCGGCGAGAAGCCCGATCGTCGCGGCCTGCACGGGAGTCGCGCGCTCGAAACCCTGCGCCGCGAGCACCGCGAGGCTCTCCGCGCGAAGGGGGGGACGCAGGGAATCGAACCTGGGGCCGTCCGCGGGGCGCTGCTTCGGGATCTTGCCCGCCGAGGGGATTTCGTCGTCGGCGGCGGCGGCGGTCATGACGACTGGCCTCGCGCGGCGGCGGATCTAGACTCGAAGACGCCTCCAGCCGGTGGCACGCGCGCGAAGAGTCGCCGAGACGAAACCGGCGCGACGGGCGCTCCTCCGGTGGCTCCGAACAGGCGCGGCGTGAAGTGTGCTCAGCGCCGCCGACGCCGGCTTTTCTCGCGACGTGCCACCCTTGTGAAAAAAGTTCATGTGGAATTCCCGGAAAAATTTATGTCGGCACTTCCGAGAGCCCCGCGAGGAGCATTCCGCGACGCGCCTCGAGGCGCGCCGCGCGCAGAGCGCATGCGCGCGGTCTCGACGCATCCAACTCCGTTCGCGACCGCGTCAAGGCCACCGCGCAGCGCACGAACCCGCGATATGTCCTCTTCGTCGGCCAAAGCGACCCGCGGCGCGAGTCGTGCTCCCGCGTCGTCTGCGAGGTGCACGGTCGTCGAGCCCGCGTGGCCCTCTCCCGACGGGCGGACGCTCGTGTTCGTGCACGGCTGGCCGGACAGCGTCGACATGTGGACCCCGCTCGTCGAGCGCCTCGCGAAGCAGGGGCACATGTGCGTGTGCGTGCCCTTGCCGTGGTACCCCGGCGGGTCCGATCCCGCGAAACGCCCGGATTTCAACGTCGCCGCGAGGGACGTCGTGTTCGCGGCGCGTCAGGCGACGAAAACGAGGGCACCCGAAAACGAAAACGGGTCGAGCGCCGGCGTGAACAAAGTCACGCTGGTGTGTCATGACTGGGGCTGCGTCGTCGGTTTCAAGGTCCAGAAGATGGTTCCCGACCTCGTCGAGGCTGTCGTCGCGCTGGACGTCGGCGCCGACGCGCGCGGGTTGTCCGCCAAGGAGAAGGCGTTCGTCGTCGCGTACCAGTCGTGGCTCGCCGCCGCGCACTTTCTCGGCGGCGACGTGGGCGATTACATGACCACCGCCTTCGCGCGGTTCGCCGGCGCGCCCGTCACGAAGCACGAGACGAAGACGAAGACGAAAACGAAAGTCCGCGCGAAAATGAATTGGCCGTACGTCGCGTTTTGGCGCGACTTAATGTTTCCGCGACCCGAACGACCTCGGACGGGCGACGAAGCCGCGCCGCGCGCTTTTCGGTCCTCGACGCCGAACGAGAGGAAGACAGTGAAAAAAAACGGCCCTCATGACAAAAACAAAATCGCGGCGGATGGAAACGCGTCGGAGTCGTTTCCTTTCGCGCCTTCTTGCCCCGTGCTGTTTCTGTTCGGCGGGAACAAGCCGGCGCGGTTCCACGGCGACGCGTGGCTCAAAGCAATCGACGCGAAGAAAGCGGAGGGGGACGGGAGCGCGTGGTACGAGATGAACGACGCCGGGCACTGGTTCCCGGTTGAGCGCGTCGACGAGACGTTCGACGCGCTCGACGCGTGGTTCCGCGCGACGAAAAAAAAAGAAAACGACGTCGAGACGTCGGATTCTCCGACGCCGTCAGAGATTCGGAGCGCGTTGTGAGTCGAGACGCTATCGACCCCCGACGCGGACGTCGCGTCTCCGCGAGCGAAGGGAATCGTTGTGCGTGATGCGAGAGGTACTGCGCTTCAGAGCGGTATACGGCGTGTCGTCTCGAGGCGTGTCTTTTTACTACGACGAAAAAGAAGCTACTGCGATGTCGTAGACGACGCCGTCGCGGCGGCGTCGTCGCGTCGTCTTCGAACGACAAAAAACGCCCTCGCTCGTCGGAAGCGAAGGAAAATACGCTCCGTCAGCGCCACAACCCGACGTAGCACCCCTTCAGGCCGTACGCCAGAGGCCCGCCGGCGACGAGCAAACGCGTTCCGCTGGCGTCCCACGCGTGCGCGTAGCACGCGTTGCGCGCGGCGAACCAATCCTCGGCGTCGGCGAAGTGCTCCAAGAACATGTCGTGCTCGCGGTCGAGGAAGCCCTCGCCCGTGCGGAGCACGAGCGACGCCGCGCTCCGCCGCCGCGCGCCGTCGTGCGGCGGGCGCGCGCTCGGCGGCGCGATGACGTCGTCGCCGTGCACGCGGCGCGCGTCGCGAACGCCCGGCGAATCCTCCGGTCCCGTCCTCGACGCGTCCTTGGCGCCGTCGGCGCGCGTCGCGCCGTCGGCGCGCGCGACGAGCGACCCGCCTTCTTCGTCCACTCCGAGGACGCGCGGGAGGAACTTCCCCGCGACGACGTCGAAGAAGAAGAGCCTCCCGCCGCCTCCGCCGACGGTGAGCAGACGCCCACCGCCCGAGAACGAGAGCGACCGCACGCCGTCCGCGTCGTCGTGCGGCAACTTCTTCTCGCACGCGCGGTTCGTCTTTGCGCGGTGGTCGAGCAGCGCCACGTGCGCCTGCGAGCCGATCGCCGTCGCGTCGCCTCCGTCCGTCGCGAGGCACATCAGCTCGCGACGCGACCGCAAACGCCGCGTGTCGATCGCAGCCATGACCTCAGGGTCGGTGAACGCAACCGTCCCGTCCACGGAGAGGCTCACGAGGCGCCGCGCGCGCCGCGCGTACCGCACGTCGCGCACGCGGTCGGCGTGCGCGCGAATCGACGCGACGGGTTCGCGAATCTCGGGAATCGCGCCGGAAGAGACGCCCCTCTTCGCTTCGCGGTCGGGCGAGCCGGAGGCGCCTCCGTCCGGGACGGACCAGATGCGCACGGTAGCGTCTCTAGACCCGGAGGCGAGCACGTTATCGGTGATCCAGTCCAACCCGAACACCCAGTCGCGGTGCCCGACGAGCAACGCCGACGGCGTCAGGAGACGTCGCGACGCGTGCGATGACAAAGACGCTTCGTCGTCGAGCGAAGCGGAGAAGACGGCGACGTCGCACGGGTTCTCCCCGCCCGTCGCCAGACGCGTCCGGCTCGGGTTCAGAGAGATGGCGTGGATGCCGCAGTTCTCGAAACGGCGAGAGTCTCGAAGAGACCCGTCCGAGTCCGAGTCCGAGTCGGTCTCGAACTCGAAGTCGACCTCCGCGGACGTCGACGGGCTCGCCGAGACGCCCTCGAGGCTCCGGACCGGGGAGTCGCCGAACCGGTAAACCGGAGCGTCCGCGACGTTCGAGACGAGCTCCGTCTCGACGTGCATCAGCGCGTGGCCGCCCGGGTTGGAGTCGCGCCGCGTGAGCACGTCCCCGACGTAGAAGTCGGGGACGCCGCGCGTCGCGAAGCGGCGCGGGCGGCGGCGACGCGCCGGCGGGCGAAACTCGCGGCGCGCGGGCAGAGCGACGCGCTCGCACGTCCTCGCGTCGACGTCCATCACCACCAGCGCGTTATCCTTGGTTCCCAGCACGACGCGGCTCTGGTCGAGCCAGGCCGCGGCAAAGCACTTGTCGAACCGGGCGATGAGCGACGCGGGCATCTCGTGTTCCTGCGAGGCGCGCGGGGGGAGGCGGTGAGCGAAAACGCGCCGAGACGAAAGCCTTCTTCGGCGGGCGCGACGAAATCGCGTCCGATTTTCCGCGTGTCGAGTGAGACCTTGGAGTCCACGCAGTGGCGTGTGACGCGCTTTTTTCGGGTGCCTAGAAACGAAGCGCGACGAAGCGCGGCGCGTGAGGGTGCGGACGCCGCGGCGACCTGACGCGCCGGCGCGTCTCGCCGACAGACGTACGTCGATGGTGTACGGCGCGCGCGTCGCGAGGGACTCGCGGGAAACACTGCGGCGAGGAAGAGAAAGAGCGTTCGGTCAGAGATCTGACGCACTTTTCGCGCGAGCGCGCGCTGGAGAGGATAAATGACGCGGACGACCGCGCGGAGGGCGAGGACCGCGGGCGAGGACGCACCGAGCGTCTCGGCGCGGGAAACCGCAGCCGCCGCGTTCGCGAGCGTGGAGGTACTCCGCGAGCGCGAAGCTGGAGCCCCGGGCAGGGTTCCTGGGTGTGAGATGGGGTGCCGGCGCGGGGTTAGTTGTCCTGTCACATGTCGACAAAAAGGTCACTCGTCTCGCGCGAGAAACGACGAGAGCGTGCGGTCCGCGACGTACCGGCGTCCTTCCTGGTGCCCGCGCGTCATGGCGTCTTCCTTCGCGCGCGCGCGAGCGGCGGCTCTCCGGCTGCGCTCTTCGCGCTTACGCTTAAGGAGCGCGGCGTCCGACATGCCTTCTTCGTAGTCGTCGTCGTGCGCCTGAGCCTGACGCGACCGCGTGAAGAAAGCCGCGTGGTCCCAGTCCATGTCCTCCATGATTCACGAGGCACCCGAGACGGTGCGCTCGTAAACGGAAATGGGCGAGCTCGTGCGCTCGCGCGCGCGAGATGTCCGCCGCGTGCGAGTGTCTCGGGCGCGAGCGCGAGCGGACGCGGCGGTGCCTCGGCGCTTTGCCGCGCGCTCTTCTCTGTCGGAGGGTTATTTTTTGGCCAGGCTCAAGCCAAAAAACGCCCCGCGACGACTTCTCGGCGGACGAACTTCGCGAAGGTTCCGAGAGACGTGTCGGGCGCGACTACGACTCCAGAACTCGATCGGTGAGCGCACTCGCCAGCGCGCGTCACCCCGAAGCGGTCGAGGAGGCGCGGCGCGATGTCACCGCACGCGGCGCGTCGCGCGCTGCGGGCGGCCTCCACCGCGCTGCGCCGCTCGCGTACCGGCCTCGCCCCGTCGACGTCATCGCGACGCATGTCCACGGGCAGTGCCGACTCGTCGTGTCCGGTCGGCGCGGCGTACGATCGCTTGGTCTCGTCCGGGGAGTGGCGCCCCGACCCCGCGCAGGCGTCCGCGGTGCGCGAGCTCAGCGCGCTCAGGGCGTCGCTGATCACGCATCGGCGTGCCCTGCGCGGGTTCTTCGAGCGCCTCGACGCGCACGAGGCCCGGCGCGCCGAGCTCGAGGCTGAGGTGGCTCGGCGCGAGAAAGACGTCGCCGCGTCGTCGTCGGCGCGAACCGACGAATCGTTACGAGCCGCGCGGCGCGCGTTGAGCGCGCTCCCGCCTCCCCCGACTCAGCCTCGCCCTCCGCGCGGTCTGTACCTGTGGGGCGGCGTCGGCGTCGGCAAAACAAGACTGATGGACGCGTTCTTCGCCTCGCTCGACGACTCGGTAGTGCGGCACAAGCGACGCGTGCACTTCAACGAGGCCATGCTCGAGCTGCACGAGAAGGTGCACCGGCACGAGGCGCGCGACGCCGCCAGGCTGAGCAGGCTGAGAGAAGGAAAGGCCACCGACGACGAAGTGGCCTCCGAGTGGGAACCGGACGCGACGAAATCCGCCGGTCTGGGCGGGTTCCTTAACCCCGCGGCGTACGCGCGATCCATCTTGGCCGCCGTGCGGCGCAGACGCAGGATGAGCGTCAAGCGAAGGCTGAGCGTCGACGGGAGTCGACGACGCGTTGCGCCTGAAGCGACATCGAGTCACTCGAACGACGACGACGACCACGACGACGCGGAGTCCTTCGCGAACGACGGAGGCGACACGTCCGTGGCTCCCTACGAAAACGCCTCCGTGCTTCGCCGCGCGGCGCGCGACATGCTGGGCGACGCGCGGACGCGCGACGGCGGGTTCGCGGTGTTGTGCTTCGACGAGTTCCACGTCGCGGACGCGTTCACCGCGGTGGCGCTGAAAGGCTTGCTCGAGGAGCTCCTGTCGTTGGGCGCCGTCGTCGTCGCGACCAGTAACCGATCGATAGACGCGCTGGACGCCTCCGGCGCCGGCGCCGCGCGAGACGTCTTCGAGGCGTTCGCGGCGACGCTCCGCGACCGCGCGAAAGAGGTGGAGGTTCGCGGCGCGACCGATCACCGGCGGCTCGAGTACGACGCGCGGAGGCGCGAATCGAACGACGGAGGAATCCTCCGTCACTCGAACGACGACTCGAATTACTTCTACCCGAGCGCCGACGCGTCGACGCGCGCGCGGTTCGAGACGAAGCGACGAGCGTGGTTCCCAAACGAGTCCGATGCCGAGTCGAACGCGTCGACGTCTTCGGCGACGTTCCCGGTTGCGTTCGGGCGACGTCTGATCGTTCCGCGCGTTTCGCCGTGCGGCGGCGCGGCGCACTTCACGTTCGACGAGCTCTGCGGTCGCCCGCTCGGCACGGCGGACTACTGCGCGCTGACCAAGGCGTTCGGGGTGGTGTTCGTCGAGGACGTGCCGCGCATGTCGCGCGCGACGCGGGACAAGGCGCGGCGGTTCATATCGCTCATAGACGAGGCGTATAACCGAAACGCGACGTTGATTTTTCTCGCGGCGAGTCATCCGGACGCGTTGTTCTCCGGGAAAAGCGACGGCGTCGTCTCTTCGTCGGACACCGTCTTGGACGGCGCGTTGGACGGCGGCGACGGTGGAGGCTTGGACCTGGAGTCGCTCCAGTTCGAGACGGAAGCGGAAAACGCGGGGCTGCGTCGGGACGTGCGCGCGCGGGGGGGAGTCGCGCCCGTCGCGGGGACGGCGCGGGAGATGCGCCTCGCGAAACTCAGGCTCTCCGGGCTAGAGGAGCGCTTCGCGTTCTCCAGGGCAACCTCGCGCGTGCTGGAGATGCAGACGCCAAAGTACGCGTCGCGAGCGAGGAGGGAGCGATGAGAGGGTCGCAGTTTCGTTTCGCGTGAAAGTCGAAAGCGTACATGTAACAACCGCTCTTGTACCGACGTGCGTTTTTACCCGAGGCTTTTATTCGTCGCGTCTGATCATTCCTCCATCTCCGTATCCGCGGCGAGGAACGCCGCGATCTCGCGCGATTTCGCCAAGTCGGCGCCGAGGCGGTTGCGGCACGACGTGCTCCGTGTGTTGG
>Ga0209666_1002129_pt1 | contig 14876 bp, 15 predicted proteins | sample SaaInlV_125m_DNA_FD_184679 | JGI IMG/M metagenome (GOLD analysis project Ga0209666, IMG submission 184679) | Marine microbial communities from expanding oxygen minimum zones in the Saanich Inlet - Saanich Inlet SI037_S3LV_10m_DNA (SPAdes)... | ecosystem: Environmental > Aquatic > Marine >...
AGAAAATAATTTATTCAAAAAAAATAAATAAATTTATCTCTTAACTTACTTTAAAAATATATCTTGTTTGTGATATTTATATTCCTAAAATTTTCTTATTAGAGTTTTCATCCATACCTGAGTCTGCAAAATCATCAAAAGATTTTTCTGTTACTCTAATTAAATGATTTTTTATAAATTCTGCGCCTTCCCTTGCTCCATCTTCTGGGTGTTTGAGACAGCACTCCCATTCTAACACTGCCCAATTATCAAATCCATAAGTTGTGAGTTTAGAAAAAATTCCTTTAAAATCTATTTGTCCATCTCCCAAAGATCTGAAACGTCCAGCTCTATTTTTCCATGACTGATATCCTCCATAGACACCCTGTTTTCCAGTTGGATTTAATTCTGCATCCTTGACATGAAACATTTTTATTTTTTCATGATAAATATCTATATGCGATAGATAGTCTAGGTGTTGTAAAGCATAATGACTTGGGTCATACATCATATTACATCGGTTATGGTTTTTAACCTTTTCAAGAAACATTTCAAAAGTTATGCCATCATGAAGATCTTCGCCGGGATGAATTTCATAACAAACATTAACTCCACATTCATCAAATTTATTTAAAATTGGTATCCATCTTTTTGCTAATTCATCGAAAGCATTATCTATCAGACCTGCAGGACTTTGCGGCCAAGGATATACATAAGGCCAAGCTAAGGCTCCAGAAAAAGTTACATGATTATGAAGACCTAAGTTCTTTGAAGCTTCTGCGGCCATCATAAGTTGATTAACTGCCCACTCTTGTCTTTTTTTTGGATTTCCTCTTACTTCTTCAGCGGCGAACCCATCAAACATAGAGTCATACGCTGGATTAACAGCTACAAGCTGGCCTTGTAAATGTGTGGATAAGTCTGCTAATTCAAGATTATATTTTTTTAAGGTACCTAAAATTTCATCACAATAATCTTTACTCGAAGATGCTTTTTTTAAATCAAATAGTCTACTATCCCAGGTAGGGATTTGAACTGCTTTGTATCCTAGGCTAGATGCCCACTTAGATATAGATTCTAGAGTATTAAACGGCTCATTATCTCCAGCAAATTGAGCTAAAAAAATTCCAGGACCTTTTATTGACATACTATTAATGTAATTTATTCCTTACATACTTTCCACTTACATTATGCAAAAAAAACATTTTCATATCAACTCTATTATATTAGAGTTAACTAAGTAATGGAGGAAATAAAAATGAAAAAAATAATTTCATTAATACTATTACCTTTTTTTGCACTAATGTTTTCAACTAACGTAAAAGCTGAATCATTAACTCTAGGTTGGGCCGCATGGGATCCAGCAAATGCTTTAGTAGAGCTAAGTAAAGAGTTTACTGCAGAAACAGGTATCGAAATGAACTTTGAGTTCGTGGATTGGACTAGCTACGCTGACAGAATGCTTAACGAACTAAATAATAAAGGTAAGACTTTTGACCTTTTAGTTGGGGACTCTCAGTGGATTGGTGGTGGAGCAGTTAACGGTCACTATCTTAAACTAAATGATTTCTTTGATAGAGAAGGTATTTCTATGAATGATTTCTCAGATGCTACTGTTTATGCATATTCAACTTGGCCAAAAGGATCAGAAAACTATTACGCTCTCCCATTAATGGGTGATGCTTTAGCTTGGGCTTACAGAAAAGATTGGTTTGATAGACCTGAACTAAAAAGTGAATTTAAATCTAAGCATGGTTATGATTTAGGTGTTCCTAAAACTTGGGGAGAATTACATGATATGTGTAGTTTCTTTCAAGGAAGAGAAATTGATGGTGTAGTTCGTTATGGTGCAGCATTAAATACAGAAAGAGGTTCTGAAGGTATTACTATGGGTGTAACTGCAGCTATGTATGCTTGGGGAATGGAATATGAAGATCCAAACAAACCTTATCACTCTGATGGTTTCTTTAATGCTCCTAATGTTGTCGAGGCAGTTGAATTCTACAAAAAAATGTATGAAGATTGCTCACCTCCAGGACATTCAAATGCATACATGGGTGAAAACTTAGACGCTTATAGTTCTGGACAAGTTGCATTTCAAATGAACTGGTATGCTTTCTGGCCTGGTGTTGCCAAAGGAGATAAAGACGGAAGAGTTACAGGCTTCTTCGCAAATCCTTGTCAAGAAATCTGTGCCGCTACACTTGGTGGCCAAGGTATATCTGTTGTAAATTATTCTGATAAAAAAGAATTAGCTCAGCAGTATATTAAATGGTTTGCTAGACCAGATGTTCAACAAAAATGGTGGGATCTTGGTGGATATTCATGTCATAAAGATGTATTAGGATCACCTGATTTTGTAAACTCAGCTGTTTACGCTCAAGGCTTCTTAGACTCAATGGGAATTGTTAAAGACTTTTGGCAAGAACCATCATTTGTTGAGTTGTTAATACCTATGCAAGAAAATATGCATGACTATATAGTCAATGGCAAAGGTTCCGCTAAGGGTGCTCTAGATAATATTATCGAAGAGTGGGAAGAAGTATTTGAGTCTGAAGGTAAACTTTAAGACTTAATACTATATTATTAGTTTGGGCGGATGTAATTTCCGCCCTGCAAAATCTTATTTAAATTAAAATGAAAAAATTAGTGATTAAAAGTAAAGGTCTATCAGATAAAGCAATTGGATGGCTGTTCATTGCCCCTACTATTATTTTATTACTTTTAATTAATGTTTACCCTCTTATCTACGCGATAAGAATGTCGTTCACAAATTTTTATGCAAACAAACTCACACAAGTTGTAAAAAATGTAGGTCTTAAAAATTATTATAAAATTTTAGGTAAAGAAGCTATTTGGGAAAAAATGCAAATTACTGCTCACTTTATGTTTTGGACTTTATCACTACAAATTATTATTGGTTTATCTCTTGCTCTTTTACTAAACAAAAAATTTAAGGGGAATGAGCTTTTAACAACAACAATAGTGCTTCCAATGATGTTATCTCCAGCAGTAGTTGGTGTTTTTTGGGGTTATTTGTACAATCCTCAAGTGGGCCTTTTTACTTATATAGTTAATTTTTTTTATGACTTTGGTTCATTTGATATGCTTGGATCTGGCACTCTGGCTCCATGGGCAATAGTTATAGTTGATACATGGATGTGGACTCCTTTCACAATGCTAATTTGTTTAGCTGGACTAAGATCAATCCCTGGATATTTGTACGAAGCAGCAGAAGTGGATAGAGCAAGTAAGTGGCAACAATTTGTGTATATTACACTGCCTTCTGTTTTGCCATTTCTACTATTAGCACTTTTATTTAGAGGAATAGAGAATTTTAAAATGTTTGACATGGTCATGGAATTGACTGGAGGCGGACCTGGATCTATGACTGAGTTGACATCAATGAATTTGAAAAGAGAAGCATTTGAAAAATGGAAAACTGGTTATAGTTCAGCTTATGCAGTCATTTTATTTGTAACAATTTTTGGCTTTGGAAATGTTTATGTCAAGGTCATGAACAAGATTAAGGATAGATAATGGATACTTCACGTTCACCTATGGAGCCGAGCGGATTTTCAAAAAAAATTGCTGCCTTTATAATTATTGTCTATACGGTAGTCACTCTAATTCCAATTACATGGATTGTACTAACAGGATTTAAAAGTGTTGATAGTGCTGTTTCCTACCCTCCAGAAGTAATTTTTGAGCCTTCTCTTGAAGGATATGTTAATCTATTTACTGCCAGAACAAGACAATCTGAAGAATACCTAGACTCACTTCCACCACCTGAAACTTGGTATGAGGAGTTGGTAAGAAGTAAGGATATGGTAATCACAGGTCCATCAAAATTTTTTAGTAGGTATCTAAATTCAATGATTATTGGATTTGGAGCGACTTTTTTATCAATTTTTTTAGGAACATTAGCAGCTTACGCTTTTTCAAGATTTAAGGTGCCTCTCAAGGATGACTTAATGTTTTTTATTTTATCTACAAGAATGTTTCCTCCCATAGCCGTGGCAGTTCCGATCTTTATCATGTACAGAAAACTTGGATTAGGAGACACGCATATAGGTATGATTATTTTATATACTGTAGTTAATCTAAGTTTAGCTGTTTGGTTGCTTAAAGGTTTCATGGATGAAATCCCCAAAGAATATGAAGAAGCTGCTATGATAGATGGATACACAAGATTTCAGGCTTTTTTTAAAATTGTATTACCTCAAGCTACTACGGGTATTGCTGCAACTGCAATCTTTTGTATGATTTTCTCTTGGAATGAATATGCTTTTGCTGTTCTACTTACGCAGTTTAATGCGCAAACAGCACCACCTTTTATTCCTACTATTATTGGAGAGGGTGGTATTGATTGGCCAGCAATTGCGGCTGGCACAACGTTATTTTTACTTCCCGTTATGATTTTTACAGTAGTTCTTCGAAAGCATCTTCTCAGAGGTATAACATTTGGAGCAGTAAGGAAATAATGAAACAAGAAAATAAAAGTTTATTAAGAAGAATTTTTAGAAGAGGAATTTGGGAAAATTTTTCTACGGCTTTAATCTTAATTGGTGTTTTTATGCTTATGCAACCTTTTGCTATGTGGATGTATACATACTCTTTTATTGTAATACTAATTGGAACTATTGGTTTTGTAATCACTAGTCATTTTCCGGATTAAAATGGCAACTATTAAAATAGAGAACCTTCAAAAATCATTTGCTGATTTTACTGCTGTTAAAAATTCAAACCTAACCATACACAATAAAGAATTTTTTGTTCTACTCGGACCCTCTGGATGTGGAAAAACTACAACACTTAGAATGATAGCAGGTCTTGAGTTGCCCACGTCTGGTAAAATTTATTTGGATCAAGACGAGGTAAGTCTTCTGAGAGCTTCAGAAAGAGACATAGCATTTGTTTTTCAATTATTTGCTCTTTATCCTCATATGAATGTAAAAAATAATCTAGCCTTTCCTCTAAAAATGCAAAAATACTCAAGAACAGAAATAAAAGAGAGAGTTATGGAGGCAGCAAAACTTCTAAGAATAGACAATATATTAGATGCTAAAATTTCAAGCCTTGCAGGTGGTGATCGCCAAAGAGTTGCTTTGGGGAGAGCTTTGGTTAGAAGACCAAAAGCTTTCTTGATGGATGAACCATTGGGAACTTTAGATTCTGAGTTTCGAGAATTAATGTGCTTAGAGTTAAGAAAATTACACGATGATATTGACGCTACAACCGTATATGTAACTCATGACCAACAGGAGGCAATGTCAATGGCTGATAGAATTGCTGTCATGAATGAGGGTGAAATTTTGCAAGCAGATGCCCCATCAGTTATTTATAATAAACCAAAGAGTAAATTTGTAGCTTCTTTCATTGGTTCACCTGCTATGAATTTTATACCATTCAATCAAGCAGTTCAAAAAAATCAAACAGAAATTAATATTGAAGGTGTTAAAATTAAAATTCCTAACCAACATGAGAATAGTGCTGGGCAGGAAAACTTTTTAGGAATAAGACCAGAAAATTTAAAACTTGTATCTAACGGCGGTATATCTGGAAAAGTATTTGGTATCGAATACCTTGGATCAAGAAAAATAGTAACTATTGATACAAGCTTTGGAAAAATAAAAGTTCGTATTGATAGTAATGTTAATTTGGATATTGAAGAGAATGTACAATTTACTCCTTCAAACAATAATCAAATCATTTTTGATGGTAAAACAGATAAATCTTTAATAAGTGATTTCTTAAGCTAATGTCAAAAATTGAATTAAAAAATGTTACAAAAGTTTATGACAAAACCAATAAAGCTATCGATGATCTTAGTTTAATTATAAATGATGGAGAGTTTTTTATATTATTAGGTCCCACTGGTGCTGGTAAAACCACTACATTAAGATCTATTGCTGGCTTAGAAAAAATTAACAGTGGTAAAATCCTATTTGATGATGAAGATTACACGAGTGTTCAGCCAGCCTTCAGAGACACGGCTTTTGTTTTTCAGCAATTTTCACTCTATCCCCATTATAAAGTTTTTGATAACTTAGCTTTTCCTCTTAAATCTCGATTAAGAAATTTATCTAAGGATGAAATAAAAGAGAAAGTTGAAAAAATTGCTAAAATGCTGAAAATTGAATCAAAATTAAATAATAAAGCAACGGAGTTATCTGGAGGTGAAATGCAAAGAGTAGCTATTGGTCGTGCCCTTGTAAGAGATCCAAATATATACCTTATGGATGAACCTTTATCTTCTCTAGATGCTAAACTAAGAGAAACACTAAGAGTTGAATTAAAAAATATACAAAGAAATCTTGGAGCAACTATTTTATATGTAACGCATGACCAAGCCGAGGCAACCACTATGGCTGATAGAATTGGCGTCTTAGAAGAAGGTAAATTAGTACAAGTAGGTACCCCTGAAGAAATATATAATAATCCTAAAAGTACCTATGTGGCTCATAGACTAGGTTCCCCAAGAATTAATATTATTGATGAGGAAATTCTCTCTTTGAAAGATAAGCCTAATAATACTAAACAATTAGGAATACGGCCTGAAAATATTAAAATTAATACCGGTACATATGAAGGTAAAATTAGAACAACTGAGGCTCTTGGGGCTGAAACAGTTATTGGTATTGAGTATAAACAAATTGAATTATTGGCTCTCTTTCAAGGGAGTTTTAAAGGTATTAAAGGAGATAATATAAAATTTGATATTGATACCAAAAATATTTTATACTTTAACGATAGAAATGAGAATATTTCATGAGCACAAAATTCTTAATTGATAATGCAAAATTAATCGAATTATCAATTAATGAGAATGCAGAAGAGATTGAGAAATTAGATCAAGAAATTGGTGATGGAGATCATATATTTAATGTGCAAAGAGGTATTAAATTAGTGATCGATTTAGAACCAACAATAAAAGACCTACCTATGTCAAAAGCTCTTAATACGATTGCAATGAAAGTATTATCTGGAATTGGAGGGTCTTCTGGAGCTTTGTTTGGAACTCTTTTTATGACACTAGCTAAAGGTAAAAATATTGATAGCGGGGTAGATTTTAATAAGAGTGTTGAAATTTTTTATGATGCAGTTCAGGCAGTTAAGATGAGAGGTAAAGCTGATATTGGTGAAAAAACTATGATGGATGTTTTAATTCCAGTTGCTAACACACTAAAAGAATTGAATCAAAAGGAAGAAAGCATGGAAACAATTCTTAATAAAGTTATTGAAGTTGCTAGGGAGGGAATGTTATCAACTAAGGAGCTAATAGCAACAAAGGGTAGAGCTTCTTTTTTAGGAGAAAGGGCAAAAGGACATATAGATCCTGGGGCTAGATCTTCACAAATCATGATCACAACTGTTTGTGAATCAGTAATTAATTCATAGGGAGGAAAATATGAAAAAATTTATGAATAATGCAGATGACTTTTTAAATGAAAGTCTTCAAGGGTTTAAAATGGCCCACAGCGACATAGTTAATGTCCATTTTGATCCAAGTTTTATTACCAGATCTTCAAAAACAAAAGAAGGAAAAGTTGCATTAATTAGCGGTGGTGGTAGTGGTCACGAGCCTATGCACGGTGGTTTAGTTGGGTTTGGTATGCTAGATGCAGCATGTCCTGGTTATGTTTTTTCAGCTCCAACTCCAGATCAGATGGTTGCCGCGTCTGAAGCAGTAGATAGTGGTGCTGGAGTTTTATTTATAGTTAAGAATTATTCAGGCGACATTATGAACTTTGAAATGGGTGCTGAAATGCTAACCGGAAAGAGCGCAACAGTTTTAACTAATGACGATGTTGCAGTTGAAGATTCTTCATTTACTACAGGAAGGAGAGGAGTCGCAGCTACAGTTTTAGTTGAGAAAATAGTTGGCTCGCTAGCCGAAACTGGAGCTTCTCTTAAAGAATGTAAAACTCTTGGAGATAAAGTTAATAAAAATTCAGGAACAATGGGTGTAGCTTTTTCAAGTTGCACAGTTCCAGCAGCAGGAAAACCTACTTTTGACCTTGGATTAGATGAAATAGAGTTTGGAGTTGGAATCCATGGAGAGCCCGGAAGAAGAAGAGAAAAAATTAAATCCTCAAAAGAAATTACTGATGAAATGCTTGAGGCAATTATGGAGGATTTAAAACCAGAAAATAATGAAGAGTTGCTTCTTTTTGTAAATGGTATGGGAGGGACCCCCCTTCTAGAGCTATATTTAATATTTGATAATGCTATGAAGTATATTGAAAGTAAAAATCTTAAAGTATCAAAATCCTTAGTTGGTAATTATTGCACCTCCCTTGAAATGCAAGGAGCATCTATAACGTTAACGAAACTTGATGGTGAGATCGTTAAACATTGGGAATCGCCAGTACATACAGCAGCTATGAGATGGGGAATGTAATTTGAAAAATTACATATGCCATTAAATTTTTTAGACAAATTAAATAATAAAATTGGATTAGGATTAGCTGCTCTTGGAAGGCCTGAATATATAAACATCCATCATAATCAAGAATTAGGGTCAGATAAATCTAAAGAAAAATTAAGTAAAATATCATATGGAATGATTGATTATGCCTTTTCAAAAGGTATTAAATATTTTGATGCAGCAAGAGTCTATGGCGCATCTGAAGAATTTTTATCAAATTGGTCAAAGTTAAATAAAGATAAAGAAGTCTACTGTGGTTCAAAATGGGGATATGAGTATCTTGCTAACTGGGAACTGCATTCAAAAATTCATGAAAGAAAAGATCACTCATTGAATTTTTTTAAAAAACAATTAGCAGAGTCTAAATTTTTTTTGGGACATAAAATAAACCTTTATCAAATACATTCTGCAACAAAAGATACGGGAGTCCTCAATGATAATAAAATTTTAGATAGTTTATATGCGCTAAAAGAAGAAGGTATTCAAATAGGAATTAGTACAACTGGATTAGATCAAAATGAGATGATAGAAAAAGTAATCGAAATTAATAAAAAATCAGTTCTGTTTAGCTCTATCCAATCAACTTATAATATTTTTGAACAAAACTCTGAAAATTATTTGATCAAAGCAAGACATGAAGGAATTAGTATAATAATAAAAGAAGTGTTCGCTAACGGAAGGCTTTCCTCTAAAAATCATAAGTATAATCATGAAATCATTTCAGATATGAAGCAACACTCGTTAGTTTTAAATCAAAGTATAGAAAATATGGCTTTTTTATGGGTCCTACAAAAACCTTGGGTAGATATCGTGCTGTCAGGTGCAACGACTAAAACACAAATAGACGAAAACTTTAATTGCTTACAATTCTTAAAATTAGAATTAGGATTTTTAAAACAGTATAAATTACCTTCAGATTTATATTGGCTGGATAGAAAAAAATTAAATTGGAATTAAGAATTAAACATTTCTTTAAGAATATTTTTTTGAATTTTACCCATTGTATTTTTTGGTAACTGCTCTAGGCAATAAAACTCTTTTGGTTGTTTATATTTAGCTAAATTTTTTTTAACATAACCCTTGAGATTCAAAGTATCATTTTCATTTTGTTTCATGACAACGGCCGCTATGGGAACTTCTCCTAAATCTTTGTCGTTAATCCCAAAAACAGCACACTCGATCACTTTATCAAAGCTATTAATAATATCTTCGATTTCCTTGGGATAGATATTATATCCACCACTAATAATCAGATCCTTATTTCTTCCTGTTATTGAAAGATATCCATCCTCATCAAAACTTCCTAAGTCACCTGAAATAAAAAAACCATCTTTAGTAAAAGATTCCTGAGTTTTATCTGGCATATTCAGGTACCCTTTAAAGATATTGGGTCCTTTAACTTGTATCATGCCTATTTCTCCTGACTTTAAGACTTTTTCATTTTCTGAATTGACGACTCTTACTGTTATGTTTTTAAGTGGTTTACCAACTGAACCAGCTTTTCGTTCTTCTTTATAGGGATTTGATGTGTTCATATTTGTTTCTGTCATTCCATATCTTTCTAAAATTTTATGACCTGTAATTTTTTCAAAATTTTCATGAGTTTCTCTCAATAAAGGAGCGCTGCCTGAAATAAATAACCTCATATTTTTTGTTAACTCTTTTGATAGCCTCTCATCATTAAGAAGTCTTGTATAAAAAGTTGGAACACCCATTAGTAATGTTGAATTATTAAGTGAATTAATAATGTAATCTATGTTAAATCCCTCGATAAATCTAATTGAGGAACCGGCTATCATAGATGTGTTTATTGCCACAAATAAACCATGGGTGTGAAAAATTGGGAGAGAGTGAATAAGAGTATCTTGACCTGTAATCTCCCAGAGATCTACAAGTTCCTTGGCATTAGAAAATAAATTTTGATGAGTAAGCATAGCGCCTTTGGCTTTCCCGGTAGTACCAGATGTATAAAGAAGTGCGCATAAATCATCAGAGTCTTTGTTAATTGGCGTGTAATATTCCGGAAAAAGATTAATATCTTTTGTGAGGTCACCTGTACCATCACTGTTAAGAGTGATTAATTTTGCATTTACTTCTTCACATATAACTTTTAATGCGTCTGACTCACTTTCTTCACAGATCACAAAAGATGGATTAGAGTCTTTAATAAAATATTCTGTTTCAGTAGGCGTGTAACTTGAATTAAGAGGTAAATAGATAGAACCAGTCAAAATAGATGCAATATAAAGAGCTAGCGTTTCTTTACACTTAGGAGATTTGACTATCAGACAATCTTCTGCGCTAAGACCAAGTTCACTAAGTTGATGAGCTATCTGAGAAGCTAAACAGATAAAATCTTTATAGCTTGTAGTAGTATCGTCATCATGAATTAAAAAAATCTTTTCGTTATAAAGATGGGGTTTAATTAAATTTTTATATAGAAGGCTGCTCAAATCAAAACCCCATCAAATTTTATTTAAGATTAAACAACCACAACTTCTAATGTTTCTAGATGATCAATTGTTCCAACTAATTTGTCACCTTTAACAATAGGCCCTACTCCCGCAGGAGTACCAGTCATGATTAAGTCTCCAGCACTAATATCATAAAATTTTGATAAATGAGCAATTTGCTCAGGGATTTTCCAAATCATCATATCAAGGTCACCATCTTGTCTTACTTCATCATTAACTTTTAAATTAATATTACCTTTTTCCATATTACCTACTTTACTCATAGGGGTTATTTTACCCATTGGAGCAGATCTTTCAAAAGCTTTACCAATTTCCCAAGGTCGACCCATTTTTTTACAAACTCCCTGTAAGTCTCTTCTAGTCATATCAAGACCAATACCAAAACCATAAATATGATTATATGCATCATCTTCAGAAATATTAGAACCACCACTTTTCAAAGCGACTATAAGCTCTAATTCATAATGCACGTCCTTTGACTCAGGTGGGTATGGAAATTCTCCTGAAATATCAATGTTATCAGTATTTTTTTGGAAAAAAAATGGAGGTTCTTTGTCAGGGTCAAAACCCATTTCAATTGTATGGGCGGCATAATTACGACCAATACAATATATTCTTCTGACTGGGAACTCCTGGTCACTTCCGTGAATGGGTATTGTTATCTGCTTTGGTGCAGGTATTACTAAATTACTCATTTTTATTCTCCTTTGTTACTGACTGCGTTTTGAAGCATAGTAATCCACTCTTCTGGCAAGCATCCCTAGGAGCTCTGACAATGTGAAGGCTAAAGCAAACAAAACAAGTATAACGGCCCAGAAATGAGTCATCAAGAACCTAGATGAATACAATTCAAAAAGAGCACCAAATCCAACTATTGAAATTAATAGTTGAGCTATAATAACCCCCTTAACCGCTCTTATAAATCCGATACGTACTCCCCCTAAAATCTCAGGAAGCGCTGCCCAGAAATAAATTTTTATAAATGCATCAATAGGTGAAGCTCCAAAAGAATTTGCCATATCCACTAATGATCTATTGATCTGCATAACTCCAGCTCTGGAATTTAATATAATAATCCAAATAGCAAAAAGAGTTGTTGTAATAATAATTGATTTTAGTCCAAATCCAAAAAGAACCATTAAGACGGGCACAAGTGCTGTCAAAGGGGCGCTCATAAATACATTCACCCAAGGAAGCAATAACTCATCCAAAAACCTATTTTTTCCCATTAAAATTCCTGTAGGTATCCCGATAAAAACAGCAAAAAATATTCCAGCTAAAAAAGAGTATCCTGTTTCATATAAAGCTCTAACAAAAGCTTTAGAATTATATATCTCTAATAAAGTATTAAAAATTGCAGAAAGGGGTGGTAGAAAGAAAGAAACCTCTATTTGCCCTAAAAATTCCCAAAGCAATCCCCATAATATCAGGGAGGACATTCCCGGTAATTTATATCCAAATAAATACATTATAAAATTTTACTCAACATAAGTTCTAAGTGATTTCCAAATACTTTCAACAGTATCCAAATATTCGCTATCTTTTCGAATACTATCAACATCTTTATTCCTAAATCCTTTTGGTTTTATAATTTCAGAAACTCTACTTGGCCTTGGAAGTAAAATTGCAATTTGGTCCGAAACATATACTGCTTCTTCAATTGAATGAGTGACAAAAATAAAAGTTTTATTTTCATTTTTCACAAGATTTAGTAAATCTTCTTGGAATTTTCTTCTAGTTTGCTCGTCAACAGCAGAAAAAGGTTCATCCATTAATAATACGGGTGAGTCGACGCTTAACGCTCTAGCAAGTCCTACTCTCTGTCTCATTCCTCCAGAGAGTTCATGAGGAAAGCTATTCTCAAAACCAACTAAACCTACATCTTTAATATATTTTGCAGCTATATCTTCTCTTTCATTCTTATTAACACCTCTTAGTTCAAGACCAAAAGCGACATTTCTTAAAACACTAGCCCAAGGCATAAGCGCAAAATCTTGAAATACAAATGCGCGATCTGGACCAGGTTTAGTAACTAAGCTTCCATTAACAAATACTTCTCCTTGTGTAGCGGGAAGTAAACCTGCAATAATTTTTAATAAAGTTGTTTTACCACATCCAGAGGGACCTAAGAGTGAAGTTAATTGTCCATTTGGAAAATCCAAAGAAAGATCTCTTAGCGCCTCTATCTCTCCATAATTTTTATATATATTTTTAACACTCACTGCATTATCTGTTATTTGATCAGACATTTTTAAAATTCCTTTCCTGAAACATTAAGATATGTATCCTTGGTTATTGCCTTTAAAGAAAAAGTTTTCAATTTTCTCTAAAAGATTTAAAAATAAGACAGCCAAAAGAATTATAGAAAAAATTGCAGCATACATACTTGGATAATCTGCGGTCATACGACTATAAGAAATAATATCTCCGACGCCGGTTGGGGTAATTTTAAGCTCAGCTAAAATAGCTCCAATAAAACCTGCAGAAACCCCTAATCTAAGGCCTGCAAATATTACTGGAGAGGCTGCTGGGATGATAATTTTTAAAATTACGTCTTTTTCTGTTCCTAAAAAAGAACGAGCCATTTCTTTAACTGAAGAAGGAGTATTTTTAACTGCTACGCTAGTGTTTAATACAATTACAGGCATTGCCATTATGCACACTACAAAAACTTTTGAAGTTAAGCCAATTCCGTAAGCCATAATTAATAATGGAATCAATGCTGCTAACGGAGCAGCTTGCATAATGATAAAAATGGGTGAGACTAACCAATCAAATTTTTCGCTCAACCCTACCCACACACCTATTCCAATTCCTATAAAAGAAGATATGAATACTCCTACCGCTAAAGGTCTAAGTGTGTCAGCATATGCTTCAAAAATTAATCCGCTCATTGTCATATCAAAAAGTGCTTTCATAGATTCAAGGAATGTTGGCAATGCATAGTTAACTTCTGTTCTTCCTGCATACTCCCAAGCACCGAAAATTAGTGCACCTGAAAGAATTTTAAGAAAAAAAGATCTAGTTAACATTGAGCCCCTAAGTTATTGGAAGTTAGCTACTAAAGTTATTAGCAGCTAACTTATTTATTGAAATATTAATTAGCGTCTTGAAGTGGCTTAAGATACCAAAAGTCATTGATATCCAAGTCTCCAAAATCACCAGTAAGTTGGCCAGCCTTATGGTACCATTCCATATCAGCGTTAGCAGCTAATTCGCCACCTCCATTGATATCGTAAAGACCACCAGCAACAGCATCAGCATAGAAACCATCTAATTCTGAAAGTACTTCTTCTGGAAGTTCTCCAATAGGTCCATCAGGATTTGTTTCTTTTCTGATCATTGTTGGGTCTTTTGCCATATCTCTATAAACACTAAGCAGTGCTTTTACAAATATGTCAACGTCAGCTGAATTAGATTTAATCCAATCAAGATTAGCAAATAAAGCTTCATCACTAGCATCTACATCAAACATCGGTAACGCATGGAATTGATCTCCATGAGAAGCGGTGATTTTATTTTTATTTGAAAGATCAATAATTGTAGCTTTTGCTTGTCCAGCTAATAAAGCGGCAACTCTATTTGAAGAACCAGAAATATAAGATCTGTCACCAAATTTCATATTTAACTTATCTTCAATTACGTTTGCTATGGAGTCAGTTCCGCCACCACGGGAGTGAAGTAAAATTGGCTCTCCATTTAGATCTTCAAGTTTATTATAATCATATGTTGTCACTGGAAAGAACTTCAACTTTGATAGTTGAAATATAATTCTAATGGGTGCCTTAGATTTTTGCATAGCTGAATATGGTGTTCCAAATCCAATATCCATTTGACCACTTAAAATTGACTGAATAGCTAATTCCTCATCAGCAAAAGCAGTCCATTCATAATCAAGTCCGCTAGCTTTGGCACGATCAAGAGCAACAAAAAAAGCTGCTAATTCATCTGAAGGTGTTTCAGCAAGTGCTATACGGATTTTATCCGCATAT
>Ga0209666_1002133_pt1 | contig 14865 bp, 17 predicted proteins | sample SaaInlV_125m_DNA_FD_184679 | JGI IMG/M metagenome (GOLD analysis project Ga0209666, IMG submission 184679) | Marine microbial communities from expanding oxygen minimum zones in the Saanich Inlet - Saanich Inlet SI037_S3LV_10m_DNA (SPAdes)... | ecosystem: Environmental > Aquatic > Marine >...
CCTTTATTAGAAGGCGAACTTATATATGTAACCGATACAGGTAAATTGTATATTGGTAACGGCACGGCAACCGGCGGCGTTGAAGTTATCGGCAGCGGAGGCGGTGGTGGTGGTGGCGCTACTACACTAGATGCATTAACTGATACTGATCTATTAGGTCTTACAGACGGTGATGTATTAACATATATTGGCGCATCAAATAAGTGGGAGCCAGTTCCAATTCCTGGTGTTAGCGCACTTGAAATGAACGATATTAGTAACGTCGATATTACAACACTAAATGCGTTGGATATATTGATTTATGACGGTTTTAACTTTATTACAATTCCAGTACAAACAATCTTTGCAGAACAACAAAACTGGAGAGTAAATATTGTTGGTGACGACTCGACTATACTTGTTGATACAGACACTAATAGTTTTAGAGGTATATTGTTTGGTAGTGTAGAGGGCAACGTAACTGGTGATATACAAGGTAGCGTATTTGGTGATGATAGTACAGTAATAGTAGACGGCATTAGTAAAACTATTAGCCCTATTTCTATAGATTTTGTAGGAGACGGATATCTCACTACTAATGGTAATCGAATAAACTTTGGATTTAGTGATAGTGCGTCAAATACTATACTTGCTCATTGGAACCCAACACCCGGAATTACACAACGACACTTTGGAATAACTAACGGCGACACCGGTCAAGAAACTGCTGTTAACACTTCTAGAGGAACATTAGAAGTACCGGTTGCAGTACAAGCTGGTGATATTTTATCTGCGCAATATTTTGCAGCATACGAAGATACTAGCGCTGACTACACATCATCTACAGCAATCGTACATTATTTAGATCCTAATGCAACTGTAAGTGGTACAAATGTCCCTGGTAGTATTGCGTTGTTTACTATACCAGACGGCGATCCTAATAACACAGAGAATGCACTAACATTAGACAGCGAAGGGCTTGTAAGTATAGGGCGAGATCTTGCACAGGCAAGAGCTACACTAGATATCGGCGGAACAATGGCGTTGTCAGTATTAACTGCTGCTCCTAGTACGCCAGTTGACGGTATGATTGCTATTGCAGACGGATCTACATGGAATCCACTAAGCAACGGTGTTAAAAGTATGGTTGTATACTTAGACAGCGGATGGAGAGAAATAGCTGTAAGTGTATGATCAAGTAGACTATAATTTATCACAGTGGTTGGTGCGTATACGCCAACCACACAATGTATTAAATAATCATTCAATATGCCCTTTTGCTAAGGCACTTCCTAAAGTTATAAAAACAGAAAAACTAAACGAAGAAATTTTTGATCTTTGTACTTCAGCTCTCACAATTGTTTGCGAAACTAGTATTAATTCTACACCTAATGACTTAGAATTATTATGCGACAACTTACATAATAAACATAATGAGTATTACTTCCTTCCAGATCATCCAGATAAAAAAACATACATACAAGGTATCGAAACAGGCAACGGACACTATCCGTTAATCATTGTTCAAACCAAAACAGAGCTTGATTCTGCAAGAAACAAACTAAATAAAACTAACTACTATTCTTACTGGGATCAAGATTACTTAAAGGAGATACTTGCATATGGCTATATGGACAGAATGGGACAAACTGACTGACGTAATACTAGGTGATTGTCACGACCCTGGCAGCTTTGATCATTTAATTGACCCTGATAGTGTTAGCGGATTTAATCTAATACTAGAAGAAACCAAAGAAGACTTATTAAAATTAGAAGAAAAAATAAAGTCTTACAATTGTAACGTAACACGGCCTACACTAATTCCTCCCAAAGAAACACACCTAAGTTCATTTGACATACAACTTCCTAACAGTCCGCTAGTGCCTAGAGATCAATATATTGTTATAGACGAAACTATCTATCAAACATATACAAGTCTTACTGACCGTTACTTTGACGGATTAAGTTTTTATAAAATATTTCAAGATTTATTTGACAAAGGCTATAATTGGATTGCGCAACCTTCGCCAAATCTTGTTAATTTAGATCCTACTACAAAATGGTGGATCGACGGTAAAGACGTTTATCATGATATGTTAAAAGAAAAGTTATTATGGCACACAGCTACTATGTTTAAAGCAGGAGATAAGTTAATAACTAATATGCAAGGCCCTGGTACTAATAAAGGACTAGACTGGTGTCACCGCAATATCAAAGATGTTGAAATTATTGCAAATGACAGCAAGTGCATGAATGGATGGGGACATATTGATCACGGTTTCTTTTTTGTAAATGACGAAACTATCGTGTGCGACAATAAGAGCTGGGTGCCTAGTTATTTGCAGGACAAGAAAATAATAGAGATAGGATCTTACTTACAAGATAGCTATTCTATAATAGAAAACTATGCTATGGATTTTAAAAACACACAAGGAATTTACAGCAAAGAATGGCTCGAAACATACCTAGACAAATGGCGCGGGTATGATCAAGAAATTCATTTTGATACCAATGTACTTGTGCTAGATCATAACCTGATACTGTTTAGTAGAGAGATTCCTGAACTTTTCCGTATGTTAAACTCACATGGAATCGAGTGCGAGAGCGTGCAGATGCGACACGGTACTTACTGGGAATCAGGAATACACTGCTTAACTCTTGACGTTTCGCGTGAAGGATCACGTCGAGAGATTTTTTAAAAGTACATCGAAATACTCATCTGTTGCATTTAAAGGTATTACGTACATCATCTGATCATGATTGTTATTACGAATCATAAAATGCAATCCAAACGTATTAACTATTTGCCAGTTTGCTTTTAAAAATACAGATCTTGCCTTTTCTTTTAGTGCATTATGATTCTCTAATATAGATTCTTTTTCTAAAATGTCTATGTATTTGAGAGCACTAAATACTCCTGGCATTGAAAATGTATATGTAAACCCGTGATTCCAATTAAAGTTTTTAGGTAACGCTTGGTGAATTTTATCGTTATAAAGAACTAGACTTAGCGGAAACGTTCCAGCTGTAATTGCCTTGCCCATTGTAGAAATATCAGGATTTATTGGTAGGTGTTTCCATCCTAAGTAGTGGCCTGTTTTGCCGCCGCCCATAAAAACGTCATCAATTATTAATATAACATCGTGTTCTTGCTGTATATGTGTAAGTTTATTCCAAAATTCTGTAGTACACTCGTCCATATCTCCGCCATAAGAACAAGTCTCTACTACTATGCAATTAACATCGTCCCAGTCTTCTGGTGAGTATTCAAAGTCTCTTGGTATCCTAGTAATTCCCTGATATGCATCCATATTGTAAAAAGGATTTTCCATTAGGTTATCAGCACCTAAACTACTAGTAAGTAATGTACTACCATGATAAGCTTTTTCAAAACTAACTATTCTTTTTTTCTTATGATTGCCTTTAGTGTAATGATAAGCAGATGCCAGCTTAACTGCACCTTCATTTGCATCACTGCCGCTTAACGAATAAAAACTTCTATAGCCGCCACTAATTTCAAATAGTTTATCTGCTAATAAAACACTAGCTTCGTTTAGCCTAGGCTTGTCGTCTCTCATAAATGCAAGTTCTGCAATTTCTGGTTTTATTGCTTTGTGATTTTCACTTACATAATCAATAATATCGTGACGGTTGTATCCTAAAACAAAACATCCAAAATGTAATATAGGATCTACTATTTTTTCACCGTTAATAATAGTTCCGTAATCCCAATAAGGCGCCGCTGGATAAACTTCATTAGGTTGTATATCAGGCACTAGTCCTTTAAGATTCATTAAAATATCTCCTATCTATAGTAGCAATTGCCGTAAGTCTGTATTTGTCAGTTCTATTCCATGCTTCGTGCCTAACATCTGGGTGGAAAGAAAACCATTCGCCTTCATGTAAATATTTGTCATTGCCGTCAAATCTCATCCCGCATTCGTTTACATTATCTGATGGAATAATAACACCTGCTACACAATTATAATGCTTTATTTCTTCTCCGTCAATAATATCATAAGGATCTTGGTGTGGAACTATTACACCGTTAGGCTTTGTAAAATTCATAGAGAAATTTGTTATTCCCCTACAAGTCTCTATCATTGCTAGTGTTTTTGGAAACTCTTTTTTAAAATGAATTCCGCCAGGGTCTGAATTAATAATTGGTATTGTTTTCCAATTATCTTTAAAGCCTGTACCGTACATTTCATCAAGATTCATTCCTATTTCTTGTACAAGACTATAATCATGTAAAAAAATATCTAATTCTTCTTTATATAGTACACGAGCACGATCTAAGTTTTCGTAATCGACATAATCTTTAATATCATAAAATCCCCATTGACTCATTCTAAATATCCTTTATTAATGCTTTGCCTGCTAATAAACAGTTGAAGAGTAACTCTGTCATCAGCAGATCTATCTATAGGTGTAACAGCATGAGGTTCTAAACCATCATTTATTACTAATCTATTATAAACAGGTTGCACAAAGACACCTTGTGTGTCATCTTTTGATTGCTTGCTACAAAAGTATCCGCCCCAATTGTGATTCCATTCTTTGTTAAGATATAGCGTAATTCCTATGACATCATATGGATCATCTATATCCAAACCTTCATAGCTAGAATGTGTATCCGTATGCCATTCGATGCTTGCTAAGGGCTGTGCAACTTGTATTAATGATACAAATATATCAGGTACAGATTCTAATATACCACTATCTGTCAAAATTTTACTAATAAAGTCCTTGTGTGTATCAGTTATTTCATATAAAAACGGATTTATAGAAGTAAGAATTGCGCCACCAATTTCATGCTTGTAAAAATCTTGCGATGTTTGCCAGCCAGGCTGGTTTATTTTGTCTTGAATAAGTTTGCTAAGGCTATCTAAATCATTGTGGTTTAAGAAGTTATCAATAATTTTCATAGATTAAAACTCGTTTCTAATACACTTATACACATACTTACTCGAATTTCGTCTGTGTGGTTATAAACTGAATGTTCAACCCTACCACCGTCTAAACATAATATACTATCTTCAGGCAAATACAACTTTTTATTATCAAATTTCATACCGCAAAATTCTTCTGTTGTTTTTGGCTGTTTTAGATAATACATTATAGTAAACGTTTTATCAGGGGTGTCGTCGTTCATTCCTTCGATATGACTCCAATCTGTATGCTTAGGCATATCGGCATAAGGATTAACTATTATAACAGCTGAATAGCATATACCATGTAGGTTTTTTATTTTTTCAACTACGCTTGCATATCGTGCAGGCGGCTGTCTTTTAGAATATGCATTATATATGTCATAACTCCAAGTTTCGATTTTAGGGTCATGTTTGCCAGACTGCCAAGTGTCTTCATTCCAATCTTCAATTTTAAAGTCTATAGGATCTTTTTCTATATCATAAAGATTTTTTATTTCTCTAAAGATATCCTGTAACTTGTTAAAGTCTTTATATTTTGTATAATCAATCAGCATAATATTATGGCAATGACCTAAATTGATACAGTTGGGGAACGGTGTCTAATAGTGGTTTTCGTTCGTTAATTAATCTGTCTCTTAACATTATTTGATGTAGAAAATTTGAAATAGGTTTTCCTGGAACAAAGTCGCACCACGGTCCGTGATTTAATTCATTTAATTCAATAGTTTTGTCATCGCACCATTGTATTATTCTGTGGTTTAATCCATTAATCTTAACCATATAATGATACAAGTTGTCGTCGCCGTCGAGGTCTTCCCATTCCCATCCGTTGTCTTCGGCAATTTGTTTTATTACCCTAACGTTATCACTAAGATATAGTCGCTCCTCTTCTGGTGATCTTCCTATGTCGCTACCTGCTCGTATCCTATATTGGTATGCAACATCTCCTAAAGACTGTATTTCTTCTAGTACCTCTGGCAAATGCTCGTGCGTCTCTAGTGTATATCCTACATAGTAAACAAATAAACCTACTTCTTTACAATTTTTGATACCTTGTATTTGTTTATTATGTACAACTTCACCTTGATAAGATTTATGATTCATTCCTATCAGTACCGACATGGTACCTGCTTGTTCAAGCTTTCTACAAAATTCAATATTACTAAACTTTACTCCGTTTGTTAAAATAATAACTTCTATGTCAGGTTGATCAGCAGGTCGGCGCGATCTCCAAAATTCTGTAATAGCCATTACTAATTCTGGTAAGTCTTTTCTTAATGTAGGCTCTGCTCCTGCTAGTATTACAGAATTAGTATCAGCTGGCCATGATGACATTTGTGCTAAAATACTTTCAATAGGTCTATCTGTAGTTTTATTTTCAGGTTCGTGGTAACAGTGAGGACAGGCAAGATTACATCGATCAGTTACTTCGATCATTGTGCCGTTGACTGTAAATTCTGAATCATAGTTATAATGTAAGTTATGATAAAAATCTGCGTCACGTTCTATCATGTGTTCTATATATCCGTGCATTAGGCAAGTCTTGCCTAGCCAAATGCTATTGTCTCTTTCGAACACAATTGACGGTATATGCATATAACAAGTTTCGCATAAACTCGTAGTATCAGAAATTTTCTTGCCATCTTCCATATTTTTCCAAATCCTTATAAAATACGTGTGGAATAAAATGCCACACAGTTTGTTCAGCGCCTCTATAATTTATTGTGCCGACATTTTTACACATTCCTACTTTTTCAAGATTAGGAAATACAATATTATGTACTAGCCGTTGCGAGCCGCCTTCTAGGTTGTTAGTAGTAACATAATGTTTTTTATCTAATCCTGCCCATTGTATACAAGTAGTCATAAAAAATTGTGCTGTTACATTTTGATTGTTAATCATCGACTTTAGAGCAAACAAACTCTTTCTTGGTAACTCGTCAGTAAGCACACATGATCTTGCAGCAATGCGATATGCATCTTCTCCCATTTCAGGAAAACTATGACACGCAACACTGCCTGCTGCTACACCATTATAATACAATATCCATGTTTGCTTTTCTTTTTCTTTTTTAAAACAGTCAACTAGCATATGTCGACTGGAATTATTAACAAATCCTTTTGCAGCACACTTAGCATAAAAGTCTGTTAAATCTAAATCGTCTGAGAATGGAACCATCTTATACATAAACGTTCTTTGCCATTTCTATAAAGTCTTCTGAAAAATTATTTGAAAAACTATTGAAACATAACATATGATAATCTTTAAATGATTTCGATTCATTAATATCAATATTTAATTTATCCATTAACGGTAACAATGCTTTTCTCCGATCCAAACTGATATGACTTAACACATCACCTACTTGTATTCTGGGTTCGTCTTCGTGATATGTAAAAAAGTAATTAATACTTTTAAGTTTGCCATTTATAACAAAATAACTTGACGGATGCATACTATATTTGTACAACCCTAAAGTCTTGTGTGCTTGGATAATGTTCAGCATTTGCTCTTTCCAGTCAGGTACTACAGCAGAATAATCAGTTCCGTTACATCCAGCTAATTCCCATAAGTCAGGGCCGTCTACTTCTAAATATATCTTACGAGTTGTATTATCTATTTCGTACGTGGGCACAAGATCGGGATAGTGCTCCCCCATTAGACTAAGATACTGTACTTCTCTATTAAATTTTTCATCCATTAATGAAGAATCGACTACTTCGTTGCGTCCTTTATGATACTCACTGTCGTTATGATACCATTGCACAAACGTTTTTTGATCGTTACTCATTAAACTAGTATAGATAAGATTGTTTCTACACTTTCCTTTTTCAGGAACATTATTATAATAATATTCAAACTCAGTACTCATACAGTTATTTAGTGATAAGTATTTGTATGATTAATGGAATTGGCGGGAAGCCGTATATAAACGTAACACCGTATCTTGACATGGATACATTCGACAAACTTCAGCCTGAAATTTATAGTGGGTTCGCGCAAGCAAGAGAATTCGCTAAAGAAGGCACTTGGATGGAGCCTGGATTTACTCTTGAAGATATGAGTTACATATTAAATTGGACTCCTATATATCAAGCTATGAATAATTTTCAAGCACTAGACGATAGTGATCCTATCAAAGTAGAAGGAATGAAACTATGGCCGGCAGACTTTAAGGACTACAAACAAAGAAATTTGTTTACACGCTACTTAAAAATGGCCATGGGTGCATACGATCCGTACATCTATTACTTTTTATGGGAAGAAGGCGATTGGGACCATAGGCCCGGTGAACGACAAATGACCGAGGAGGCTGGGTATTTTCCAAGCGTAGTTAACTGGATCTTAAAAATGAAAGAAGACAAAATCTTTAAACATATAGGACGAGTTATTTTCTTTCACTGTGAACACGACGGAATGCCATTTGAGCACCGTGACTTAGATGCAAAAAACGGTATGAATAAAACATTTGATAATGTTAACGACTTTATACATATACGCCCAGATACTCGTAATCAGTTTTACATATGGGATCCTGAAACAAAAGAAAGACATACTATAAATGCTCGGGCTGCTTGGTGGAACGATCAAGACTGGCACGGCGGCAATAAAGTTATGGCACAAACTTACGGTTTAAGAATTGACGGTGAGTTTACAGACGAGTTTAGAAAAACACTAACCCCAGATATTTAATAAGTACTTAGGCTCAAGTCCAGCATTACACCCTGCATGCCAACTTGTACGGGACGGCCATTCCCATACTGCTCCTTGCTGTTGATTATATAAACAAGTATCTTCTACTATAAGAACGTGTCCAGGCTTAGGAGGACTAATATGACAATGAAATCTCCTTATCTTTTTATCGTACATTAATGTATCTTCGTCATCAGTAATGTCCCAATGCCACGGAGCTACATCTCCAGGTTTTACTCGACTAACCCAAGCGTTGATATAGCTGTCCATTCCTACAAAGTTCATAAATTCAGTTACAATTTCTTTACTAAAGTTAAGTTCTGGGAAATACATATCCCAACTAGCATTACCACCTTCATCTATCATTTTATAGCCTGCATCTCGCAGCGGTTTTGCTACTTCCTCGACTCCAATAACATCATGCCCCACATCGTGCCTCGGACCAATGTACGCAGCTTCTTGTTGTGCTAAGTGTAATATTAATGAGTTCCAATCAATTGAATCACAAACTCCTATAAATTTAGCCATTTAGCATATCTCCTTCCCATTCTCCTGCATTATTATCCTTTGTGTATTGATAAATTTTATCTATTTCTAAATATCCATCTTTTATAAACTTGAATCGTTTTTCTGATGCCGGTTGTATAATACTTTCTATTGTGCTGTATTTTATTTTTTCATGTGCGCCAGCGCAGGCATATAAATCAATTAATTTAACTTTGTTATTTACGAATATAAAAGTGTGCGGATATAAATTTAGCTTGTAGATTGAAGATCGTTCTAAATCATCTACTACTTTAAGGACTTGCTGTTGCCAGTTTGTTGGCAGATCTAAGTTTTCATATAGTGCGTGATTTAGATTAATGCCGTGCTCTAGCGTTATTTCTAATTTGTTAACATTAATATCTATTATGTTAGGCAAATACTCTTTATTAGATAACATGCCAATTCCTTTAAGTTCTCTATCAAACCATATACAATCATTGAACGAAAGTGTTAGTCGGTTGTCTATTAATTCGCCACTATATACTAGACTATTTGGGCAGGGAAATCCTTCGTAATATTTAAAATATTTCATGTTACTGCCTCAGTTAATATATTAAAATATCTGTTTTCAATTTTTTCAAAACTTTTTAAACAATCACGTTCAACATTAAATGAAACACATTCTGTATTATATACAAAGCTATTTACTATTCCATTTTTGTTTGCTGCATTAAGCCAGGGACTGTAAAGCTCATCAAACACATATCTGTAATCAGGCTTTGGTTCCTTTAGTGTCATTAATATATGTACAGGATCTATTAATATATTTTTATTAAGTAATTTCCTAACTACTAATTGTATTCTGTCAATACTTCCTGTATTTACTGCACTATGCAGTTCGCCGGCATTCATATCAAACCAATAGTCTGATTCTACTTGAGGATACATTAAATTAGCGTCAGTATATAATACAAAACTACGCTCACCTTGGATATTAAAATGATATCTATCATCTATGTCTGCATGGGAGAGATATGCTTGTCCGGGGTCTAGTTTTATTAAACGTGCTTCGCCTATGTTGCTAGGCAATGTAGATACTAATTTGTCCCATACTGTGCCTTTAAATTCTTGTTTAATAGTCCAAGCATCGTAGAAAAAATCTCCAGTTGGCTCGTTTAACGGCAACTTAAAGTTAACATCTATATCAGCAGACTTTAACCGTTGTTTAATATCATCATTGACAAAGTATGCAGTTTGTGTTATCATATATGTATTTATATGCGTAGTTAATGGATAAGTATTGTTATGAATATCTATCTAAATCAAAAGTGGAACCGAATAGGCATAAGTTTAAGCGGTGGTGCTGATAGTGCGTTGCTTGCTTATTTAATATGCAAAGATGTAAGCACAACTACAGATATACATATTACTAACCAAATACGCATGTGGAAAACAAGACCATGGCAAGGCCCTGTTGTTGATGGAGTAATTGATTGGCTTAGGAATAAGTTTGACAATGACTTTACAGTACATAAAAATTTAGTGCCACCAGAATTAGAAGAGCCTACTGAGTACCTTATTAAAGACGAGTATGGCAAAATGAAATCAGGCAATAGGATTATATTACGTTCGCATAATGAATACATTGCACATCGATATAACTTAGATGCGTTATACAGTGGTGTAAATATGAATCCTGATATATACATACCCGGAGAAATGGAAGAACGCAACGAAGGTGTATTAGATCCGCATTTTATACATAACGGGGTTGACATTTGTCATCCTTTCGTGTATGCTAAAAAAGATTGGATCATACGGCAATACTACGAAAACGATATCGTAGACTTATTAAATCTTACTCGAAGTTGCGAAGGAGAGTTTGAAGGTTTGGATTATACTACATATATACCAGGACAACATGTGCCAGAATGTGGTGAATGTTTTTGGTGCAAAGAACGACAGTGGGGAATAGATAATGTCTAAAAGTTGTACATTTTGTATGCATCCTTTTACAGGATTAGCTACTAGAGAAGACGGTGCTATTAAAGTATGTTGCCGAAGTGCGCCTATTGGTTACATACAAAATGAAACATTAGAAGAAGTTTGGAACGGTGATGCTATGCGTGAAGTGCGTAGACAAGTACTTAATGACGAGCGTCCAGATGTATGTAAACCGTGCTTTGACCTTGAAGATCAGGGTGTACAGAGCTTACGACAGCGTCATATAGCAGGGGTAATACCAGAAGCTAGGGTCAACTTATACCCTGATGCACTAGACGCTTTAGATGACGATTATACAATGCCTTTTGAGCTTCCTACTATGGAGATCAAACTAAACAACCTATGTAACCTAAAGTGTCGCATGTGTAACCCTCTAGACAGTACAAGCTGGAAAGACTGGGATGTTGTAACAGAGTTCTACAAGAAGGAAGATAATATTCTTATTCCTATTGTCGATAAACTTACTACTAAGCCAGGCCAGTATATTGGTCCTTTTGATAACTCAGACAACTGGTGGACGTCGTTTGAAAAGCTATTACCTTACTTTAGACGAGTAGAGTTTGCTGGCGGCGAACCTTTAATGGATCCTTATCACTATAAGATACTAGACAAACTTGCACTGTATGGTGACAACATTGAATTAAAGTACGCTACAAACGGTACTACGCTGGGCATTAAAGGCGGACGTACTATACACGACTATTGGCCTAAGTTTAAATCAATTGCTGTAAACGTAAGCATAGACGGTGTGTACGACACGTATGAATACATTAGAGGCAATGGTAAGTTTAGTACAATAGAAGAAAACATTGAAATATTTAAGAGCTTTCCTAATGTAAGTAGAGTAGTAGGTGCATTTACTGTACAAGCAAATAATATAATGCAGATAGACAAAGTTATTGATCACTTTATTAATAAAATGGGCATTGTGTTTTATTCGCACAGAGTAAACTATCCTATGAGTCTAAGTGCGCAAGTATTGCCGCCTGAACTAAAACAAAAAGTAATAGCACGTTTAGAACAAATGAAAACAGAAGTATTAGAATATCCAATGGTTAAACAACACAAACTATTAGAAACTGTAACACTACAACAAATACAAGATAATATTAATTTCTTAGAAGCAAAGTGTATGTACGAAACGCACTGGCAAGACTGTATAGAGTTTAATAAGCGTTTAGACAAAACTCGCGGACAAGACTTTCTTGCAGCTAATCCAGAGTTTACAGCATATGTTTAAAGTAGAAAGTCGTTGGGGACATCAAGATAGTATTCATATAGAGTGGAATATAGGCAAACGCTGTAACTTAGATTGTGCATACTGTCCTGCAGAAATACACGATAACTTTAGTCCACATACTGACTTAGATGTTATGGTTAATACTATTTACGAATTAGAAAAAATTGGTAAACCCGTACGCCTTAGTTTAACCGGTGGTGAGCCTACTGTACATCCAAAGATAGAAAAAATAATAGAATGTGCAAAAGCAAGATTACAATGGCTTAGTATTACTACCAACGCACTTCGTATGCCTGAGTGGTATGCAAAGCAGCCAGTAGACCAATGGGTGTTTAGTTTGCACTTTGATAACGAACATAGTCAACGAGCAGCTGAAAATATTGTTTATTATAGCCAGTTGTTAGACATGCACAGTAAAGATACTAAATTTCAAGTAAATCTAATGTGTCATCACGAACACATGGATAACGTTAAAGCTGCTGCAAATCTATTAGATGGTCATAACATTCCGTATGTTTGTAGACGTATACGTTGGACCGAAGCTGAAGATCGAGATTATTTTGATGATATGCGTTATAAAGAAAAAGATTTAGAATGGATATTAAGTAAAAAATCAACAGTAAAAGCAAATTGTGTTGTAGATGACAAAGATCTAATACATGCAAATGATGTAATTAAACATAAACTAAATGCTTTCGAAGGTTGGAGCTGCAATGCAGGCTTAGAAAGTTTAATGATCAACTGGGACGGTGATGTACATCGTGCTACGTGTAGAGTAGGCGGTAGTTTAGGTAACATTTATAAAGGAACTTTCGAATCTCCTGTTGCTCCTGTTATTTGTACACGCAAATGGTGTACATGTGTAGCAGACATTCCGTTAACTAAAGTTTCCACTTTGTCATAAGCATTTCAGGCTGACACCAACAATCAGTTTTTGTACAAAGACTAGGTACAAGTTGTGGATTAAATATTTCAGTAAATTTAGGATCATATAGATTATAATGTTGTTGTTCGCCATATACAAAATTTCCGCAAGTCCCTGTAATTCTTCCATCTTTTTGTATATTGATATTTTCTAATCCTATATTACACATCCATCCTTTAAAATTATTTAGATCGTTTGTTGAAAGATAGTTACGTTCTACACGCTTTTTAGATCCGTCACTATATATTAGTTTAGTCTTTCCCTTAATAACATTTTCCCATTCGTCTTTTACAAGTCTTGCTATAGGAGGTCTTCTCTTAACATGTTTTTTAAATAGTTCTCGTTGCTCTACAGTATACCGAGGAGGATGAACTTCCATTGCGCAGATAAACCAAGGTCTTTTACTTTGTTTCATTTGTTCTATTGCATCTATACACTCATCCCAAACTGTAGGATCCATCATTACTAACGAGTTCATTGGAATTCCTTGATCGTAAACAGTGTCTAGTACATTTATAAAATGCGATAAGTCAGCTTCTTTGTGATGATAGCTGAATAATATTTTATCAAACGCTTTGGCGTTTTTCTCCCACCATCGAATAGTTCTACTACCATTTGTAGTCATTGTAACTTTTACGTTATACATTGCTTTTAAGTCTCTAGCAAATTTAGCAACGTTTGGCCAAAGTGTAGGTTCACCGCCTAACAGATTTACTTCAAATCTATCCCTACCGTTTGCTACATAAAAATCTAGTAGATGAGTAAAATGTTTTATTAATGATTCGTAATCAGTTGGCCACCTAGTATCTCCGCCGTTAGCATAATCACCGCAATATAAACATTTATAGTTACAATAGTTTCCTATCATAAACTCTATACGTAGTCTATTTTTAGCTTCCATTGTTTCTATTTTAATTAGATCTTTCATAGTAAGTGCGATAGCTCCGGAAATATTTTTGCTGCATCTAGTCCACGAATTGCGTCTAGCTTGTTTACGTATTCTTTAAATCCTGATAATAAATGACTGTTATCTGCCGAATCCATATGTGCTAACAATCCTTCCCATTTGGGCCAACCAGATGGATTATGTATCCAAAAATCATCGTCTTGTGTATAATTTTCCCATAACCATGTTTTAAGTTCTGCAAAACGTTCACGCACTTCTTGTTTGTCTTGTTCTGGTAGTATTGTAATATTAAGAAACGTTGGTATATGTACTAGGTGCATATTAACCAATCCGCCTCCCATTTTTACTCCGCCTACTAAACCAATATTCATTTTTTTAAAATTACTGTTTATTTTCCATTTTATAAAATCAGGCATATGTTTGATATTGAATATTTGTACAGCCGTTGCCATACTAATATGTATGTTGTCTGGAGTGTTATCTAACATATGTAGTGTACGTTCTACATCAGCAAACTTTGTAGGAAAGCGAATATAATCATCGCGTTCAAAACTTGCATCAACACTAACAGCAAATTTAACTTTATGAAACTTTGACCATAGCTCAATTAATTCTTCATCTACAAGCAATCCGTTTGAATTATAACGTAATAGTATTTTATCTTGATAGCCTTGACTAATAATTTCTTTAATAAAC
>Ga0209666_1002137_pt1 | contig 14852 bp, 8 predicted proteins | sample SaaInlV_125m_DNA_FD_184679 | JGI IMG/M metagenome (GOLD analysis project Ga0209666, IMG submission 184679) | Marine microbial communities from expanding oxygen minimum zones in the Saanich Inlet - Saanich Inlet SI037_S3LV_10m_DNA (SPAdes)... | ecosystem: Environmental > Aquatic > Marine >...
TCGAGGCGCGCGCGCGTTTGTTCACCCCCGCGTGCCGCGCGCTCCCCAAGGTGGAGCTCCACGCGCACCTCAACGGGTGCGTGCGCGACCAGACGCTGTTGGAGTTGGCGCGTGAGCACCGCGGAGCCTTACCCGAAGGCGGGCCGAGCACCACCCTGGCTTCGCTCCGCGAGACGCTTCGGCGAGAGGACTCGGGCGACGTTTCCGCGTCGGACGCTCCAAGACCGCTGAAGAAATGCTTCGAGTTGTTCAAAACGATCCACGCGCTGTGCACGGACCACGCGACCATCACTCGCGTCGCCGCTGAGGCGGTGGTGGACTTCGCGCTTGATGGCGTGGTGTACTTGGAGCTACGAACCACTCCCAAAGATTTCCCCGAGCGGGGTGTGACCAAGGAGAGCTACTGCGAAGCGGCGTTGCGCGGAATGGCGCTGGGCGCGCACGTCGCGCGGCGCGCGTTACGCCGCGAAAGAGGAAAAGGCCTCCAGTCTTCTTCTTTTGAGACGACGTCGTTCTCAGAAGACCTCTCGTCTTTCGATGATGTCGCGTTCGTCGCGCGTTTGATCCTCTCCGTGGACCGCAAGGAGAGCGTCGCGGAGGCGAAGCGCACGGTTCGGCTCGCCGCGTACCTGCGCGACACCGACTGCGGCGTGGTCGGGGTGGACCTCTCGGGCGACCCGTCCGTCGGCTCCTTCGCGAAGCTCGAACCGGCGCTGAAGCTGGCGCGAAAGAACGGTCTGCCCGTCACGCTGCACTGCGGCGAGGTGGTGAGGCGGGGCGAGGAGGCGGCGATGCTCCGGTTCAAACCGGAGCGGTTCGGGCACTGCGTCGCCACCACGCGCGACGAAGCGCTGTGGGCGCAGCTCCGGGCTTCGAAGATCCCGATCGAGCTGTGCATCACGAGCAACGTCGTGACGGACTCCGTCGAGAAGGAGACCCGAGAGGTCAACGAGACGCCCACGAGAGAAGGCACCGGCGGGGTCTCCGACGCGGACGGAGCCGGGAACAAAAGCGGGGACGTGAAGATGTCGGCGGCGTCCGCCGCCGCGCGGCACCACCTCGCGAAAGTGCACCGAGCCGGCCACCCGTTCACGATCGCGACGGATGACCCCGGCGTGTTCGACACCACCTTGTCGCGCGAGTACGCGCTCGCGGCGGCGTCTTGCGGCCTGAGAAGCGAGGACTTACGGCAAATCGCGCGGAACAGCTTCGAGTACGCGTTCGTGCACGCGCACGAGGCGATGAACGAGGACGACGAGGAATTGGCAAAGGGGGACATCGATTTGGTGCGTGCTTTTCTCGAGCGAGAGACGCGCGCGTGGCCGGGTTTGCCCGCCGTCACCGCCGCGGAGAAAATATTTGACAGCGCGACGAAAGCGACGAGCGCGACGAAGCGCCGGATCGCGGGCGCGACACGAGAGGTGACCAGGCGCGTCAACCTGTTCAAGGACATCGCCGCCGACCTGGCGGATGTCGTCGCGGAGGACGAGAACGACGACGAAGCGTTTTCGCAGAGTCGGCGCGGCGACGAAAAGGTTGGCCCCCGCGAGACGCAACGCGATACGCCGTTGTTTGATCGCTCGGAGCGCTCTTCGAACGACGCGCCGGAGGGTTCTTCGGATGTTTCACTTTCCGACACGACAGACGGTGTCGAACGAGGCGTGTCGAACGACTCCTTCGGACGAGTTTCCAAGTGGAGCAAGGTGCGCGCCGTCGTCAGCGGCGCGGAGGATGCGGAGGGCGCTTTTTCTCACGACGAGAGCGCTTCTTCGTCGCGTTCGTCCAAACGCGGCGCTGTTTTGAATCTCGTTCGAGTGTTGTCTAAACCGGGATCGGGTGACCGCGCGGACTTGGCGATACGAACGTTCGTATCTCAAACGCTTTTACCGTTGTTCGCTTCCGGCGCGGGCGATTTGCGAGACGACGCGCGCGCCGCGAAGAGGGTCCTCATCGAGCTGGGCTTGCTGGACGAGAGCGCCGCGGACGCGCGCGAGACCTCCGCGCCGTCCTCGGCGTACGAGGCGCTCGTGCGCGAGGCGGAGGATACCGATCCGTCCAACAGGAAAAACGAAAACGAAAACGAAAACGACGCTTTGGCGACGCTGCGTCGCGTCGGACGCGCGCGCGTCAGACGCGCCGCGCGTCTTCGGCGTCGACGCGCGCGGCGGCGTTTTTTTTTACAAACGCGAGCGAAGATTGTTCGCGCGCTTCGCGAAAACGGCCCCGTGTACGCGCTCGTTCTCAGCGCGGCGTTCGGGAACTGGCCGTTTTCGCGTTTGAGCGACGGGAGCGGCGACGGCGACCCGCGCGCCATGACGGCTCTGGCTCCGCGGCTGGCGACGAGGCACGCCGCGGCGCTCGCGCGGAGTCTTAAGGCTTCGGTTGCGTTTTTCGCCGACGGCGCCGGCGGGACGCTTCCCACGTACGACTCGGCGCGGACGCTCATCGCGACGCACGTGGCATGCGTCGGCGTCTCGGCGCGCGCCTCTTGGTCATTCGTGCGAACCGGAGCGTGCGGCGTTTTCCCGACGCCCGAGACTTTGGCGAATCTTTTGGCGAAACACGCGCGACTCGCGTCGCGCGCGGCGCGACGCGTCTTCGTCGGCGCGTTCGGGTCTTGGTCTTCTTCGGAACCCACCCGGGAGTTGGCTTTTAGTAACGGGAACGGCGCGGCGCATCGCACATCAGGCACATCAGGCACAACAGGCACATCAAAGCAAAGGCGCGTTTTTGTCGTTCCGAAACACACAGAGTCTGTGAATGGAGAGACGCGGCGTTTACTTACCGGCGCGTCTGGGTCAAGTAACTCCTTCGGGGACGAAGAAGCCGCTTCGTCCGCGCGGAACGCACGCGGCGGTTCCTCCGGCGAAACAAGTGACCGGTTCCCGCGGCGGCCTCGGCACGTCGAGCTGGTCGCGTCGTCGCACGACCCGAGCCCCGGGTCGGGTGACCTGCTCCGCTGGGACCGCGAGACCCCGGAGCAGGAGTGACGAGACCTGAAGGAAGCGGAGGAGACAAGATCTTGTGTCGTACTCGTAGTACCCTACGCGACGCGACGGCGACGTTACGCTCCGTTCGACGGATTCGCGCGTTTTCGCGCATGCATGATCGATGACAACGTAATCGTACGCTACGTATCGTCACATCGTCACATCTTCACCTCCGTCGTGTTCACATCACGGGACACGAAACAAACACCGAAACGACGACCCACTCGACCCACTACGCCACTCACGAGACCGCGCAGCATCCCCCCCCCGCGCTCTCCCGCGTCCGTCCGGTTTCATCCGCCGGGAACATGCTCTCGGCGGCGGCGGCGACGGAGACGTCAAAGACTTTTTTCAGATTGTCCTGCGTCAGCGCCGAGCACTCCACGTACGCCGCCGCGCCGCATTTCTTCGCCATCTTCTCCCCCATCTCCGTGGTGACCACGTCCGCGCCGGGCCGCCCGCCTTTGACCCGCAGGTCCAGCTTCGTGCCCACCAAAATCACGGGCGCGCGCGGTTTCGATTTCGATTTGGATCTCCCCTTCTCCTCCAGACGCACCTCCTTGATCCACCGGCTGGCGACGTGCTCGAAGCTCTCGCGGTCGACCAGCGAGAACGCGACGATGAACCCGTCCGCCTGGTCGTACGACAGAGGGCGGAACTGCTTGTACTCGTCCTGCCCGGCGGTGTCCCAGAGCGAGAGGTTCACGGTCCGCTCGCGGTACGGCACGTTCACCGCGTAGTTGTCGAAGACCGTGGCCATGTAGTCGGTCGGGAACGTGTTGGTGGTGTAGCACAGCAGCATGGACGTCTTGCCCACCGCACCGTCGCCCACCACCACAAGCTTCATGGGGAAGAACATCTCGTGCGCCATCGTGGCGCCGGCGCGGGCGTCGCGGACGCGCGCGCGAGGCTCTGGCCGCGACGAAGAGGAGACAGAATATTTCCAGTTCAAAGCTTTCACCCGCGCCTTTCGCGTTTCATCGCCCGGGAAAAGGCGTCGTCGCCACTGTCGAGCGCGCTTTCCCCGAGCATGTCGCGGCGACGCAAGCACGTGCGCGACCTGGTGGACGAGCCGTGCCCCGAGCTCGCGGCGTGCGAGGCGGTGTGCCGCGTCGTGGAGCTGAGGGGGGGAAACCACATAGAGGTACGACGGGAACGCGGCCGCGGGTCCGACGCCGGCGCGTGGTCCGGCGACGACGTGAATCTCGCGCACCGCCGCCGCCGCCCGCGCGTTTCGTCGTTTTCGTCCATCGCGATGCCCGTCGGCGCGCTCGCTGACCTCTCTCTTTCTCGTCTCGAACGAACCGACCTCTCTCTCCGCCCTCTCCCCACGCGCGCGAAGGTGGAGAAGCCCGACAGCTCGAGGACCCTGTGCCGCATCCCGAGCAAGTTCTCGAAGATTTTGTGGGTGCGCGCGGGGTCGTTCATCGTCGCGCGTTTCGAGGAGGAGGCGCTGGACGAGTCCTCGCACGACGCCAAGGTCACGGGCGAGATGACGCGCGCGCTGTACCACACGCAGATGAAAGAAATGCGCCGGGCGAACCGGTGGCCGGCGCTGTTCGCGGAGACGGAGACCAAAGACGCCGAGAGGGTGACCGAAAAACAAGACGACGACGCCGACGACGACGACGCGTCGGACGACTCGGACGACTCGTTGCCGCCGATCGAGGTCATTCGGAACCGACCGCGACGCGCCAAGGAGGAGAGCAGCAGCAGCGACGAGGATGGTGACGAGGAGGACTAGCGGGCGAGAGCGGCGAGTCGTGAGAGAGATCATATACTCTGCGCATTTTGAGCGTAAGCGCCGTCGTTAAAGCGTCGTCGTACGGTGGAAGCGTTTCGACGGTGGGTGCCTTTGACGCATTCGTCACCGGTCGTTTCCTCTACGAGTTCGGGCGCGCGTGACCTCCGCGAGCACGCCGTCCAGCGCCGCGCGCGTCTCCTTCACGAGCGCTTCGATGTCAGCCTTTTGCTCGAGCGACCCGCGCACGACCCGAACGCCAGCCAACACGCCGTTCGGCGGAGACGCGAGAGATTCGTTCGCGTCGCTCATTTTCCCGACGCGCACCAACAGCTTTTTCTCCCTGGCGAGTCCGTCGTCGGTCCCGCCCCCGAACGCGAAGGTGTCGTGCCACCGCTCGAGCGCGCCGTCCCCGGCCGGGTCCTCCGCGTCGCGCACGAGGACGAGCGCGTCCAGCCCCAGGCGCATGGCCGGGTGCGATGTTTCGTACGCGAGGTCCCCCGAGCAGTCCCAGAGCTGAACGGACACGGTCTTTCCGTCGATGTCTCTCTCCACCTCCTCGATGCGGACTCCCTCGGTCGGGTCGTGGGTTCGAGTCTCGGGCACGGCGCGACCGGCGAGCAGCTTGCACAGGGCGGTCTTGCCCGCCCCCGCCGGCCCCACCACGCACACCTTCACCGCGGCCATGGCTCGTCCGAACGCGGACGCGCGTCTCTCGGTTTGAGACGTCCGGACGTTTTCGGACGTGTCCTCCAGTCAAAAAGCACTCACAGGAAACGATGTGCCCATCGTCCCTGAGAGGCCTCCGCGACGGGGGCGGACGGCACCTCACAGGACGCCGCGCTTCCGTGCCCGCCTTCGCCGGCGATGTCGTGCACTTCCGCGGCGCGCGCGTGGTCGCGCCCGCGCCTCGCGTCCAAACGCGCGGGCGCGTCGAAGCACCGGCGCGCTCCCGCTCCGCGCGCGGCGGCGACGCGCGACGCCGGCCCCGCGAGGGTGGCTGTATTCGTGAGCGGCGGCGGGTCCAACATGCGCGCGCTGCACGCGGCGATGCTGGACGGCCGAGTCGACGCTTCGGTGGCGGTCGTCGTGAGCAACTCTATCGACTGCGGAGGCATTCAGTGGGCAAACGACAACGGCTTGCCCACGCTGCGGTATCCCCCGTCCAAGCAACAGCGGGAGAGGAACGAGGGGTTGTCCCCTGACGCGCTCGTCGAGAAACTGGAGTCGCTCGGCGTGACGCACGTGTGTTTGGCCGGGTACCTGCGCCTCATACCCCCCGAGCTGTGCCGCCGGTACGAAAACAAGATGCTCAACGTGCACCCCGCGCTTTTACCCGCGTTCGGGGGGAAAGGAATGCACGGTTTGGCCGTGCACGAGGCGGTGGTGGCGAGCGGCGCGCGATTCACGGGGCCGACGATCCACTTCGTGAACGAAAAGTTTGACGACGGCAAGATCTTAGCGCAAAGAGTCGTTCCCGTGTTCCCCACGGACACGCCGCAGGACGTCGCGGCGCGCGTGCTCGTGGAAGAGCACGAGGTGTTCCCACACGCGCTCGCCGCGCTCGTGGAAGGAAGAGTCGAGTTCAGAGAGGACGGCGTTCCGCGGATCGTCGCGAGAGGGACGGAGGACGCGTACGAGTAGCGACGGCGCGACGACGACGCGAGACGCGATACGTAGTAGCTTCGTAACTATACACGCTCCGCCGGTTACCACGTGAGTGTGTCACTGTTCGTCTCCGGGCGCGTCAAGAGGAAGCGTCTCGAGCGGTCACGGCGGGTCGAACGAGAAAGAAAAGCCGCTCGTTTCGCTCTTCCGACGCCGACGTCGAGCCGCTCGTCGGAACGCGCGCCGCGCGAAGACGATCATCATCTTGCATCCTCGAAACGCCTCTGGCTTTTTTTGGCCAAGCGAGAGAGTGTTCAAGCAGTCGGCAAAAAGCGTAAACGCGCCACCAAAACCAAAACCGAAAACCGATTCAAACCGCATAAAGCCGTTGTTTTGGCCAAACGCGAGATTCCCTCGGAAGCGCCGAGGCACTTGCACGCGCGCGTCCCCGGCTGCACGGCTCGGGTTCGGACGGAAGGGCACGCCTCCGGCTCTCTCTGCCCGTGCGGGCGCGGTTCGTGCGAAGGCGCGGCTCGCGGACGGGCGCGCTCGTCCCCGCGTCCCCGGAATTCGCGAAATCCGACGGGTGGCGGATTTCCCAACTCGAATCGTGGCATCCCGCGCGGCTTCGCGACACCCTAGCGCGCGATGTTCTACTCTCAGTACATCCTCGCCAAGCGCGGTCCTCTGGGGACGATCTGGATCGCCGCGCACCTGGACAGAAGGCTGAGGAAACAGCAGATCACGGAGACGGACGTCGCCATCGCCGTTCGTGCGTGCCCCACATCTTCTTTTCTTCTCCGCGCGAGGACATCCTCGCACGCGCGGCGACGCCTCCCCTCCCCACTCCGTTCAGGGGACTTTTCTCTGACCCGCCCCCTCCTCGGCGAAACGTCACCTCGACAGAGTCCATCATCAACCCCGACGCCCCGCTCGCGCTCCGGCTCTCCGGCCAGCTCATGCTCGGCGTGGTGCGCGTGTACAGCCGCAAGGTGAATTACCTGTTCCAGGATTGCTCCGAGGCGCTCGTCAAGATCAAGCAGGCGTTCACGCGGGACAAGGACGTGGACCTGCCGGAGGGCGCCGAGACCGCGCCGCTGAACACCATCACGCTCCCCGAGAACTACGACGACCTCGAGCTCTTCTTCGAGCCCGGAGGCGGCGCGGGCGGAAACGCCGCGAGCGACGCCGCCGCCGCCGCCGCCGAGGACATCACGCTAGAGGAGAGCGACGCTTTCGGCGGCTCGGCGTTCGAGGAGCAGTACGCGTACGACGACCGCATACACGGCGACGTGGACGATGACTTCATCGTGGACGAGATGGATCCCGGGTTCCACCCGACGCCGGGCTACCGCACGCCGGGCGCGCCGCCGCGGCCCTTTGGCGAGACAGACGCCGGCGACGTCGCCGACGTTCGGCTGGAGGATTACGACGAGGCGCCGCAGCGCAGCGACTCCGGAGACGGGTTCGGCGGGGACGGTTTCGGCGGGGACGCCGAGACCCCGCTCGGGGACGGGGACGGGGACGATGACGATATCGCGCCTTTGCCTCTGGACGACGACCTGGAGGACGAGAACGGCGTCCGCGGGACGGTGGTCGGGTTCAAGACGCCTCCCGCGGGCGAGAAGGGGTCCGGGAAAAAGCCCGTCGCCGACGGCAAAGAGAACGCGCCGCACACGGGGAGCACCGTGGTGCTGGAGTGGGGCAAGACCGCGCAGAAGGCGGCTCGGCCGGAACCCGCGAAAAGAGCGCGGTCGAGATCACGGCAAACCACGATGAAGCTCAAGTTTGACGGCGCGACCATCCTCGATCGCGACGCGGTGAGCCGCGCCATCCGCGACTCGAGCGACATCACGAAAACGCGCGTCCCCGGCGTGATCCGAAGAATGGCGGACCTCGCGGACGACGACCGCCCGTTCGGCGCGGACGAGGAGCGCGACGAGGCAGGACACGCCACGCTCGGGTACTACCGCGACGCACACGGCGTGGCGCCGCCCCCGGAGACGCCCGCCGAGGCGAGAGCCGCCGTGCGCGGCGCCCTCGGAGGACGCGATCCGCTCATGGGGCACCGCGCGTCGCGGCGTTGGCTCGCGGCGCGCGCCGGGTGCGTGCGCGCGCTCTGGGCGCGCGCGGGCGAGCGCCGCGGCGCCGGCTTCGCGCGGGACCCTCGCCACGCGCGCGGCCGCCGGCGCGGGTCCGTGCACGGGAGCGTCGCCGGCGACGCCGAGGACGTCGCGCGCGTCGTCGACTTTGACGCCGGCTTTGACGACGACGGCGATTTCGGAGGCGGATTCGACGACGACGACGAAGGGCGCGGAGATCTCGGAGATCCGACGGATGAGCACATGGACGCGTTCACGCCCGGATCGGGTCGGCGTCTCGGCGCCGCGCGCGCGGCGAGCGATGCGCTCGGGTCCGAGCCCCCGACGCCGGCGGGCGCCCCCTCCGGGCACGTCGACTGGTCGGCGGCGACGAAGAGGATGCTCGCCGACGTCGCGCCCGTCCTCGAAAACGGCGGCGCGACGACGGTTTCGGAGATGACCTCGCGACGCGACGAGAACAATAAAAAGGTGAAGGTTTCCCGGAGCGAAGCCGCGCGCATCTTCTACCAGGTCTTAGTGCTCAAGACGCATGGGTTCGTGGACCTCGAGCAGAACAAGGCGTACGGCGACATAGACGTCGTCGCGGGGCCCAAGATGGTCGAGGCGGCGTAGAGGAGAGCGGCGCGCGTAAGGGGGAGTTTTTTTGTTCTCCCCGCGTTGTGACGTTTGGAGCGGAACGAGGCGTCTTTAGGCGTCTGACGGACGGACGGACCGCGCGTGATAAAAAAACGCACATTGTGCGTCATTTGTTCGTTTTCATTTTAACACGAAAGAATGATCTCTTACACACTCTCTCGCGACCGAGGGTCCGCTCGCGGGCTAACCCCGACGGGACGCCATGACAAGACAAAAAACACGTACGACGTCCGCCGACTCTCGCGGTATGGCAGTTGAGTCTCCCTTGTCCGCGCGCGCGCGCGGGGAGACGGGTGACAACGAGTCATTCACATTCGACCCGTTCTCCATCACGAAGGCTATGTACACACGCGCAAGCGATGAGGTGAAAAGGTTGTTTTTTTCGGGTAACCCTTCACCTCGGACGAGGACCTCGGAGAGAGGTGACCTCTTTGAAGCGCTACTTACGTAGGGAGTTGGAAAAAAATCGCACCGATTCGGCCTCGCGGCTTACGCGCGGACACCCTGCGAGACAATGGTGGTGCGCGCACCCTCGAGGTTCTCCTTGGGGGTCACCACCGTGTTCTTCTTGCCGTAACCGGAGTTGTACATCATCTCCTCGAGCACAGCCTCCCACTTCGCGGCGGGCTTGCGCCACGAAAGGTCCTGGCCGATGCAGGTGGAGGACATCTTGGAGTAGGTGGGCGTGCCGTACACCGCCGCCGCCGCCGCGCACGTGTCCACCATGGCGTCCACGTCGTCCGCCTTGAGCCCGTCGGGGTCCATGGCGCCCATGTGGAAGCCGGTGACGCCCTCCTTGACGGTGTCGACGAGACCGCCGGTGGACGCGACGATGGGCACGGTGCCGTACTGCATGGCGTGCAGCTGGATCAGGCCGCAGGGCTCGAAGCGCGAGGGCACCATCAGGAAATCGGCGCCGGCGGTGATGTAGTGCGCGATGGGGTTGGAGAACTTGACGACGCCGGCCATGTTGGGGGAGAGCTCGTCGAGGCGCTCGAGCGTCTTCTCCATGGACTTCTTGCCCGTGCCGAGGATCACAACCTGCGCGTTGGGCACCTGCCTGAGCAGCTTGGGCATAGCCTCCATCATGATGTCGCAGCCCTTCTGCTCCTCGAGGCGGCCGATGTAGCCGAAGATGGGAGCCGAGGGGTCCAGGGGGAGACCAACCTCCGCCTGGAGCGCCTGCTTGGCGGCGGCCTTGCCCATGGCGACGGTGTTCTTGTCGTAGGTGATGTCCAGGAACTTGTCCGTCGTGGGGTTCCACTCGGTGGGGTCCATGCCGTTGACGATACCCTCGATGCCGCCGGTGGCGTTGATGATCGTGTTCAGCTCGACGCCCTTGGACGCGGAACCCGCAATCTCCTTGGCGTAGTTCATGGACACGGTGATGTTGCGGTCCGAGTTGATGAACGCAGCCTTCATCCAGTTGTCCTTCTGGAACTTCTTGCCGAGAGGGGTGGAGTCAACCTGGCCGTCCTTCTTGGGGGAGCGCTCGTCGTACATCTTGCCCTGGGAGTCCTCGAAGAAGAAGTCGTTGGACGCCGACTCGGGGAGGCCGAGCTCGCCCATGGGCGTCGGCCAGAAGCGGCCCTGGAACGCGATGTTGTGCACGGTGAACGCGCACTTGGCGTTGAGGTACTTGCCTGTGGATGTTCACGAGGACAGGGATGTGACGGGCGGAGGTTCGAAAGTCAGCGACGGCGTGAGATGAGAAAGGCGCGTTGCACGAGAGGAGACACGCTTCTTGGTCGTTCTTCTGAGCGACGCGCGCGACGCGGCGGGCGGCTTTTGTGTTTTTTTTCGCGTTCCCGACGTTCGAGCGGGAAAAAAAAAATCTGCGCCACGGTGGCGACAGTCGGATCATCCTTTTTCCCCTCTTGCGCGCGAAAAAAAAACCGCTCGGATGTCTCGCGTCACGCACCGTTGGGCCTGTACACCTTGTTGATCATGACGGGCACGAGGCCGGAGTGCCAGTCGTTGGCGACGAAGCACACGTCCTCGCCGTAGCCGAAGGGCAGCGCCATGGGCGCCTCGAGCGCGGCTTTGCAGAACATGGCGAAACGCTCCTGGTTATCCGCGAAATCGGCGCCGTTGGTCTTGCCGTACAGCTTCGAGCCGGTCTTGCCCCACACCTTGGCGAGGAACAGGGGGTGGTCCACGAACACGCGGTCGACACCCTTCTTGTGCTCGTGGAAGAAGCCCACCTGCTTGCCGAGCGCGTCCACCTTCACGGAGGTGTCCCAGGCGCCCTTGTACTGGTCGTAGCGGGGCGAGATGGTCATCACCTTGTGCCCGCGCTTAGCGAGCTCGACGGGGAGCGAGCCGACGACGTCGCCGAGACCGCCGGTCTTGGACCAGGGCGCAACCTCGGTGGAGACGAAGACGATCTTCATGGGCCTCGCCGCCTTGGCGGTGTAGGGCGCATCGCCCGCGGCGCGAGTCTGTTTAGGGTGACGTAGTAGCGAGGTGATTTTAGGTGAGCTTTTCGATCGACGACATGGACGACGAGAGAAAAACAGACGCTCTCCAGAAAAAACCACTCAGAGGGGGAGCACATCCAACTGGCGCGTTCGTGGTTCGAAAAACAACGCCCCGTCCACTTGTCGCGGTGGCGCGTCGACGCTTGGAGGCGCATTCGAACCACGGGAGGGGGTGGTTGACGGGGGAACGCGCGGTCGCCGCGCGTCGGAACGCGCAGGAAACGCGACGAGCGCGCGCGCGCATTCCCCGGGTCGACGACCCGGCGCGCGCGCGGCGGCTCGAACGCGCGTGCGGCTCGAACGCGCGCCACATCCGGCGCGGCGCCGGCTTCTCGTTTTCTTTCCGAGACCCCGCGCGTCGCCAAATATCTCAAAGAAAGCGCAACTACTCGGGACGCACCTGGACGTTGCGCGCGGCCTTGACGTTCTTGCGCGCGGCGGCAGACCTGGAGACGCGGCGGGGGGGGTGGATGTCAGTCCGGGATCGTCGGAACCGACGGGAACGTCGCGTCGCGCCCGGGCGCGCCGTTCCCGCGGCGGTCGTATCATCCGAAATTTCGCGTCTCGCGGCACGTCCGCCGCGGCGGTGGCGTCGAACCGGTGTTCGCGTCGGAGAGCGGGCGCGGCACGCACTTGAGCTGGGCGTTGACGCCAGCGAACTGGTGGGTGGCGAGAGAAGAAGCCATAGTGACCGGTGGAGGGTGGGGGGTGGGTGCGGAAGTGTCGCGCGCGCGCCGCGCCGCGTCCGGAAGCTTCGCCGCGCATTCCCGAGCCAGAAGAAAAAACACCCCCCATTTTTCCGGACTGCTCGAGGGTGTGACTTCGGAGCGTGCCAAATGGCACGCGATTGCGCAAAATGGGCGGCGGAGAAGCGTTTTCGCGCCCGACTCGGAGGCGCCGATCGCGTCTTCGCAATTCGATTTCGCGAATGTCGTGACTGCGAAGGTACTGAGGGAAAGGAAAATCCACGAATCTATCCAAAAATCCAGACTGGATGCCATACGGTTCGATCGGTTAAAAAAAAACAGACATTCTGAGCCTCTCTCGCCTGAACGGGGTGCCGAGCTGGACGCGCCGGCACACAGATAAAACAGACTGGCACGGGAGGCGCGGAGGGGAAGTTGATGAGTTGATGGATTTTTTTTCGTTGAAGCGGTCTGGCTGCTGTGTCGGTCCGTAATCACGCCGGTCTGAGAAGAACTTTTGTTCGCGCGCGACACGAACGATCGACGCATCGTCCTCGCGCGCGCGCGCCTCGAGAAGCGTCTGCGCTTCACCGCGCGCCTCGCGATGCGCGCGGCGGCGGCGTGCACGGCGCGCCACCTCGCGGCGTCGCGGTCGGTCGCGTCGCGCGCGGCGTGGCGCCTCCCGCCCCGGCTCGGGACCCCGGCGCGCGCGTCGCTCCGCGCGACTCGTCGCGCGGCGTGCGCATCGACGACCGACCCGTCGTCGTCCGAGCGCGAGACGCGCAAGACGCTGTACTTGATTCGGCACGGGCGCACTGAGATGAACGAGTACCTCGCGAAACACAGGTGGGACGACGCGCGGTTCGAGGACCCGATGCTGTTCGACACGCGGCTCACGGACTCGGGCGAGGCGCAGGCGGTGGCGCTCCAAGCCATCACCTCCACGCTCCATCCGAGCCCGCAGCTCCTCGTCGCGTCGCCGCTGCGCCGCGCGATGCGCACGGCGGACCTCGCGTTCGGGCTCGAGCGGTACGATAACACGCCACGCGTGACGTGCGTGCACGCGCGCGAGCGCGTGTTCCACGCCTCGGACGTCGGCCGGCCCGCGGGGGAGCTCCAGCGGGACTTTCCGAGATGGTGCGTGCGTGAGATGATTGAGAAATTCGGGGACGACGCGCCGTGGTGGTACGTCGGGGACGACGAGAACGACCGAAGTCCGGAGGGAAACCAAAAAAAACCCGGCGTGACTCGCGCGCGGGTGACCGGCGGGTCACAAGTAGGGGGGCCCGTGTTGCGGTCCGGCGTGCCCTCCGAGCCGAGCGAGGTGTTCGAAGCGCGCATGAAAGATTTGAAAGACTGGCTCGAGGAACGACCGGAGTCGCACATCGCAATCGTCGCGCACTGGGGGGTGTGGTTCTCGCTCACCGGGCGCGAGTTCGAGAACTGCGAGCTCGTGACGCTGGAGCTGGATGACCTCGAACCGGGGAAGGGGAAGATGCCGGTGTAGCGAAGTATGTGATATATATGATATGACGCGTCGCGGCGTCAAATCGCGATTTGATCTCGTCGCGCGCTTTACGCGAAAAGGCATCCGCTCCCCTTTCATTTACGCGCCTCTCGACGCTTCGGAGGAACCGACCATCAATCACTTGGTCACCTTGTACTTCTTGATGGTGTCGAGGAGCTTCTTCGCCTCCGGGTCGTTCACGAAGTGGTCGCGCACGGGCTGCAGGATGACGTTGATGTGCCTCGCGAGCGCGGGCTTGACGTCCCCGGGGTGCAGGTCGCCGTTCACGAAGTCCTTCTCCACCTCCTCGTACGTGACGTAGTCCTTGTCGCCGCCGTCATCCTCTTTGCGTTTCACGGAGAAGACCCCCGCCCACGGCATGACGATGTACTTGACGTACTCCAAACAAGGGTTCCCTGTAACCTCGCCGGGCGGGCAGTACGCTTTCTTGAGCTTCACGTTGACGTCCGCCTCGGAGTCCTCCATGAAGATAGCGCTCTCCGGGTCGCTCTTAGACATCTTCTCCTGGCCTTGCTTCAAACCCATGAGCATGTGATGGGACAAAATCACGGGCTTGTTTTTGCGCTTGATGTCGTCGCAGTACTCGCGCGCGAGCATGTTCACCTTCCGCTGGTCCACGCCCAGCTGGCAGATGTCGGCTTTCAGGAAGAAAATGTCCGCGCACTGCATGACGGGGTAGAAAATCTGCGACGCCGCGAGCTCGTCCGTCTCGCTGCGGCCCATGATTTGCGTGCATCGCAACACGCGCGCGAGTTTGTTTCGCCGCGCGATATCCAAAACGAGCGGCCAGTACTCGTGGCCGCGCTTGTTGATCTCCTCGCTGGACCAAATAAACTCGACTCTCGTCAGGTCCATCCCGATCGCCTTCCACACCTCCACCATGTACGCGCCCACTTTCTGGATCTTCTTCAAGTCGCCGCCCATCTTGTTGTTCATGAGCGCGAACCAGTCGGCAACCCAAAACTTGAAATGACACCCCGCGCGCGTGAGTTTGTTGACGTTGAGGCACTTCATCACGCCCTGCGCGATGTGCATGCGGCCGGAAGGCTCGAAGCCGTCGTAGCACACGGGCACGGGCTTC
>Ga0209666_1002138_pt1 | contig 14848 bp, 12 predicted proteins | sample SaaInlV_125m_DNA_FD_184679 | JGI IMG/M metagenome (GOLD analysis project Ga0209666, IMG submission 184679) | Marine microbial communities from expanding oxygen minimum zones in the Saanich Inlet - Saanich Inlet SI037_S3LV_10m_DNA (SPAdes)... | ecosystem: Environmental > Aquatic > Marine >...
AGCAGAATACGACTTAGATAGAGTAATAAGTAACAAAACACTATCTTCTGGTCAAATGCAGAAGATAGGCTTTTTAAGAATCTTGGTATCTAAACCAGAGATTATTCTACTTGACGAATCAACATCAAATATGGATAAAGATTCTAAAAGTATAGTTTTTAAAAAACTACAAGAAAACAATACAACGATCATAAACTCTACTCACGATCCAAAGAGTTTTGGCTTTGCTGACCATCACTATGAAATTATTATTGACAATGAAAACAGAAAAGTAAACAAAGTTTTTTAAAACTAAATTTTAATGACCTTACTTAATTTAAATTTATGAACAAACCATCAGTAAATACATTGTTTTATGGATGTCCTGCAGGTCTGGGTAACAGGTATGAAGAGCTTGTTAAACTTTCAAATTTTGCTGTCAAGAATGATATTGTTATTAGATATTACTGGAATAATGCTGGAAAAAGTAAGTATAAGAACTTATTCAAGGCAAAAAATATAACCATCGAAACCATAGATCAACTCAACAGTTGGCCAACAAACAATTTTGAAAGTTCTAGATATTGGAGAGAATATATTTCAAGCAGATCTATAGGTTATAGCAATCAAGTAAAACTTGATTTTAGTCTCATAGAAACAAGGGGTAAATATATAGGAATTCATATTAGAGGCACTGACAGGATAGTGGATTCTAATACAGGTCATCCTGGTTTTCAGACGGTTAAGGACCTTGATGAGAGTATTCTCAACACTAAAAACTATTTATTAGAAAATAATTGCAATTTACCACTCGTTATATTTTCTGAAGATCTCTCATTAAAAAAAAGATTGATTAATGAATTACACATGTTTGAAATAATTAATCTCCCTATTGTAGAAAATATTGATTTTGAATACCAAGACCTATACAATCTTTCAAAGTCAGAGAGGATAATAATGTGTAGTAAGTTTTCAACATTCGCACTAACTGCTGCAGCTTTAGGAAATACAAAAATTGTAAACTTCTTCAGTGATAATAGACAGCTGTTGAGGACCTGGGACTTGGAATACCTAGATTTTCCCAAAAAAAGTATAAATCAAGAAGCTTCGTTGAATTTTTTAGATAAATCCTCAAATGATTCCGAAAGAATAGAAATAGGAAATAGCAACATCAGTAGTTATGAAGTTAGTGAAGTATCCCTAAATAATTCAGAGATATTAATTAGTTTTAATACATCTCAATACATAGGAGTTGAGGAAAATATTAAGCTTCACAACAAAAACCTCAAAGTTCAAATGTACAATATGTCTCTACTTTTAAATATGTTTAAGGAAGTTATTAGGGTATTAAAGAGTGAAAAAAATAGAAAGAATAAGATAACTATTTTACTCAAAGAGAATCTAAAAACTTTCAAAATATTTAAAACAAAGACCTTTTTATTTAAATCAACGGCAAGTTATCTCAAAACAGCACACTTTATCTATATAAATACAGAATTTTTGCCAAAGAGGCTCAATTTAATATTCAATCCATCGACAACAAAGGGGGCAATCATTACTTTTAATAACATGGATGAGGAAAAAGAAACTCTTGATGAGGTAATTCAATTATTAACACCTAAAGAATTTCGATATTATATAAATAATAAAAACAGTGGTTATTTAAGTATTTCAGGTTAAATATTTGTACATAGACCTTAATAGTAAAAGTCTGGATTAATATTAAATTATGTTATCGGGTGAAATTTCAGTAATACTTCCAACTAAGGATCACGAAAAATTTATTTATGAAAATATAGAAAACATTTTATTTTTCTGCGAAGAAAATTTTACAGAATTTGAAATTTTAATTATTTCAAATGGGTCAAGTGATGAGAATATGCAACTAATTCACAATATTGAAGGATCAAATATAAAACACTTCAAATATACCCAATCAGGAAAGGGTTTTGCAGTCAAAAAAGGGTTGATGAATTCTAAATTTAAGTATTCATTAATTTGCGATTCTGATTTTTCTGTCGAGATTAGTAACTTGAAAAACTTTTTCATCAATGAAGAAAGTCTTAGTAGTTTTGTTATAGGATCAAGAAAACTAAAAGACTCAAAAGTTGAAAGCACGCCAATTCGCAGAATTATTAGTGGAGGTATCTTCACGTTTTTAACTAAGAATTATCTTGATATAAGAGTATCTGATACTCAATGCGGCTTCAAATTAATTGATAATTCTAAATTTAAAAATGCTGTAAATTTTACTTCAAATAATTTCTTTTATGATATTGAATTGTTTTTATTAGCTAAACAGTCGAATATTAGTGTTATAGAAGTGCCTGTTACTTATACTCATAACAAAGAATCTTCAATCAGATTATTTTCTGATTCAGTAAATATGCTTAAACAGATATTTACAATAAATAAAATTTATAAATAAAAATTAAAATCTAATCCCATTTGTATATAAATTTAGTATTATTAACGATTATTCCAGTTTATAACCATATACCACTTGAGAAAGATCCACATAATTGGTGGTATTTTGGCAGGCTTGAACTCTTAAAACTACTCCTCAAGCTAGTTGATACCAAAAAAATCAACAATATCCTAGAGATAGGACCCGGCCTGGGTGTCAACATAAAATTACTATCTAAGTATGGGACCGTTGACATTTTAGAAATTGATCAATATTTTATCGATCAAATAAAAAAAGGTAATAAAAAAATAAATCATTTCACTGACATTAGTCAGGTTGATAAAAAATTTGATCTAATCGTTATGATGGATGTACTAGAACACATTGAAGATTCAGAAAATTTTATGAATGATGTAAGTAAAATCTTAAATGTTGATGGTAACTTAATTCTAAGTGTTCCTGCCTATCCTAAGTTATTTAGTGATCATGATATCCAAATGAAGCACTTCAGAAGATATACAAAAAAAATATTAACAAAAGAACTGTCTGCAGATTTTAAAAACTATAGATTTTATAGATATAATTTCATATTACTCCCAATTAGAATCCTTCAAATTAGATTTAATAAAAAGGTAAATTCTAGAGTTGAAACAAGCAAATTTATAAACTTCTTATTAAAAAATATTATAAAAATTGAAATCATTTTGCACAGAATGAAGATTAAAGTTCCGTACGGGCTGTCTATTTTTTGTGTTGCTAAAAAAAACTAACCATTTGATTTTATAATCAAATAGTTATTTATCTTAGATGTTTTAATTTCAACATTGTGTTGAGTTTTCAGTATGCAATTTTGTTTCTTCCAGCACTGATTGTTTTCATTGGGGAAAACATAACTTTCATCAAAATTTGTGTATGTTGAAGTACCCATTTCAAAATCTTTTAGCTCCAGTTTATTACTTATTGCATCTGAATACATAAAACTCCTTGGGAGTAGTACGCAAATTATAAGAATAAGTGTGAAATATGTATATCTATTAAATAGAATCTGAAATGATTTTTTAATAGGATTTTCACTAATTGTGAATATCAAAATTGTTGACATAAATAAACCATAACCATTTCTAAATGCTGGAACCGTCAATAGGAATAGAGCATAATTAAGTATTAAATAGATTAGGTAGAATATTTTTAAGCCTGTGTTTTTAACAGGTCTTTTATAAAAAACTTTATTAAAACAAAAAATTATAATAAGTGTAAGCAAAAGGTTTTTGTATATTTGTTCATTGTATGCGTGAGAAAAAAAGTTATTAAACCATTCTGTAAATCCATCACCCAGCCTTAATCGCCGATTGTCTCTAATTGTAATATAACTGGACTCTCTGATATGAGCAAAATTTAGCCATCCTGCTGCGGGGATGCAAGAAATGTTCAGTGGATATATCACACATCCTGAAATTAGAAAGTTTTTTACAAGGTACAAAAAAGCAATAGAGTATAGGTATAAATTATTTTTTTGAAATAAGTTAATTGTATTTTTAAAATATATCATATAAAAAATTATCAATATAAACAATGGACCCGAATTTACTTTTAACTGGAATGCAAACAGACTAGTAAGTAGGATTATAAAAAAATCTATATTGTTACTTTCTTTTCTGACAAAACCATTAAAGATTATCAATGTAGATACAACCCAAAGTATGCCAACTGCTGTATCTGGTTTTCCAACCATCTGTATTTGAACAGACCCATTACCACCTCCTTTAAATCCGAAATTATCTAAAAATAGAAAAATTGATAGTAATAAAGCAGAGTTTTTTAAAAAGTAGTTTTTATTTTGTCTAATTAGTGTGTGTAGCAAACCTAAAAATGAAACAAAAAATGTTAATTCAACAAAATAATTTAATAAATTAAGATTAAAGTATTGAAACGTTGCTGATATATATTCCTGTATTGATCCATAGGAGTAATATGGATTTAAGTTTGATAATCCAAGAACTATCCTTTCTTGGTAGATCCAATTTTGAAAATTGAGATGGTAAGCACCAGCATCGTAATGAAATTTTATTCCATAGGAACTGATGGAAACTATTAAAGGAATAAAGACCTGATTGAACAAGTTAACATTTTTCAACTTACTCTTAATGCTTTCGATTAATCCAAAAATAAATAAACTAAAAATCACCAAAAGTACAGGCACTACACTTTTATTTAAAGGTAAAAAGAAGTTAATAGCTAAATTTAAATTACCTAAAACGAAAAGAGTTAACAAGGGGTATAAATCATGTAAGAGGAATTTTGAATTATTGAGAATATTAAGGTCATCATTGGCTTTTCTGGAAAATAGTTTATTTATTCCAATTCCAGAAATATAAAATATTAAGTAAAAAGAAAGAAATAAAAGATTATTCATAAACACAATGATAATAATTTTGTACAAGAAATATAATCTAATCGAAATTTCTATTATTTAGCTAAACTACACATGTGAAGCCTCAAAAAATTTTAATAATTAACACGAAATATAGAATTTTTGGTGGAGAAGATTCAAATATTGCTGATGAAATTACTTTATTAAAAAAACACTTTGATGTAGAGTATATTGAATTCAATAATTCAGAACTGATTAATATTTTTGACTTCGTGTCATTTTTTGTAAATTCAAATATTTTATCCAATAAAAGATTGAAAAGATTAATTAATGAATTTAAACCTGACGTAGCGTATGTTCACAATACTTGGTTTAAAGCAAATCTTGGAATTTTCAAAATATTAAACAAAGAAAACATTAAAGTTCTCCATAAAATCCACAATTACAGATTTGATTGCGCTCGGCATCTGAAATCTTCTAAGCACTTAAAAAAGAACGTCCAATGTCCAGCTTGTGGTGTTGAAAAACATAAATTAGGAATCTACAACAAGTACTATTCAGAGTCATTTGTAAAATCATTTTTTCTAAATATATATTCAAAGAGATACTTCAAGATATTAAAAAATAATTCAATATCGTTACTTGTGCTAAGTAATTTTCAGAAGAAATTTTTAATAGATATTGGGATTCACGAGAATAAATTATTTTTATATCAAAATCCAATAGAAATAAACAAAAAACTCCTATCAGAATATAACTCAAGTAGTAAATACGTCGTATTTGCAGGTAGATTGGTAGATAATAAAGGAATAAATGAATTATTGGATGTTTGGACTAGGTTAAACTCTAAAAACTTAAATTTGAAAATTATTGGATCCGGAGAAAATGATAAATTTTTATTAGAAAAATATGATTCACCTAGTATCGAATTTCTTGGACATTTAGACAATAATAAAGTGAAAGAATTAATTAGGAAATCAAGAGCAGTGGTAACGGGTACTAAGCTATTCGAAGGACAACCAAGAGTACTCTTGGAAGCATCTAGTTATGGAGTTCCCTCTTTATACCCATCTTTTGGGGGGATGAATGATTTTTTCCCGCAAAATTATCTCTTCACTTTTAAACAGTATGACTATGATGATCTTTTTATAAAAATGTCTAATTTCGAAAATGAAGAACTTCTAAATCAAGAAAGTCAACGAATAATAGACCATGTGAGCCTAAACTTTAGTGAAGAAGTGCTTATTGGAAAATTTAAAAAAATTATGGATAACAGTTAAGATATGATTGACAGACCCCCATTGGTCTCAGTTATTATGTCGGCCTATAACTCGAAAAGCACCATAGGAGAGTCGATTGAAAGTATCTTAAGCCAAAGCTATCAAAATATTGAATTACTTATTTGTAATGATGGTTCCACTGATGACACACAAAAAATCCTCAACAGTTTTCAAAAAAAAGATTCGAGAGTAAGACTTTTTCAGAATCCCAAAAATCTTGGGTTAACAGCGTCCTTGAACATTCTCATAGCTGAGTCAAAAGGAGTATTTATTGCTAGACAAGATGCAGATGATATTTCCTTACCAGAAAGACTAGAGGAGCAACTTCAGCACTGTTTAGTTAATAATTATGAAGTTGTCACTTCAAGATCAATTAACAAATTAAATAATAAAACTATGCCAAGATTTAGCTACTTCATACCTTATAAAATTTTAATTAAATTCAAAAATCCATTTATTCATGGGACCTTAGTGATAAAGAAGGAGTTGCTAAACAAAGTGGGGAATTATGATGAAAATTTTACTTATGCTCAAGACTATAAACTATATAGAGATCTGATTGACAGAAGAATAAAAATTAAAAAAATATGGAAAAAACTTTATATATTAAACACAGTAAATAATATTTCAAATATCTTTAAGAGTGAGCAAAGTTATTTTGCAAATTGTGTAAGAAATAGAAAAAAACCGTAAAGTTGATTAATAAAATTTGTTAGTAATAAAGTGGTAATATATGAAGGTTTATTTAACTCAAATCAATGAGTCCTGGATTATTGATAAGATTCGGTCAGAATTTTATATAAATTTTCCCGACATTACTACAAATAAAATAAAAAATGCAGATATAGTCTGGGTTATAGCTCCTTGGCTGTCTGACAAAATAAAAACAAGACAATTAAAAAATAAAAAGGTTTTATGTTCCGTTTACCACTTAGATTCAGCAAAAAAAGAGAATGATGATTTAATAAGATTTAAAAATTTTGATAAATATGTCGATCAATACCACACAATATCTATAAAAAGTATGAAAGATATTGAGGAAAATACAAATAAAAAAATTACAGAAATTCCATTTTGGGTAAATACAAAACAATTTTTCCAAATAGCAAACAAATCTGCATTAAGAAGTAAATACGAAATTTCAGATGATAGATATTTAGTTGGAAGTTTCCAAAGAGACTCTGAAGGCAATAATCCGAAAGAGCCAAAGTTAATTAAGGGTCCAGATATCTTTCTTGAAATTGTTGAAAACATTCATAAACGAAATAATAAAATTACAGTTATTCTCACAGGTAAAAGAAGAGATTATCTCATATCAAATTTAATAAAATTAGGCATTGATTTTAGATATTTTGAGATGGTCGATACAAACTCATTGAATGAACTTTATAATTTACTAGATTTATATATAGTAAGCTCTAGATTAGAGGGTGGACCTCAGGCAATAGTTGAGAGTGCAACATCAAAAACTCCTATAGTATCCACCGATGTAGGGGTAGCAACACAAGTTTTGAGTAAGGAGTCGCTATTTGATATGAATGATTGTAATTCTTTTTTTAAAGCTACTCCAAATGTAGACATAGCAAAGAGTAATGTAAAAATATATGAAACTCCCCAGGGATATAGTCCATTTATAAGCTTATTATCATCATTATATGAAAGTTAGTATAGGATCTAAAATTGTAGAAGGGCCTTGGGGTGGCGGAAACCTTTTTGTTAAAAATTTATCTGCATACTTAAAAGAACTTGGCCATGAGGTTATCTATGATTTATCAGAATCCGATATCGATTTAATATTATTGACTGATCCAAGAAGCAGAAGAGAATCATCTTCTACATTTAATCATGAAGATATCAACATATATAAGAAATTTATTAATCCTAATACAGCAGTGGTGCAGCGTATTAATGAATGTGATGAAAGAAAAAATACTAACAATATAAATATTTTTTATTTAAATGCCAGTAGTTGCGCAAACAAAGTTGTATTTGTTAGTAAATGGCTAGAAGATATTTATCTAGAATTAGGAATGTCATCAACAAAATCACAAGTAATAATGTCAGGCTCCGATAAAAAAGTATTTAAAAATTACCATAATAAAATAAAAAACAATAAAGTAAAAGTTGTTACTCATCATTGGAGTTCTCATAAAAATAAAGGATTTGAATCCTATGAAGTTGTCGATAAATTATTGAAAGACCCTAAGTGGGAAAACAAATTAGAATTTTCCTACATTGGAAATAGTTCCAGTGACTATCCGCTAAGTAACTCAATTCTTGTAGAACCACTCTCCGGAATAAGCCTAGCTTCTAAATTAAGTGAAAATGATATTTATCTAACGGGATCAATAAACGAACCATCTGGGAATCATCACATTGAAGCAGCATTATGTGGATTACCCATTCTTTATCTAGATAGCGGCGGAACCCCAGAGTATTGTAACAACTATGGTGTAGCTTATAGTGGCTTGGATGAGTTGGAAGAAAAATTAGAGTACATTATCCAAAATCAAGAAGTTTTTAAGGAAAAACTAATAAAATATCCTTTTAATTCTGAAAACATGAATAAAGAATACTTAGAGTTATTTAATCTTTTAGTAGCTGATAAAAGTTCAAACAAGATACAAATAAATAAAATATATCGAAGACTGTATTTGTTAAGATTTAAATTAAGCAAATTTACAAGAAAGTTTTCACAAGTAAATATACGTACGAGAATTAAGAAAATTTTAAGTATATGGAAATAGATAAACTCACACAAGGAATAACTCAAAAAATTAAATTTAGCACAGAGTTTGTTACGTCTCTGAAACAAGATAATAATGAATTTTTACCTTTACATGATGGATTGAACGATGCAGGAAAGAATATAAAACTTGGCTTCAGTTGTTATGGATTAAAATATTATTATCTAACTGGACTTTGGGATGATTTAAATGATATCTCTAAAAAACAATGGATAGACAATATCAACAGCTATCAAAAAGATATTTCAGGTTTTCCTGCAAACTCGTATATTGATTCAAATTATCTGAAATATTTAAATGAATTTCACTACAAAAAGTTCCTTAAAAGAAAAGCCAAAAGTCTACTCTCGATTACTGGTATTAAAAAATTAGACTCTCATAAGGTTTTTGAATCAAAATCAATAAATGCTGAGACAAAACAAGCAATTTCTACTTTATTCCAGGTGAATTATAGAAATCCTTTAAAAGTAGAGCCGGAGTTTGATTCAAAGTCAGTAGTCGACTATCTAGACAATTTAGATTGGTCGCAACCGTGGGCATCAGGTGCACAATTTTCATCACTTTGTGTTTATGCTGTAACTCAAGATACTTATGATACAGATTATCTGAGAAGTTTTTCAGATAATTTAGTCGATACTGATACAGGTTTTTACTTTAAACGTGAACCCAGAGATCAAAGAGAATTATTTAATGGAGCCATGAAGATAATTTCAGGACTAGATTGGCTTGGTCATGAAATACACTACCCAAAAAAGATTATAGATTTTTGCTTAAAAAATACTCCAATTTATGAAGGCTGTGATATTGTAGATTTCATTTATATCTTAAATAAATGTTTAAATTCAGTTGAATATAGAAGAAAAGAAGTAATAGAGCTCCTCATTAAGCTCTCAGAAAAAATGAATATTTTGTTCAACGATAGAACAGGTGGCTATTCTTATTTTGAAGACAAGAGCCAAACGCACTACTACGGAGTTAATATTTCAAAAGGTTTAAACACTTCAGATTTACATGCAACACTTTTATGTAATTGGGGTAATGTCATGATTCTTGATATATTGGGAGAAATAGGTGAAACTTATAAAACAATTAAACCTTAAGCATTCCATTTTAATTTTAATAGTTCTAACTTTTATATTTGGAAGAGTTTTAATGGGGGTTAATATATTTTCGCTTCGTTTAGGAGAAATATTAATGGGACTTTCTGCAATATACCTAATCAAAGAACTCGTTGAGGAATTACGTAGAATTAAAACTTTTTCACTAATCGATAGACTAATAACCACTTCTGTTTTTTTAATACTACTTCATTTTTTATATTTAATAATTATTAATGGATACAGATATTTTGATCTTTACCCATTCAAGACTTCCAGTTATATTTGGGTATTAGGCGGATACTATTTAGGCAAAAGATTAAGTTACAATTTTTCCAGCAAATTTTCAATTTACAGCATGTTTTTTGCTCTAATTGTAAGTTACTTTAGTTCAATTTTTGGTATCACTGAGCGCTATCAAGATTTAATTTTGCAACTCACTGATAAGTTTGATTACTTAAAGGCATCTGATTTATTAATTTTCTTTGTTTTCTTTCTTTACCATGTCTTAAAAGCAAATTACGGATATTCAAAATTTAATATAAATTTATTATTAATATTTGCTTTCTTTTATTTACCGTTAATGTTGAATAAAAGCAGGGGAGCATCTATAGCTTTTTTGTACATCATTGCATATTTATTATTTAAATACATAAAAGGAAAACCAAAACCCATCAACTATTTATTGATAGTATTCTGTTCAAGCATAATGTTTATAACTTCAACATTTATAGTCTCAAAGAGCCCCCTAGATCTGCAAGAAATTAATGAAAAAATTGTTAAAATATCAACTGCTAGGTATGAAAAACCTGTTCAAAACAAACCTCAAGCAGGAGGCGATTATCCATTTATTTATTTCGAAGATTCTAGAATATTTTCAGGCGATGGTAATTTAAATTGGAGATTTCAGATCTGGCAAGATGTACTATCAGACACCAAATCTAAGAACTTAACACTAATAGGTTATGGTTACAATTTTAAAATTCCAGCAATGGATTATGATTTTCGCTCTGGGAATGATGGAACCAATGAAAACGTACATAATTTCTTCATAAATATTTTTGCAAGAGGGGGCCTAATCCACTTATGTTTATTTATTGGAGTTTTCATTCTTCTTTTTATTAAATCTATAAAAAGTAATAAATCATCAATGTATTTGTTAATTTTAATTCCAGCATTAACAACTGCTTTCTTTGACCCAGCAATGGAAAATGCACACTATCCTTTAATTTTCTATTTTCTAATGGGAAATATAACTAAAGATTAATTTAAATACAATTTTGTCTATTATGTATATATATGAAAGCAATAATTACTGGGATAACAGGCCAAGATGGGTACTATTTAAGCAAACTTTTATTAGAAAAAGGTTATGAAATTCATGGATTGATAAGACGGTCATCCTCTTTCAACACCAATAGAATAGATGAATTAATTGCCAAGTACGCTACAGAGGAAAAACTATTTTTATATTACTCAGATCTTCTAGATTCATCTTCTCTTAACAATCTAATAAACACAATAGAGCCCGACGAAGTATACAACTTAGCTGCACAGTCCCATGTAGCCGTCTCATTTAAAAATCCCCTCTACACAACTCAAACAAGTACAATCGGTCCATTAACAATTTTGGAGGCAATAAAAAATAGCTCAAAAAAAATAAGATATTATCAGGCTTCTTCTTCTGAAATGTTTGGAGGTATAGACAATACATCACTAAATGAAGAGTCAAAATTTGTTCCTAAAAGTCCCTATGCAGTTGGAAAGCTTTTTGCACATGAAATGTCAAAAGTTTATAGAGAATCTTATGACATATTTGCAGTTAATGGAATTTTGTTCAATCACGAATCGCCAATGCGTGGCGAGACTTTTGTGACCCGAAAGATTTCAAAAGCTGTTGGAAGAATTTCACAAGGAATCCAAACCAAACTCACACTTGGTAATATCGATGCATTTAGAGACTGGGGATTTGCTGGTGATTATGTAAAAGGAATGTATTTAATGATGCAGCATGATAAACCAGATGATTGGGTTTTATCTTCAGATGAAACCCATACTGTAAAAGAATTTTTGGAAATAGCATTTTCTCGTGTAAATTTAAACTGGGAAGACTTTGTGATAACATCTGAGAAATATCAAAGACCAAATGAAGTGGAACATTTACTTGGTGATTCAAGTAAAGCCAGGAAAATCTTAAATTGGAAACCTGAGGTATCATTTAATGGGTTAGTTGAGATGATGGTTGATTATGATATTAAGGAAGCAACTAGAGAGAAACTTCTCCTTGATCAAAATCTCTTAACACCAACATGGGAACACCCAGTTTAAGAAATATTTTCGTTAAACCAGCTATAAGTTCTTTCTATTCCTTGGGTTAAACTAACGAGTGGTTTCCACCCTAATTCAAATATTTTTGTTGAATCTAACAGTTTTCTTGGATTTCCATCAGGTTTAGTTTCATCAAACTCAAGTGAGCCTTCAAAGTTCAATGCTTCTTTTATGATAATTGAAAGTTCTTTTATGGTCACTTCTTCGTTGCTTCCAACATTCAATAGTTTTGTATTAACATCATTCTTAATTACAAAATTTATAGCCTCAGCTAGGTCATCAACATAAAGGAATTCTCTTTTAGGCTTACCAGTTCCCCAAATATTAAAAACTGGTTCCTGAGATAGTTTTGCTTTATGCATTCTGGAAATTAACCCAGGAATAACGTGACTTTCATTTTCTGAGAAGTTATCATTAGGTCCATAAAGATTCGTTGGCATAAGATTCACAATTTTACTATCGAATTGTTTTTCTAAAGCATCACCCATTTCTATTGCAGCTAGTTTAGCCATTGCATAGGGTGAATTTGTTGGCTCTAATTTTCCGTCCATAATATATTCTTCTTTTATTGGATTTGGCGCATCTAATGGATAAATACAGCTACTACCAAGATTTACAAGCTTAATGTCTTTAAAATGCTTAAGAGACTCGAGTATATTCATATTGATTTTTAGGTTTTCTGTAATAAATTCAAATCTATCAGTATTGTTAGCTAGAATCCCACCAACTTTTGCTGCAGCGTTAACTATTACATCTGGTCTAAAGTCTTTTATGGTTTCATGTGTATCGTCAAAACTAAAAAGATTTGTATCTTTTCTTGTTGATCCAAATACTTTAGTGTATTTATCGTTTTTAATTAGTGCTTTAACTGTTGAGCTTCCAACCAAACCAGTTGAACCAAAAACTAATATTCTCATATAGCAATCTTAACAAAAGATAATTTATAATTTTTAAAGGAAAGGCTAAATACAACTTATAATATTCTTGTGTGTGGTTTTATTGGTACAATTTCAAAGAATACTATTTCAACAGAAAAACTACAGATTGTTAATGAAAAATTAGTTTGCAGAGGTCCAGATAAGAAAACAATAATTCACGAAAAGATTGGTGAATATAATCTTTCAGGCATTTTCAATCGTTTAGCCATAGTAGATCTTTCAAATGAAGCAGACCAGCCAATGATTTCAAGTGATGATAATTACGTTCTCTTTTTTAATGGTGAAATCTATAATCATAAAGAACTGCGAAACTTTCTTGTTAAAAAAGGGTTTTCATTTAAAAGTAGCCATTCTGATACTGAAGCTTTATTGAATACTTTTATAAACTATGAATTGGAAGCACCTAAAAAATTACGAGGACAGTTTTCATTTGTAATTTTTGATAAGAAGACTCAAACTTTCTACTTATGTAGAGACAGGCTTGGTCAAAAACCCCTTTACTTTACTCAAAATAACAACACTCTATCATTTAGCTCTAACCTCTTATCACTATCTCGATACAGTAATGAAAACGTTATAAATGAAGAATCAATTTATTCGTATTTAAATTATGGAAAAACTATAGGGGAAACTACTATTTTTCAAAATATTAACGAGGTTATGCCTGGGGAAATCGTAAAAATAAATATCAGCAGCAACGGTTTTAATATGGAAACATTTAACTATTGGAAACTTGAAGACTTTTATGATAATAAAGAATTTAAAGAAGATGAATTCTATAACCTTTTTGAAGAGTCCGTAGACATAAGAACTTATTCAGATGTACCTTATGCTACATTTCTATCTGGAGGTCTAGATTCAACATCAATCATAAAATCACAATATCAATCTGGTAAAAATCTCAACACCTTTTCTGTGTATATGAATAACAATAAGTTTGATGAAAGTAAATATTGCGAGAATGTTGCTAGTAAGTACGGAACGAACCATTTAGCTATAAAATTTGATAACACTTATACGGTCGATGATGTAGACAAGATTATCTCCTCTCTTGATGAGCCGTTTGCTGACCCATCTTATATGCCCACATATTTATTAAGTAATAAAATTTCGGAACATTTTAAAATGGCAATATCTGGTGATGGTGGAGATGAACTTTTGGGAGGATACTTAAGAGTTCAAAAAGCACTAAAAAGTTCAAATGTTATTTCTTCAATTCTTTCAGATTTCTTATACAAGCTTTATCCTGCCGGTTTAGGTACAGGAAGTAAACTTAAATCAAAAAATAAAAATCTTAATGTAAGATACAATTCGTTTTTGGCAGATGTTAAATTGATGAATTTATTAGACATAGACATCAGTGACTATAGAGATAATCAATTTGAAAAATTATATATCAACAGTGATTATAAAAAATTGATGCTGTATGAATATCAATTTTTTCTTCCCCAGCAAATGATGTACAAAGTAGATAGGGCAGCAATGGCAAATTCGCTAGAAGTTAGGTCTCCCTTTGTTGATAACAAACTTCTAGAATATGTATTCTCTCACTCTTACAATTATCTAGATCTAAATAATCCAAAATCATTACTTAAAAACTATCTTAAAAAAGATTTTAACTCTGCCTTTTTAACAAGACAAAAACAAGGTTTCATGTTTGATGTTAAAACATTCGTATATAAAAATAATGATTACTTCTAT
>Ga0209666_1002140_pt1 | contig 14836 bp, 8 predicted proteins | sample SaaInlV_125m_DNA_FD_184679 | JGI IMG/M metagenome (GOLD analysis project Ga0209666, IMG submission 184679) | Marine microbial communities from expanding oxygen minimum zones in the Saanich Inlet - Saanich Inlet SI037_S3LV_10m_DNA (SPAdes)... | ecosystem: Environmental > Aquatic > Marine >...
CTCTTGGTGCGAACACAGCTTCTCCACCATGGCGATTCACCCCGTATTGAAATTCGGTGGTAACGCCAGTGTCGTTGTCGTATTTCATGATGCCGTCAAAGGTAAAAGGGCGTTCAGTATTAAACACGCCAGCGTAAAGGTAGCGGGTTCGGTAGCATGCGTAGTTGTCGTTGACCCGGGTGAAATCGCAGGGAATGTCGCTAAGAGTCCGCTCCGCGACGAGACCTGTTTTGAGGTTAATGCGCCACTCGTATAGCAGGCCTTGGTTGTCTTGAAGATTATTTCCTTTTGAGGTGCCAGCGCCGGCGATATCGGCGGTTTTTGACCGCGATGCTTGCAGTACCACTTCATCGCCGTCATCCCAGGCATTGGCGGTGTGCACGACGACACCGGTTTCCACATCAAACCACCGCACATCGGCATCGGTACCATACCGCGGCATGACACCGATTCGTGAACCATGCTGCGGCTCAAAGTCCACTGCAGGCCCCCCTGATATGGCTCTTCCGATATCGAGCGTGATGGGGAAATCCAGAAATAGCGTGTATTTCTCGGTCACCCCGAAATCATGCATAAAAATGGATCTGGGAATGGTAATGGGGCTTGTATGAACCAGGTCGCCGTTTTTGTCGATGACGGAATAAGAGACAAACGGCGCCTGAAATGAGTAGCCGTAGGCGATCATTTCGCCACTCTTTTTGTCGATCTTTGGGTGTGCCGTGAAGGGGTGACTCAGCTTGCCATTGAAGTCTGTGGGCCCTTTAGTTGTCAGGCTCGGCAGTTCAATCACGGTCGGTTTTGAGGGCTCGTGCAGCGCATACAGCGTGTTGTTGTGAAAGGCGAGCGCCGTATTGGCCAGGTTTTTACTAGTAGCAGCACCCTCAGGGACGCGTCCGGGTGTTGGGTCCATAAGCGAATTCATGCCCTTGAATATCCAGTCGCCGCGCTCCTGTTCCAGTTTGAATCCTTCATTCTGAACAAACCGGTTCCGGTAGCGCACCGTCCCGTCGGAGAAGCTCATGGCGTGAATCATGCCGTCACCGTCAAAGGTGTGATACGCCGCTTCGCTGAATACATGCACAGGATTGGGTCCTATGCGCAAAAAGTGTCCTCTCAGATCCTGAGGAATCTCGCCAACGATTTCCATGTCAACGGCATCACGCTCCTCGGCCACGGGACTGAAGTTACCATCGAGGAAAAAGTTGAATGAGGGTGCGCCTGCTTGCACGAGTGGCATAGATTGAGTCCGTGATCTGATTAATGAGCCAGAGGGATTCCTGACTGGTTGTCCATGAAGAATATAGCTTTTTGCCACTCGGTTTGTCATGCCAATACTGGAGTGCATGCTGATGCAGTATGACGAGAAACCCGAGCAGTAGCGGGGAATTGTGAAGCCCGGGCGAGGGAGGGTAATTTGATGAGATAACGCCAGTTCGCGGGCTTTGTCACCCGACCACAGACAGAGCATGCTGAGGATGGGAATTTTAGTAACAAAGCGGTCTGAATTCGTTTCTGTGGCGTAACAACGTCACTCTTTTTTGCTCATTGCGACGAGTGTCTCTCATACGCCCGTTTTCGTAATGATGTGTTCCCTCGCTTATCAGGGCTGTGTTATGTCAAAGAACTTCATATCGGCGTCCGTCATTGCCTCGCTCATATTGGTATGGCTTGTATCGGGTCTCTTCGTCAATCCACCTAATAGCGTTGAGGAGGCAACATCCTCAGCGGTCATTGCCAAGATGAAGCAAACCGCCCCCACTGAGGTGGTGAGCCGCGTGCGTGTTTCGCGCATCAATGCCGAGGCAAGACGCAGAAGCGTTACGTTGCGGGGCCGAACAGAAGCGAAACGGATCGTTGAAGTCACAGCGGAGGTGGCGGGGCAGGTAGTGAGTCGATCCGTCGAGCGAGGCATGCAGGTGTCCCGTGGACAGCTGCTCTGCGAGATAGCCATAGACGACAGAGAGGTGGCCGTTGAGGAGGCGCGTGCCGGTTTGGATAAGGCTCAGATCGAACACGCGGGTAGCGCCCGGTTAGCGGACCAAGGGCTCCTCTCTGAGGTGGCTATTGCAGCATCGGAAGCGCGACGGCAGGCCGCAGAGGCCCATCTTCAGCGGCAAATTCTGAACCTCGCGCGGACGCGTGTTACCGCGCCCTTTGATGGTGTGGTCGAAGATCTGCATCTCGATGAGGGAGATTACGCGGGGCCCGGTGATTCCTGTGCGACGTTGATCGACCTCGATCCTATGTTAGTGACGGCGCAGGTAACAGAGGAGCAAGTCGAGTATCTGCAGCTCGGTACCCCCGTTTCCGGCACGACCCGATTGGGTCGGCCAGTCGAGGGGGAGCTATCCTTTATCGGCAACCAGAGCGATGCTGTGACCCGCACCTACGCCGTCGAAATTACGGTGGACAACCAAGATTACAGCCTGCGATCCGGGCTGACAGTCTCATTACAGGTGTCATTGGGTGATATCTGGGCCCATCGTGTGGCACCGTCACTTCTGTCACTCAATGAACAGAGCGTCATGGGAGTGCGCCTCATTGATGGCAATAACCGCGTTGTATTTCGACCAATAGAGATCATTGAAGATGGTCCGAATGGTATGTGGGTAACGGGACTCCCCTCCACGGCAAAGATTATTACTGTGGGGCAGGAATACGTGAGGGAGGGCGCTTTAGTTGAACCTGTATACGGCGATTCAATCGATGATCAGATTGTGCTCCGATGAGTCTCATGGAGAGTGTAATTGGGCGGACCCGCACGACGCTGTCACTGCTGGTGGTGATTGTTGTGGTGGGCCTTGGAGCTCGAGGTGCGTTGCCTATTGCTAACGATCCCCATGTTGACCTACCTCTTTTTTATGTAGGGGTAAATCATGAGGGTATCTCTCCCGAAGATGCCGAGCGCCTTTTGATACAGCCGATGGAGATCGAGTTGAGAAAGCTTGAGGGCATCGTTGAGCTGAGATCGACCGCATCCGAGGGGATGGCTAGTTTCTTTATTGAATTTGATGTCACGCAAAATCTGGATAAAGCATTGAGTGACGTGCGCGAGGCTGTCGATGCCGCGAGAGCAGAGATGCCAGACACAGCCGAAGAGCCATTCGTAGAGGAAATGACCGCCGATGACTTTCCCATGTTGCAGGTCAATCTGATTGGAGAACAAGTCAGCGAGCAAGACCTGTATCGCACGGCACTGAAGTTGAGACAACAGATTGAAACGATTCCTGCGGTGCTGAGTGCGGATTTGCAGGGCCATCGCGACGAGGTACTCGAGATCATCATTAACCCTGATGCCCTGAATGCCTACCAAATTGCTGTAGAAGAGCTTCTGGTGATTCTTCAACGCAACAATCGGTTGATCCCAGCGGGTACGATGGACCTGGAAAATGGTCGATTCGCTGTCAAAGTGCCCGCGGTCGTCGAGCGAGCAGAAGAGGTGCTTGAGTTACCTATTCGGAGCACCACTGATAGCGTGGTGACACTCAAGGACGTGGCGCGCGTCAGTCGAACTTTTAAGGATCGCACCAGCTACGCCCGATACAACGGACAGGAAGCGATCTCGATCAGTGTAACGAAGCGATCTGATGCCAATGTTATCGACGCTGTAGAGGCTGTCATGGGTATCGTCAGCGAGGCCGAGTCTAATATCCCATCTGCCATCACGGTCATTACCTCGCAGAATCAGGCAGAATTTGCAGCACTCCAGGTTCGCGAGCTTGAGGGCAATATCCTCACAGCTCTGGCCCTAGTGATGATATTGGTGGTTGCCTCTATGGGGTTTCGAAGCGGGCTGGTAGTAGGGCTCGGGATTCCCTTCTCGCTGCTTTTCTCCGTTACGATAATTTATCTGCTGGGCTACACCTTCAATTTTATGGTGATGTTCGGAATGCTGCTTGCACTCGGAATGCTGATTGATGGCGGTATCGTCGTGACCGAATACGCAAATCGTATGATGAGTGAAGGCATGGATCACAGGCGTGCTTATGTCGAAGCGGTGAATCGAATGTTTTGGCCCGTAACGGCGTCAACGGCGACAACGTTAGCCGCTTTCTTGCCGATGCTGTTTTGGCCGGGTGTGTCGGGGCAATTCATGGGTTATTTGCCGGTTACCGTGTTCACGGTGCTGATTGGGTCCTTACTTTATGCGCTCCTGTTCGGACCGGTGCTTGGCACTCTCTTTGGCAAGCCCTCGATGCATGACGCACAGATGCTAGAGACTCAGCGTATTTTGGAGGAGGGCGATCCGACTCAGCTTCGCTCACTCACCGGCCGGTTTGCTCGCTTTTTGACCAGTGTCTGTTATCGCCCTTTTCTCACACTCGGCATTATTTTCAGTCTCTTGGTCAGCGTATTTTGGGCCTATGGGAAGTATGGAGTAGGCACCATTTTCTTTTCTGACGCAGACCCGCAGTTTATTCAGGTGTCGGTTCTGGGGCGCGGTAATTTCGCGGCTCGCGAGGTGAATGACTTGGTACTGGAGGTGGAATCTGAGGTCTTGCAGGTGCCCGGCATCCGGTTCGTCAATACGCAGAGCCTTTTACCTGGGGCGAGTGATGGTAACGCCGGATTTATGGGGAGCGCCTCGGACCGAATTGGCTCTATTTTCATAGAGCTGGTGGCAGAAGCTGACAGGGATCTCGGCGGCAGAGCGATCATGGCGATGATTCGCGAGCGGACCGATTATTTAGCAGGTATCAAGGTCGAAGTGCAGCCGCTTGAAAAGGGCCCGCCTGTGGGCAAGCCTATTCAAATCGAATTTTCCTCTAATCAGAGAGGCCTTCTGGAGCCCGCCATGGCTCAGCTGAGGGCTCACCTCGATACGCTGCCTGAGTTGGTCGATATCGACGACTCAGCAGCCCTGCCCTCTATTGAATGGCGCATAGAGGTAGACCGACAGCAAGCGGCGCTGTATGGCGCGGACGTCTCATCCGCAGGGTTGGCCGTACAATTAATCACCAACGGCGTAAAGGTAGGGGAGTATCGGCCGGATGATGCTGAGGATTCAGTCGATATTAGGGTTCGCTTCCCTAAACAAGACCGTGGCATCACAGCAATGGACGAGCTCCGCATCAGTACCGATCAGGGTATGGTGCCGCTTAGTAACTTTGTGCGGATGCAGCCTGCACCCGGGGTCGATGCGCTAAAGCGCATTGACGGTCGACCGGTGGAGCTGATCAGAGCGAATGTGCGCGATGGCGTCATGGCTGACAGTGTGGTCGCCGAGATTGGGGCCTGGATAGCGAAGCAGTCATTCGATCCGGCAATCGATATTCGGTTTCGGGGTGCCAACGAGGAGCAAGCTGACTCCATGGCCTTTGTTTCAGCCGCTTTTGCGCTGGCGCTGGCCATTATGTTCTTGCTACTGGTATCCCAGTTCAATAACTTTTATCAGAGCGTGTTGATCCTGTTGGCGGTGGTGATGTCTACGGCCGGAGTGCTGTTGGGTTTGCTGCTTCTTCAGAATCCGTTCAGTGCATTACTGACCGGGGTGGGTGTCGTTGCATTGGCGGGGATCGTGGTGAATAACAATATCATTCTTATCGATACCTTTAATCATGTGCGTCGTGAACACCCAGGTTTGGATATTCGCGACGTGATTGTTCGGGCGACTGCGCAGAGGCTACGCCCCGTTTTGCTAACCACCGTGACAACAGTGTGCGGGCTCTTGCCATTGGCTGCCGGCTTCTCGGTTGACCTCGCTGGACGATCGGTAACGATTGAGGGCGAGATGGCGATGTTTTGGGCGCCGTTGTCACAGGCCATTGTCTTTGGTCTGTCGTTCGCCACCGTGCTGACTTTGGTCGCCACACCCGCGTTGCTCTCGCTCCCGCCCACGCTCAAGCTTCACGCAGTGGCGTTAAGGCATCGCCTCGCTATCGCCTGAGGTCGCTTTAGCGATGAGAGCAGAAGTGGGTTAGCCGAGTCGTCCGCGTTCGGGACTGTGGCTCCACTAAGTGCGACCACCTCGTGGTGAGATGGCAGAACTGCTGGCTAGGGCCCATCTGCGGCTCGTTACTGTGGGTGTCGCCGAGATAAGTCTTCAGGGATCGAGCGTTCACGCGATTGAGTATCACGAGGCAAGTTCTGCACACGTCAGCTGTGTTCGATTGCGCCCGGCACCTACCCGTGTTCTGTGAGGAACGTGCCCCTTGCTGTGCGCGAGCCAATAGGGGAGGCTGTAGCGCAAGCGAACAATAAGCCTCTTTTTGGCTGCATTACGGTTAAATGAATTAGCGGGAGGTAACCGCCTTTGCTGCAGGGGAGTATTAAACCGGTGTTGCGCAAGCCGTTAACGACCATGGCGCGACTTTCACTGCCGCTCATTTTTACGGCATGCACCGCAGATCCAGATCTGACCGCGGAGAACGGGCCCAGCCAGCTCTCTGACAACACGGAAAAAATGATTCAGCGTGCCGCATTACTCGAGCTGGATACGCCCTATGTTCCTCCTCCTGGCGACCCCGACTCTTTTTTTGCAGTCGCGTTTGCAAGGACACTATGCTCGGCGATATTTGTCTCTGACCTCGATGAGCAATTTGCCGCAGAGAATGTCGGTTTCTTCACAGCTCCGCATGAAAAGCGCCATATCGTGATAGACAGATTGGTGGATGAAGAAGCCAAGACAGTGACCATTACAACAAATAGTCAGTTTGTTAGAAAAGCCAGATTTATTGGCGACCTGGGATGTGTGCCGCTGCCTGAGGGTGAGGACTTCCCATACTATGAACCCCCCGTTATCCAGACGCGGCTGCCTGACTCAGTGAGCACGCCTTGGCCGCTTGGCGACAAACTCGTGCTGGAGTCTGCTCGCGATGAGATTGATGAGCCAGCATTAGCTGCCGGCCTCGAAAGTTTTTTTTCGACCGGTGCTATGACTGCTGCGGTCGTTGTTACCCACAAGGGTAATGTCGTTGCCGAGCGTTACGGCGCAGGTGTCGACTTTCGCACCCCGCTCGAGAGTTGGTCTATGGGTAAGAGCCTGACCGCAACGCTACTGGGTGTCGTGATAGAGCAGGGCGGTTATGCGCTAGAACAAGCCGCGCCGATTCCCGAGTGGCAGACAGCAGGTGACCCGCGTCAGAAAATTAAGATTCAGGACATTTTACGAATGTCGAGCGGGCTGCGCTGTTATTCGCCTTACGACCCCGAGGTCGATATTACACAGCCTTATTTTGATCATCATTATTTGTATACGGGAACGGTGGACTCTTTTCACTACGCGGCGACGCGCCCACCACAGTGGCCACCCAATACGGTGGGCCGCTACCGAAACTGTGAGCCGGTGCTCGCCAACTATTTAGTGCGTCTTGCTGTAGAGGGGAGGGGAGATGACTATCACCAATTCCCGCAGCGGTATCTCTTTGACAAATTGGGCATCCAGAATTTTGTGCTGCAAACAGATCCCTACGGTAATTTACTGCTGCAGGGCTCTACTCTGGGCACTGCCAGAGATTGGGCGCGCTTGGGGAATCTATACTTGAATGACGGTATGGCTCACGGGGAGCGACTGCTACCCGAGGGATTTACCGATTTCGTCAGGGAAGTCGCGCCAGCCTGGAAGGCTGACGGCCGGCCGATTCATGGAGGATTCTTCTGGCTCGAGGGCGCTAGCTTCGGACTGCCGCCAGGAGAGGTATACAGCATGCTGGGCGCGGGCGGGCAAATGACGACGATTGTTCCGTCGAAAGAGCTTGTTATTGTGCGGCTGGGTCATTTCGGCGGTGTCGAGGCCTGGAATGCCCTGCGAGCAAAAGGCTTGGCGAAACTACTCGATGCGGTGCCCATTAGCCAGCCGCCTATTCACTAGGCATGCCTTTGGTGGGATGCTCGATAAAAAACGCAAAGCACTGAGAGCCATTATCGTCACATTGTGAATGTCGTTGCGCCCGGGTCGGCGATACGGGCGTATGCTAGTCCTCACTGAATCTATCAAAGAAAAGGGAGTCACTGATGCAATCCGCATTAATGTTGAGTGGTCGCGTACTGTTGGCGCTTTATTTTGTCTTACCTGGCATCGCAAAATTTATCTCTTGGGAGCGCCACATCGCATTAATGGAAACGCATGAAATGGTGATGGTGCCGATACTGTTGACGTTGGCTGGTCTGCTTCAAATAGCGGGAGGTTTGCTGCTGCTCATGAATCGTCATGTGGTGGTCTGTGCATTGGGCTTTGCCGCGATGGTTCTGCTCATTAACTTTAATTTACACGATTTCTGGACTGTTTATGACGGGGTGAACGCCGAGCGAGAGACTCAAAACTTTGTTAAAAATCTTGCTGTTTTTGCCGGTCTGCTTGTTCTGGCCGCCGCGCATATGGCGCCAGTCGGAGACACGTCTAGGGATTAGCAGGCTATATCACTACCCTCATGCGATGGGCTTTTCATGAGAAGTCGCACTGGCTAGCGCCCTCACTTGTTACTGCAGGGACATTTTTGCCAATTAGCAGTGAGCTTTGAGGTGGGGTTAAGTGATTAGCTCATGAACGGCCCGGTAACCCATTTCCATGGCCGCAATCGCGTCTGCACTTGCCGCCGAGTCGGAGTTAGCAATCGTAATGCGCCCGAATGGCTGTCGGCCAATTTCCACTGAGTCACCAGGGCCTGCGACGGTATAGCCGTGTGCCCAGCGGTTTACGGTAACGCTCGCTACTTCGCGATCAAAATTAAAATATTGAGGTGATAGCATGCCATTAAGATGCTCACGGATTTCAGCTTCATAGTCTGAAAACTGTCGGCCCAACATGCGATAACGCGCTTCTTTGTATTGTTCTGAGCGCGGTTTGCCCAGTTCCTCGCTGTAAGGGCAGCTGATCATTTGAATCACGCAGGGGTCGTCAGGATCCTGAGTGTATTGGTAACCGCCAAGACTGACCGGAAAGTCCATAAATACCGTTTGGTGCATATTGCCCGGACACATGGCGAGTCCAAGGCCCTGTTCCTGAAAGGCCCGCCAGTTTCTGAGCCCTATTGTGGTGTAGATCAACGGACTTTTCATTTGTTGGCTCAGCGCTTTGGCCTGAACCTCTGGAAGGTCTGCGACGATATGAGGGATCATCACGTTGTAGCAGGCCATGACGACATGGTTGGCAGAGACCTGAAATGTGCTGCCATCGGTGACGTAGCGGACGAGCACTTCATCAGCGCTATCAGCAGACCCCTTGTGCTGAACATCCACCACAGTGCTATTGAGTCGGAGGCGGGTGGGGTGTTCTGGTTGATCCAATTTGTCGTAATCAAAGCGGTCTTTGACCAGCGCCTCAGCACTGTTTCCCTGAGCGACGGACGGAATCAAGTAATTGACAAGTGTGCGTGCAACCCCGGCGTTGCCATCGGGGAAGTGATGAATGTAAGGGTGATCCTCGTCATAAGACGCCACGGGTGCGAATCCTAAAGCGCCACACTCTTTGGCCTCGGCAATACTCAGTAGCTCCGTGCCCGCATTGGACCAGTCGATGCCTGAGTGTCGCGCCATCCGGAGCACATCGGGATCATCAACCCCAAGCGTCTGGGTGAGATAGTCAAAGTAATTGTGGCTGTCGAGGTATTTGTCCAGCTCAGCCTCTGGGACTTGGATAGCGTGCACTCCCCCCTGCAGGACGCGCAGCAGCTGCTGTTTTCCGCGGTCATTCAATGGCGTTGCCGCGACAGCGCGCTCATCGGAGATCGCTGCGCCCGGAAGACCTTCGACATAGTTGTAGTAATTGCAAAATGGATGGCGTACCACCGTATCTTGAGCAAAATGCTTTTTATTGAAGTAAGTGGTTGCACCGAGGCCATGGCGGCGATAAAAATCCCTGTCGAAGGCGGTATCGAAACGATAAAGATCGACGCCGATGTCTTTAAATAGCTGACGAATTACGGGGTCGGAAGTTCGGGGCTTGACCAGAGTTTGTGATCCGCCATAGGTGATCAGCGTTTTGCCGTCAATGCTGTGCTCATTGCGCCTGGCGTGCCCACCAAAGTCGTCGTGATTATCGAGAATCAGGATCTTTTTTTCTGGTCCGTGTTGTTGCCGGAAAAATACAGCGGCAGCAAGACCGCTGAGGCCCGCACCCACTACAACCAAATCATAATGTTCATTTGTTTGGTGGGCGTCAGCGACACGAAATCCGCCATTCCAGGCGCGCTGATGTGCGGTGGTATTGGAACCAGGATGGCTCCCTCTCAGGCCCGTCAGGCCTGGTGGATAGGGGAAGGGTTCTGCTGCTTGGGTAATGGGATGGAGTCCGCCTGCCAGCGAGCCAGCAATGGCCGCAGCCGATCCGTTTATAAAGTCTCTGCGATTGATGTTGCTCATAATAAGCCAGATGATTACGGGTCGTTAACAACGGGAACTATTGTAGGAGAACAAAGCTCTCTGTATGGCCTGCATGGTTATGCCAGAGCGGCTCACTCATACAATAACAGAACCGCAGAGAACGTTACGTAAAAACGCGGGCATAAAAAAAGGGGGCTTGCGCCCCCTTTGATTTTTTTCAACTTAAGCTCTAGAAGGAAATAGCAAACTCCGCCCCGATGGTTCTGGGTGGATTGTACCAGCCGCGGGTAATCAGCGGGTGGATGGTCGCTTGCGCCAGTTCTTGCTTGTCAGTCAAGTTCTTGCCATAGACCGACAGACGGTAGCGATTGTCACCCCACAAATAGCTGATTTGGCCACTAAGATCGGTAATGCTGTCCATGTGCCCAATAGGATCATTGGTTGGATCATGCTCGACCTCGTCGCGGTATCGGAACGACAGCGAAGTTTGTAGAGAGCCCGGTCCCATATCAGCGGTGTAAGTGGTGCTCATGCCAAAGGTATTCTCGGGCACATTTCGTGGAATCAGAGACGAGTTATCGGTCACGATCTGGTCGCCAGTGATGTCAGCTAAGTAGCTGTCATACTCGGCATCGATGTAGCCGTAGCTAGCTCGTAGAAACCATTTTTCGGTGATCTGGTAGCTCATCTCTAACTCAACACCAAATATTTCTTGTGTTGAAGCGTTACGAACAACGGTCGCGACGTTTGAAAGATCGATAGGAATCAGGATGGATTCTTGCTTATCTTCGTAGTCACTAAAGAAAACAGTAGGGTTAAAGGTGAGTTTGCCATCAAGCATCGTCTTCTTCAGGCCCAGCTCATAGTTCGTAACGAACTCTGGCTCAAAAGAGGGCTCACAGCAGTCAAAGTTGGCTTGACGTCCGAAGAAGCCTCCGCTCTTAAAGCCTTCAGCGTATGACGCCCATACCATGGTGTCATCGTTTACTTGCCACTTAAGCGAGGCACTAGGACTGAAGTTTGTCCACTTCCCATCATATGGCTTAGGGTCCTTAAGCGCAGGGATAGGATCTTGCCCCGGTATGTAGAAGACGCCGCCGTTGCCACCTAGAAAGTCTTTTTCTTCTTCGGTGTAGCGTCCGCCAACGGTCATTGTCCAAGCATCATTGAAGGAGTAGTCCATAGAGAAGAACGCGGCCATCGACTCGGTTTCTTGTTCCTGACCATTACTGCTGGCAGTAGTGAAGGGCAGGCTAACACCTGGCCCAAGCGCGCCAATCATAGCTAATGTAGCGTGCAGATCGAACACATCCCAACGCTGTTCGTAGTCAACATCAAAAGAATACAAGCCAGCGATGAACTGGAAAGGACCGTCTGATGTACTGCTCAAACGCAGTTCATGTGATGTTTGTTCCCAGTCGTTGTAGAAGTTCATGCGGAGCATTGGGGCGGGTGAGCCGTCAAAGTCCTGCATGTTCTGCTCATCCTGCTCGCGGAAGCCGCCGATGTAGGTCAGTAACAGACCGTCATTCATTTGCCAGTTGGCAGTGATGATGTTGGTGTCGTACTCATTATCACTGAAGTTAGTGCCGTCCGACGAATTCTGCGTCTCGTTATCACTGGTGTTACTGAAACACTGCTGATAAACCGCGCAAGTTAAGTCAGTCGCGTCATTGGTATTAACGTAGGCGCCCTGGTCACTTTGATCTTTCATTTTCTCGTAGTGCCACTTGAGATCAAAGTTGTCGTTGGGCTGCCACTTCATGGCAAAACCGTAGTTGACAATATCGTCTCCGCCCACGTCTTCATTACGAGTCGTGTTGTAGACCCAGCCGTCACTCTTAATCTGGGCACCGAAAAGCTTGACGCCAAGCTTATCGTCGATGAGTGGCACGTTTACAACGCCTTTAACGTCTTCGCGACCATGCTCATCAACGGCAACACTAAAGTCGCCGCCCCATTCCATCGTGACGTCGCCACGAGTGACATTGATTAACCCTCCGGTGGTGTTCTTACCGAACAGGGTGCCCTGTGGCCCACGCAGTATTTCGATACGCTCAATATCAAAGTTCTGCATCAATACGCCGCTGGCGGTGCCTAAAAATAGGCCATCCATAATGACGCCAATGGGCGGATCCAAGCTCTTGTCGTAGTCAGTGGTACCGACGCCTCGAATGTTAATGAACGCAATGCTACCGCCGCCAGGATATCGTCGGATATAAGTGCTGGGACTGAAGGTTTGGAGATCTTCCAGTCGACGCACCTGTGCTTGACTTAATTCTCTCGTAATCGCTGCTACCGATACGGCAACGTCCTGAATAGACTCATCACGTCGTGTTGCTGAAACGATGACCTCTTCAAGTGCCAGCTCGTTTTGAGCGAGTGTAGGCAGGCTGTTGAAACCTGCCAAAATAGCGGCTGAGCAGGCGACAGTTAGCAGTCGCTTGGGAGTGCTGCTTAGTCGCATGTGATGCTGTTTTTTCATTATGACTACCCCTTTCATGGTGAACTACAACGTTAGTTAACTGTTATGTTTAGCTGTGAACTACTTTATTCATTCGAGATTTTTTTAGCTCGATTTTCATACCGCTTTCAGTATTCCGTTAGGCCCATTCTCCTCAATGCCACAATTCTTCTTCAACGTTTCAGACATTAACTCCGATAGCCATTTTGCTTTAGCAGCGACACAGAACGGCATAAGATCTGTGCAATGTTTGACGATGGCATGTTTTTCGAGGGTCTCGAGTGAGATAAGGTTTTTTTGCCACATAAGCGTGACGCCCCATTGGCTGGCGGTGAGCAACTGAGCCATTTGTGCGCAATCCGCCTCGGGGAGCAGGTCACCCTCGGTTTTGGCGTCTTGTAACGACGCATAAAACGACTTCTCTGTTCGTCCGACACGGTCGTGTTCGGCTTCTTCCTCGGCGCTAATGCCCAAAGCGATTGAAATAGCAGAGTTCATGAATTCGGGTGACTGTTTAAAGACGGCCATGGTCCTCCGAGTGAGCTCAATAATGCGCTCAATGCCGCCTCCCGCATTGACCACGGGCAGGCTCGCTTCAACCTCACGACGACTCTGTATCGCTGCGGCCAGAAATAGCGTCGTGCGATTGTTGAAAAGGTTATAGAGCGTTTTGGTGCTGACACCACTGGTCTCGGCAATCTGGCCCATGCTGATGTCGCTGGGGCGTTCTTGCTCGAGCAGTTTGAGTGTTTCGCTCAAAATACGTGCCCTGCGTTCAATTTGAACGGGAGACGCATATTTACCCCGACCTTGGGTCATATTATTTTTACGTTTAACGATTTGTGGAGCGAAAATTACACGACTCTGTAATTTTTGCAAGTGGTTTTTGCGCCACGGTAAGTGACAAGCCGTGGAAGGTGTCATAAGCAGGTTGCTTACTTCGCGCGAGGCGTCATGTCGGGAGTATGATCAGACCCAATCGCCCATGAATTTAGTAAGCTATCGGCTATGCCGAATGAGCTTGAGACTTCCGGCATTAAAAAACAGTATCTTGTGCGCGAGTTACTTTCACGGTTGCAAAAGGAATCACAAGCATGGCCGAGCAAAAAACTAACTATGACGATGTGAAGCAATATCGCTTAGATCCTGAGCGCGAGCAGGAGCTGGTCAATTCTGCCGGAGAGTGCACCTTTTGCTGGGCGAACAAAGCGGGACACCCGCTGGGTGTGACCAGCGCGTATGTGCCAGTAGACGGCAAGATTTGGATGACGGCAACTCGTGAGCGGGTGCGCATTAAGGCGATTGCTCGCGATGGTCGTTCGGCAGTCGTGATGTCGAGTAAAGGCACCCATATGGGCGGGGGCAAGACCGTGACCTACAAAGGGCACACGGTGATCCATGATGATCGTGAGACTAAACTGTGGATGTACAACTTGCTGGCAATGGGGATGGCCCAAGTCGCGGATTCAGACAATGACTTCACCATGGGGTTAGATCCCGATCTGTTTGTGAAGTTCTTAGACACCCCAGAGCGGATTGTGCTCGAGTTTACGCCCGAGATGTCGATCCCTTTTGATGGCGACAAGATGGCGAAAGGGACTGCAAAAGCTTATGCGGAATTTGCCGCCAGATCTGCCCCAGAGTAGCCCAGCGCGATAGATGAATTTATTGGGTTACTCCGTCGTGATCACCTGCACCAACTCCAGGAACGTTCCATCGGGGTCTTTAAAACAGAAGAATCGCGCGTAGCTGGTTTCGGACGTAATGACATTCACAGGCGCTGAAACGACCTCAACCCCCTGATCCACTAGGTACGCATAGTCGGCGTCAATATCGGCGCTGGCTAACGCCACCCGCGATAGGCCCGGCCGATGGAGGTTAGGGTAGGGCGGCGAGTCATCTTTTGGCGATTTCCATTCGAGCAGATCAATCACCATGCGTTGCTGGGCATTTTGTAGCTCCATCAAGGCCCCTTCGACCCGATAGCTAGGCATGCCGACCGCATTGGCAATCTCTGTTGTGTTGGTCTCAGGGACCGGCCAGTACACCTTGAATCCCAGCATTTCGTAAAACACTTTTGATTTTTGAAAATTACTGCAGTTGATGTTGATG
>Ga0209666_1002146_pt1 | contig 14814 bp, 4 predicted proteins | sample SaaInlV_125m_DNA_FD_184679 | JGI IMG/M metagenome (GOLD analysis project Ga0209666, IMG submission 184679) | Marine microbial communities from expanding oxygen minimum zones in the Saanich Inlet - Saanich Inlet SI037_S3LV_10m_DNA (SPAdes)... | ecosystem: Environmental > Aquatic > Marine >...
CGTTCGTAAAGTGAAGATCATCGGGGGCGACTTGTCTTTTTCGCGAACGCCGAAACTTAGACTCGTTAAGGGCGGATCGTTCACCTCGATCGGTGCTGTCGCGGGGTCGGTTCGTGTGCGAGACACCGCGCTCGAGTCCCTGTCGTTCTTATTCAGCCTCGGCGTCGTGCGAGGCGACCTGGACGTCGGCGACGGCTGTCCGAACCTGCGTTCGCTCGACGGGTTACAGAACCTGCGCGCCGTCGCCGGCGCCACGCGCGTCGCGCCGGAATCGCTCGAAGGCAACTTCGGGCGATGCGGCGCGGTGTCCTCGAAGTTCGGGGTCACGCACACGTGCTACGCGAGAGGGTTCAGGATGTGCGCGCCGCTTTTCCCCGCCGGAGGATCGAACCCGGGACTCAAAGCTTTCGAGGTCGGCGCGACTCCAAACGCGCGCGCGACGACTGTTCCCGGATGGTACCGCTGCGTTCCCACGCTCGCGACCGCGCTCGTCGAGACGCCCGAATTGCGCACGAGCGCGTCCGTGTTCGCCGCCGCGGGGCTGCTGGACGCGCTGCACGCGCCGCGAGCCGACGTCACGCTCTTCGCGCCGACCGAAGTGGCGTGGCTGAAAGCCGTCGGGCGGGTCGGCGACGTGCTTTCGCGCGCCGAGGCGATTCGCGCCGTCGCGCTCGCGCACGTCGTCGTCGGGTCGAGGAGCCTCTTTTCGATCAAAGACGGGCACGTGTTACCGTCGGTGGCGGCGACGACGTCCAGGCTCGTGATGTCCTCGACAGACACGGCGGCGAACGCCGTTCTCGGACTCCGAGCGTCGGCGAAATTCGGCTCCGCGTTCCAAACCGCGCCGGTGCTCGCCACGCGGTGCGCGGCGCAGCCCGGCGTCTCCGAGGCGTGCGCGCCGAGGCCGACGCGCGTGGTGGCGCTCGATCCCGTGCTCGCCGGGGAAGAGAGACCTCCCGTCGGGGGACGGGTCGGGGACCGCCTCGACGCGCTCGGCGCGGAGATGGAGGAACGCCTCGCGGGGTTCGACGCCGACGCCGGACGCTTTTTTTTCGCGTCGGGAGGAAACGGAGTCGCGGAGTCCGCGTCGGAGACGTCGGAGACGTCGGAGACGTCGCAAATGTACTCCTCCGTCTCTCGAGCGCGTCTGATGGGAAGCCTCGACCACGACACCGCCGCCGTGGTGGTTCTCGGGGACATACACTGCGCGAACGGAGTAGCGCACATAGTGGACGCGCCGCTCGCGCCGGCGACTTTGTTCTCGCCGGAGCCGATCTCGCAAACCCCGCCGCGGCCGTTTCCGGGGGAAACGCACGACACGATGAGCGTTTCTGTTTTCCTGCAAACGCCGCCGCCACCGACGCCGGCGGCGGCTAACGCGCCGCCGCCGGTGCTCAAGCCTGTGGCCGCGTACTTCACCGCGCCGCCGCCGCCGCCGAGCGTAATCAGGCCGCCGCCGCCGCCGAGGACGCCGGGCGCGTCGGCGGCGTCGCCGCCGCCGCCGCCGGTCTCCGGGGGGGACTCGGGGTCTTGCGCGGCGCGCGCGCCGGACATCTGCGGTCTGTGCGATTATACCTTCTCCGAGACAGCAGGCGTGTGCTGCTGCGACGAGAGCTGCGTCGCGAGTGGAGACTGCTGCGCGGACTACCAGGCGGTGTGCGCGCGGACGCGCTGATTCGACGGGGTACGTTCGATTTTATGCATTGAAGTTTTGAAAACAAAAAATGAGCGCATCAGACCGCACCGTCGTCAGCTCCGATTCCTCGACGCCCTGCCCTCATCGGACGCGCGCGCCACTTCGCGAGACGCGCGCGCGCCGGCCGGGGGCATCGCGGGGGCGTCGATGTCGTCCCGCGCGTCGTGGTCGGGGTCGTCGGTCCCCGGCGACGTTCGGCGGCGACGCCGCGCGTCCCCGTCCCGCTCGCGGCGTCCGAGCGCATCTTCGTTGGCGACCGCGTTGGCGCTCTGCGTCGCGTCCGCGCTCCCCGCGCGCGTCTCGGCGCAGAGGGACTGCGTGATCCAGGGCGCGGTGGCCATCTTCATGGTGTACCAGGCGGAGAACCCCGACGCGGTGTTCTTCTCCGAGGACGGGTGCCTGGCGGGGGGCGGGCGCGGGAACGGGTGCTGCCCCGGCTCCAAGTGCGCGGTGTGCGAGCCCAACACCGTGCAGAGCGCGGGGGGTAAGGAGATGCGCTGGAACTCGTGCATGTGTGAGCCGTGCGAGCCAGGCTCTTCGCAGTTCCGCGTGGGCATGCGCTCGTGCGAGCCGTGCCCCGCGGGCTGGTACCAGCAGGTGCGGGGACAGACGCAGTGCGACCCGTGTCCTCCGGGGACGTTCAACAGCCAAGTCGGGCGCTCGAGCCCGTGCGAGAAGTGTCCGCCGGGAACCTACTCCTCCTCGGACATACGCGCCTACCGCGAAGCCACCACCAAGACGTACCGCGGCATAGGCTTGACTTTCGACCCGAGCGCGGGCGCGTCGCGGTGCAAAGCGTGTCCCGCGGGGACGTTCCAGCCGGAATTCGGGGGCAGGAGTTTAGAGGAGTGCGAAGAGTGTCCCCCGGGTTTTTTTAGTTTGGCGGGATCGGACGCGTGCGAAGCGTGTCCCGCCGGGACGTACCAGCCGTACGCCGGACAAACGAGCGAAAAGGCGTGTTTGCCGTGCGCGGCGGGGATGTGCAGCGACCACGACGCCTCCGTGGAGTGCTACCAGTGCTGCCCCGTGGCGAACCTCGCGTGCGACGAATACTTAAAAAGAGCGCGGGGGTTTTACGGGCAAGTCGCGTGGTACAGCAACGACGGCGAGGTCGGGCGCGTGCCCACGGACAGAAAGGATGAGTTCCTCGAGCGACTCTGCGCGCGAGGATGCGCGGAGTACGGCGTCGTCAACTGGTGCGTCACCGGGGTCTGCGCGGCGTAGGCGAGAGAGAGAGGAGCGGTCGCTAGCTAGCTAGCTAGAGGGTATAAAACTGTAGGAGTAGAAAAGTCATGCTATCGTTCACTCGTCGCGCTCGCGCCCTCGACGAGCAGCCTCGCCTCGCTGACCCTCAACCCCACGCCGTGTCCTCCGCGCGCTCCGCCGGCTTCGTCGTCGCCGCGCGCGTTTGCGTTTTCGCGTCGCCGCCGCGACAACGCCTGCACGTTCTCCTCCACGGTGTTGAGCAGAAGGAACCTGTGCACGAACGTGGGCTTGGTCTGCCCGATGCGATCGACGCGTTTCATCGCCTGCGCCTCCGCGCCGGGGTCCATCACCGGCTCCAGCAAAATCACGTGCTGCGCCGACGTCAAGTTCAACCCGTTCGCGCCGCGGCGAAGCGGCATCAGCAAAACGCGAGCCTCTTCGCCTCCTCGCGCGGTATCGGCTGTCGCGGTCTTTTCGCCTAAAGCTCCGGCGGTTCCGGTTCCAGGGACCAGAGACCGTTCCGACCGTTCCGACCGTTTCGCGGCGAACGCCTCGACGGCGTCGCGCATCTTCTTGCCTCCACCGCCCGGGTGCGCGACGACGACGCCGTTCGCGCGCAGCGCCGCCGCCGTCACCCGCAGCGCGTCCTCCCACTCGCTGAAGACGATGATCTTCGTCTCCGGGTCCGCGCCGCTTCTGTTTTCGTCCAACAGATACAGCGCTCTTCGCGTCACGGCCTCGATCTTCGTGCCCCACGAGCCCTTCACCGCCGCGGAGGACTCGAACGCGTTCTGCTCGAAATCGGTGCCGAGGCTCGAGTCCATCGAGCACTTTTCGCGACTTTTTGTTTTCGCAGGCGACTCGGCGGATCCGGAGGGAACCGCGCGCGAAGAATCGCGCGCGAAGAATCGCTCGACGCGCGTTTGAGCGCCGCCGAACGAGACGTAATTGATCTCATCCGCGGGTGTTTTTTCGCGGCAGGTGGGACACTTGAAGCTCTTCGGGTGCCGGTTGTTTGTCGGCGGCGGCGCGCGTGCGATGAGCGCGTCCGTGCATGACACGCACAGTTTGTGCCCGCAGGGCAGAACCGCGAGCTCGGCGGCGGCGGCGGATGAGGACGCGTCCTCCTGGCACACGGGGCACTCGAACGTTTTTGGAAACTCTTTTGTCTTTCCCGAAGCCGTTCCGGTTCCGTTCGCCTCCTCCGCGCCCGCTTTTGTCGCTTTCGTCTCCTCGTCCTCCCTCCTGAGCCGCTCCAGGAAGCGCACCTGCGACGCGGCGCGCCTCAGGTCCGCCTCGTATAAAGCGCGGTCGGTGACGTACTGTGTCTCCATCTCACCCAGCTCCCACTCGTGCACGACCGACGCTCTTAAGTGCTCGGGAACCGGGTCGGGCAAACCCCCGAGCGCGATTTCGTCATCGCGGCGCGTGCGTATGCGCGTCGTCGCCATGACCAACTCGTCGCGCGCGTGCATCTCGTCTCTTTGGTGCTTTTGCAAGACGTTCGCGCTGCGAAACTCGCGACGCATCAGCTCGAGAGCCTCGCAGTGCGCGCTGCCGGACTCGTGCAAACGCGCGTGCGTGTCTTTAGAGACGCGTCCGAGCAGGAAACGAAGCGCCGTCTCCGCCGAGCTCGGCGCCGAGCGACCGGCGCCCACGTCCGCGCGAGCCACGCGTCCGCGCGCGCCGCCGCGCACGTGTTCGTCCGAGGCTTGCCTGCCGAACACGGCATCCTCGTACGTCACGAGGTCAGGCTGCGCGAGGCAGTGGTGGCACATCACGCGGTCGCGGTCGCGTCGATTCGTCGTCGTCGTCGTCGTCGTCGTCTCGAAAAAAAAGTTTCGTCTCTCGCCGCCGCCGACGACGCACGCGCCGCACCGGCCGGCGGCGTCGACGTCCTCCGGCTTGGCGTCGCGCGCGATGCGCGATAAGCGCGCCTGGGTGTCTAAGAACGCCGACCGCGACTCGGTGAGCCTCTGGAGCTCCCGCTCGAGCGCAAACGCGAACCCGTCCAGGTCGGTGAACGAGACGCGCTCGCCCTGCCAGCTCCCCTGCAAAGCGCCGTCCACCAGCCGGTCGAACAGAAGAGCGCTCTCTCTTACGCTCCGCTCGTCGCGACGCGCGAGCGCGAGCGCCTCCACCCACCACGCGCACCCCGCGGGGCCCTTTGTGTTTGAGGCGCCGCATCGCGAAAGCGCCGACGACACCGACGCAGAGATCTTGCGCAGGTGCTCCGCGGCGGCGCCGACGCCGCCCGCGCGTGACAAAAGGTACTTCCGGCGCTCCGTCTCCGCGTCGGCGAGAAGCGAGTCGTCGCGAAGCGACCGCGAGACGGCGACGGCGGAACTTTCGTCGCCTCTTTCGTTCGCGCCGTTCGACTTCGTCTTCGCCGCCTCGTCCGCGGCGTCCAGCGCGAGTCTCAGGTTGTGCAGCGCGTGCAGGCGCTGCAGCGCGTCGAGTCGTAGCCCGAGCCCGTCCGCCGCGCCGGAAGCCTCCAGCTTCAACACGCGCCGGTAGTGCTCCACGGCGGCGCCGTATTCCTTTTTGCAAAACGCGACGCCCGCGGAGGCGTTGAGCGTGAACGCGACGAGCCTCTGCGCCTCCTCCGCCTCGACGCGTTGCTTCTCGATGAGAACGGCGTGGATCTGAGGCATGGACATGATCGCGCCGCTGTGGATCCCGCCGGCGCCGATGGGCGCGCTCGAGTGGATCCCGTCGCCGCGCGCCGCGCCGCCCTTCGCGAGCCCGCGGACGCCGTGCGTGCCCGCCTGCGGGTGGTTGCACGCCTGGCGCAGACGCAGCAGAGGAGCCAACACGCGTCTCGACTCGTCGGCGGTGAGGCGCCGATCGGAACCGTCGTCGTCGTCCGCGGTGAGATCCACCGCGTCGGAGGCGGAAGACAGGTCACCACCGGACATCGTGTCGTCGTCGTCGTCGTCGTCGACAGGCGACGCGCCGTCTTCCTCGGTTCCGTCGCGGTCGGCGTCCGAACGCCCTCCGAGCCGGCGACCCGAGCCGAGCGCGACCGCGTTCGCGAACGCGTTCGCGACCGCGTTCGCGGGTCCTCGTCGATTCCGTTCGCGCTCCGCCGCCGCCTCGGCTCTCGCGCGCGCCGGGTCCAACACCCGGCGCAGCGCTTCGCGCGCCGCGCGCTCGCACACCTCCCTCTGTTTGCGGTACCAGTGCGCCTCGATCCCGGAAGGGCGCAGCGCGGTGATCGTCTGGCCCTGCGGCGGCAGACGGAGCTCGTCCGCCACGTCCGCGCGCGCGTTGCGCCACATGACGCGTCGCAGAACCGAAAAGAAGAGACGCTCCGCGGAGGGCGCGTGTCTTCTTTCGAACGGCGCCTCGACGACGCGGCGCCACCAGTGCGCGTCGGCTAAATGAGACGGCGCGCGCAGAAACGCGAACAGACCTTGTAGATCCTCGAGGCCCCTCGAGACGGGCGTGCCGGTGACCGCCCACCTGTGCACGCCGGGAACGAGGCGCGCCATGGCCGCCGCCGCCGCCGTCGACGATTCCACCTCCTGCGCTTCGTCGAGTACCACGCGCCACCACGTCAAGCGCGTCAGCGGCGTGGGGATGATTTCGTACTTCTTGCGGTGTCTGCTGGCGCGCGTCGTCGCCGAGCCGCCGTCCGTCTCCGGAGACGCCGCCGGCGCGTGGTGCAGGTCGTTGCGCAGCGTCTCGTACGTGGTCAGCACGACGTCCGCGCGAGCCAGGTCGAGCGCCGAGACCGGTGCGTTGATCGTTCGCGAACGCTGCTTGGCGTCCGGGCCGGAGGCGCCACGCGGCTGCCCCTCGTACGTCACCACCGCCAAAGAGCCGGGCGCGGCGTGCCTCTCGAGCTCGGAACGCCACTGCGCCAGGATGGCGGACGGACACACCACGAGCGTGGCGCCGCAAGGCCCGGACACGAAACGCCCCGCGCGTCGCGCGACGCACCGCCCGCACGTGAACGGTACCTCCTCGGCGCGTTCGCGAGCCGAACGCGCGGTGCGTGTCGTCGCCGCCGCCGCCTGAAGCCTGTCGAAAAGCGTTTTTTCGTTCGCGGCGAAAACGTCGGGAACGTCTCGTGCTATTTTTTCGTCGCCTTCGTCGCGAGACGCCGAGAAAAGAAGCGCGTCTTTTTTCTTTTCTTCGTACGACGCGAGGGCTTCCCGCTCCGCCGCCTCGGCGAGCGCCTCGGCGCGCGCCGCCTCCGCGACGCGCGCGGCGTGTTTCTTCTCGTCAGCCTTCGTGTACCCGACGCAGCGCGCGTGCGACCACTCCGCGCACGACTCGCAACGCAACCAGAGCCCGTCGTAGTCGACGCCCTCGACGCCGCACGCGCACCCGACGACGTCCTCCGCGTCGGCGTCGGCGGCGTCGGCGGCGTCGCGTTTCCCCTTCGCGTCGTCCGCGCGCGCGATACCGACGACCGGTTCGACCGGTTCGCTTTTTCGTTTCGTCGGTTTCGGTATCGTCTCCGCCTCGGGTTCGGGTTCGGGTCCGCGTTCATCAGGGCTCTCGTTTGGCCCCGGGCCCTCGTACCTGTGCGCGAGGATGCACATGAGCAGCTCCACGGTCTTCCCCAGTCCCATCTCGTCCGCCAGGATCCCGCCCTTCACGTCCGGCGGCGCGGGGAACGCGAACCGCGACACCTGCCCGGTGTACCAGTTCACGAAGCAAGAAGCACCGGACGCGCACGTATCCGAGACGCGAAGCGGCGACCACAGCGGGTGAAGCGTCGCTTCGCCTTGTGTTTTCTTCTCGTTCAAAGACGAAGCGTCGCCGCCGTCGGAACGCGTCTCGGGGACTTTACTCGCCGCGTCCGCGCCCCCCTTCTCCCGGCGCACCATCCAGTGCACAGCCCGCCGCTGGTACGGCCGCGGGTCCGGCGCGAGCCCGGGGAACGCGCCGGCGAACGCGGGCGCCTCCTGCGGCGGCTTCGCCGCCGCGTACGCGGCGTGCGTCGCCGCGTCACGAGAGAATTTAGTCTGCGAAAAACCGGTCGCGGCGGGTTTCGTAGCATCGTCAAACGCCGGCGCAAACGTCGGCGCGTCGCGCGGCGGGTTCGCGGAACCCGTCGACGGATCGAGACCCGCGGCGAAGCGTTCGACGTCGTCCACCGGAGGACACAGCCAGGACCCTAACACGCGTCTCAGTCTCGCGTGCTTCTTTTTGCGACTCGCGTGTTCGGCAAACGCCGGAGCGTCGACGAACGCGTCCGCGGCGAGACAGACGTCCAAGCGACGCGACGGAACGCGTTCTTCGTCCTCCTCCGCCTCCTCCGAACATTTCGCGAACACAAACGCCAACGCGCCTTCTTTGAGCAACGCGAGGAAACACTCCAGGAGCGTCTCGCCGTTTTTGTTGTCTCGCGCGGAGGATTCGTTCACGGAACACGCGAGCGTCGTCGCCGGAAACGCGTAGCGGCACCACGCGAGCGGGCGCGCTTCGTCTTCGACGTCATCTTTCTCGTCTTTCTCGGCGGCGTTTGGCTCGGCGGTGGTCGTCGCGGGTCTCCGCGCCCACTCGAACGACGCGTGGTCGTTCGAGGCGGGTCGCACGAGCGCGCGCGTGCACGACGGCCCGAGTGGAGCGTCGTCCGTCTCTGCCGCGTCGACGGCCACGCCCTCGAGCGAGGCCACGACGACGTCCTCGGGTCGCCGTTCGCGGATGGCCACTTCCACGGGTTGGGCGAGCGGAAGGTGCCGAGTCCCCGAACGGCTTTTTTTACGCGGAGGGGGAGTCGATGTCGCCTCGACGCCGACGCCCTCGTTCCGACGCGGCGGGGCTTTCCGCCGAGGCATCGGGGGGCTCTCGAGCCTCCGCCCGACGCGCCGTGCACTGAAGCGCCGCGACAGCTCGGGAAGCGCTTGGACGTGCAGGTCACCGATCGAATTGTTGTTTGTTCATGACGAGATCTGATCGAAATCATTGGTGCGGTCATGGACAACTTCGAGTGGGCACACCAGTTTCTTTCGTTCAAACGTGCAGCACCTCGATCTGAAGCGCCACTTCTCGCCGCGCCCGAACCTCAGTCTTCGTCGACCGAGGCGGGCCAGACGTGAAGGTCGCCTCTTCGACGGTGTTCGCGTCGGCTCGCGCGGTCGCGGTCGCGCGTCTCGCCGGTCACTCGAGGCGTTTCCAGACGCGACCTCGATTCGCGCGGCGAACGATGGAGAACTTCTTCAAGCGGAAGGACCCGCCGAACGGCGCGAGCGGCGTCTCCGCGAGCGCGAACAAGTCAGCGAAGATGTCTTCCGCCTCCGGCGGCTCCGGCGCGTCGCCGAAGTGGACCGCGCTGCACGGCTCGTTCATGGCGCGCGTCGACCCAAAATGCGCCCCCAACGCCAAGGTTGCGGCGTTCGATCTGGACGACACGCTGCAGAAGACGCGTTCGGGAAGGCCGGGGTATTTGGTGTCGGATCTGGACGACTTCGTCTTCTGGTCCGATCGCGTCGCGGACGTTGTGCGCTCCGTCCACAAACGCGGCCACGCGGTGGTCATCTTCAGCAACCAAGGCGGGGTCAAAGGCGCGCTGGACGGGAAAAGAGCCGACGTCGTTCGAAGGCGGGTGGACGCGCTCGCGAATACACTCGACGTGCCGCTGCACTTTTTCTGCGGCACGCAGAAAGGCGCGGAGAAGGATCCGAGGGGCTACCGCAAACCGCAAACGGGCGCGTGGCGATATTTCGAGAAGCACTGCAACGGAGGGATAGAGGTGGACCTCTCCGCGTCGTACTACGTCGGGGACGCCGCGGGGCGTCCTCGAGACCACTCCGACAGCGACGCGGCGTTCGCGCGGAACGTCGGCGTGCGTTTCTTCACGCCCGAAGCGTATTTCACAGAGGGCGCCTTCGAACGATTCGGAGTTCCGGCGCCGGAGACAGATTTGAAACCGAGCGGTACTCGCGCGGAGAAAAACTCGGCGGTTGACGAAGCGCCGCGATCGTCACCGGTCGTCGTTTTGCTCGACGACGACGACGACGCGAACGAACCGCACGAGGACTTTCACCGGGAGGGGACGCCGTAGGAAGCGACGCGGTTAGATCACGTTTTGATAGACTAAGTACTCACTGAGTCCGTACTCGACATTGTTAGCAATGCATATTTTCCAGATATTTTATGGCCGAGAGGGTGCGCGGTTTTCAGAAGACCCTGCGCACGCACACACGATGGTGAAGCGCGAGCACCCCGAGATCGACCTCACCGCGGGCGAGGTTGACGGAGAGCATGTCGTGCAGAGACGCAGGTCACAGGTGGAGCCTGATCACCTTCTGTGCCCGATCACCCGCGATATGTTTCGCGACCCCGTTATTTTGATTGAGTCTGGTCACACGTACGAGAAGGCGGCCATCCAGCACCACCTGCGACTTCGTCGTACCGATCCAAGAACCAACGTTCGAGTTCAGTCAATAGCGTTGAGCACCAACATGGCCATTCGCATGGCTGTGGATGCATGGCTCGCGGATAACCCTGGGGTCACACCGGACGGCTGGGATAGTAGGGAGTTGCTTGCTCCCTCGCTTCCCCACAGGCTATCTCTTCACACTTGCGCTGAGAACGGACACCTGGATGTCGCGCGAGACCTGATCGAGGCGGGAGCTGATGTGAATGCCAAGGACAACGACGGCTTCACCCCTCTTTCCATTTGCGCTGAGAAGGGACACCTGAATGTCGCGCGAGCCTTGATCGAGGCGGGAGCTGACGTGAATGCCAAGGACAACGAAGGCTTGACCCCTCTTTACATGTGCGCCCTGGGAGGACACCTGGAGGTCGCGCGAGCCTTGATCGAGGCGGGAGCTGACGTGAACGCGAAGAAGGACAATGGCGTTACCCCTCTCCACATGTGCGCTTATACTGGACACCTGGAGGTCTCGCGAGCCCTGATCGAGAAGGGAGCTGATGTGAACGCCAAGGAGGACGATGGCGTTACCCCTCTTTACGTGTGCACTCAGGAAGGACACCTGGAAGGACACCTGGAGGTCGCGCGAGCCCTGATCAAAGCAGGATCAAATTTTAATGGGCTCTCGAGTGAGCAGGTTGCTGATTTGTGCAGGATATTGATCTAATGAAGCATGCGGTGCGGTGCCTTGCATCTTGCGTCTACGACGCTGAGATTTGAATCGTCTGTCGCGTCGTTTAGCTACCGTATCTAGTACCGCGTCTTTTCTCGCGAAACGAGTCGCCGCTCGGTACCGCCGCGGCGCGTCATCCCAATCGAAAGCACTGAACGCGTCCCACCAGCGAAGGCGCGGGGTGTTCGTTCTCGCCCTCCCCAGACGCGGGACCCGTCCCGTCGTTCTCGCCCTCCGCGCCCGCCACGTCCACCGACAGACTCTCGAACACCAGCCGCTTGAACCCGGCGAGGTTTTCGGGAAACTCAAAGCGGAGCGGCGCGCCTCCGCGCGTGTGCGGGACGAGGAAATCGCCCACTCGAAACGCCGCGGGACTATTTTTAATCGTTTCCGTCCGCGTCTCGCCGGGACGCGTCTCGGGTTCGATCCCGGAGGCGGCGCCGCCGGACGAAGGATGAGACGCCGCGACGGGATCGTCTCGCGCGACGCGGTCTCCGCCGTCCGCGGCGAGAAAGTCCCGCGCCGCCTCGGGAACCGGCGGGCCGTCGCCCGTCGACAGACGCGCGTCGGCGGCGGCGGCGCCGCCGCCGCCGTCGCCGCGGTCGCGCAGGAACCCGAGGAACCCGCCTCTTTCCGCGTGACCGTGCCTCTCGGCGTTCCGGTGCTCCGCCGCCTCCGCGCGCCAAGGAGACCGCGAGAGCCGACGCGCCTCCGCGGCGGCGGAGTGAACGGCGCTCTCGGTTTCGCCCGAAGAGGACGAAAGCGAAAGCTCGGGCCCGTGGGGCCCCGACGTTTCAACGCGTCGCGGCGCTTCGGCGAAGGAAACGGTGACCCGAATGATCCAGGCGCGCCGGTTTTGTCCCCCGGAGGCGTCCGCGGGGGGTGTCACTCGGAACCCGGAGACGAACGATCTCTCGGCGCCGGCGCTCTCGTCGCGCGGCGGGCCGACGTGAAGCGTCGCGCCGCCGAAGTGCGCCGACTCGAACGCGCACCGCACGCGCGTCGCCGCCGGCGCCGAGGCGGCCGCCAATTCCAGCGCGCGCGCGACTACGGGGCGCGCGCCGGGGTCGAGCACGCTTAAACGCGTCGGTTCAAAAAACGGAAACCTTCCGTTTTCAGAACCGACGTCGTCGTTCTCAACGCCTTTCGATTCCGACGTTTCCGGACGCGCGGAAGACAAAGACGCGTCTGCGTCTTTCTCGGTCGCGGAGACCGAGGACGCGATGGACGCGATGTCGTCTCGCGCGGCGTCGGGATTTTCCGGCTTTTCCGGAGAAGAAAGATCGAAACTCGAAAGTGCTCTTTCTTCGGAGCCCTGAGACGCGCTCGCGGCGCCGAGCGGCGGGAACGACGGCTTCGCCGCGAACTTCGCGACGGAAAAGTCGAGGCCGAGCGTTCCCGCGTCCGTCCCGGCGGGCGCGTGCACTTCGAGCCGCGCGACGCGGCACGACACCGTCGGCGCGTCGCCGCAGTCCAAAACGAAAACCTCGCCGGCGGCGACGGCTGCGCCGGAGACGGTCCAGCGACGTTCTGCCTCCGCCGCGCCGAAAAAGGCATCGTCGCCGTCGTCGGCGGTTCGCGGAGCGCGAGTAGACGGCGGCGTTTGAAAGCCGTCCGCGACGTCGTCCGCGACGCGCAGCGTGAATCGCGTCCCCTCCGGGATTCCCGCGTCGTGGCCCGCCATGAGCGCCAGCCGACACGCGCGCGCGCGCGCGGGGAACGCGAACGTCGCCCCCGCGCCCGAGACGGACACCAAGCCGCCGCCGCTCTGCCGCCGCGAAAACGAAAACACGGCTTCGTCCGCGGCGGCGAAGGCGAACGTCTTTTCGTCTTTTCTTTTTTTCTCAGCTTTTTCGCGCTCCGCGACGCTCTCGCCGTCGCGTCGGAGGACGCGGAACGCGCCGTTTTTCTCGAACGCGATGGTGTGCCGCGCGTGAGGCGGTCGCGTCAACGCGTCGGTCTGCGTGGACGCAGTCCTCGCGCGAGCGTCACGCGCGTGCGCGAAGAGCGCGGCGAGGCGATCGAGCTCGGCGACGGCGGCGGCGGCCTCGTCCGTCCCGGCCGTCTCTTCGCGCGCGGAGGGCGAGCCCGCCGCGGGCGTCCCCGGCGAACCGTCGCGCGCCGGGGAGGCTGATCCGGCGAACGCCCCGGACCCGAACGGCGGGCCGGTCACTACCCGCTCGGCGTCGAGACGGGAAGGTCGGGAAGAACCCGGAACGGCGTTCGCGTTTTCGTCGTCGATACCCTTCGCGAGCGTTTCGCCGCCGGATCCGGATCCGGATCCGGATCCGGATCTCGGAAGAGGGGTCGCCGCGGGCGTCGCGGGGAAGACTCGTTCGGGACCGGAACTTGGACCCGACGCCGAGACTCGGTCCACCATGGCGCTGAGCGACCCCCCCGAGGCGCCGACGACCACCCCCCCCACGGCGCGCGCGACGTTGGCGCCCTGCCCCATGAGCTGCTCCCAGGGCGAAAGCGACGCGATGGCGCTCAGCGCGCGGGGAGCGGGCGACGCCGCCGCCGCCGCCGCCGCCGCCGCGCGCTCAGACGCCAGCGCGTCCACCAACAAAGCGACGCGCCTGGCGAGGAGCAGAGGCGTCGGATCGGCGGCTTCTCGCGAGAACCCGAGTCGGCGCAAAGCCTGGTCTCGCGCGGAGGCGCTCAGCCCGAGACGCATGCGCGTCTGTTCGAGCGCGAGGCGCGACGCGAGGGACAGAGACGCGTTCGCGTTTGGAGAACCGGAACCGTTCGTTTTCGTTTTCGGTTCGCTCGTCGTCTCGCCAAACGCGCCGCGCGCCGCGGATTCGTATTCGGCGACGCGCGCGGGTCGGTCGCGTTCAAGGACGGCGTCGTCGGTCATCTCCGCGATGATCTCGGGTGGATTCGTAAAGGCGTTCGTCAATTCGCCGTTTTCGTCCGCCGATCGAGGCGGTTCCGGCGCCGAACCCGAGGCGGCGCGTACGAGCTCTGAAGTGCCGGCGCGAGTCTCTCGCGCCGCCGAATACTCCGCCGGGACGCCCAGGATCTCGACGTGCGGCAACGCCGTGACGGTCGCGTGCGTTTTCTTTTCGGCGTCAGAGCTTCTAGAGCTTCTGAACGCCAGGCGCACCACGCGTCGTATGTGCGCTGTGTCGCCGGAGTGACAGAGAGACAAGCTTTGACGAGTCGAAAACTTCGCATCGTCTTCGTCGTCGTCAAAGCTCCACGCGCGCGCGATGTCGCTCGGCGCGCGCGCGCGCATCGCGAACGACATGGTCGTGCCCGGCGGCGAGCGGGGCAGCGTTATGTCGAGCGCGATCGGCACCAGGTCGTCCAGGCTCGACCCGGCGAACACGTCGAGACGCGTCGGGGAGACGCACTCGGGCGCGCCGCGCGGCGAAGTCAGCGCGACGCGGTCGACGGATCCCGGGACGCCCAGCCAAACCACCAACGCGTGTTCGGCTCGATTTTTTTCAATCGCGGCGCCGTTCGTCTCGTCGAGCGTCTCTTTCGCGTCGTCGCCGGCGTCGGGCGCTGGGCAGACCCAGAGCGGCGTCGCGGCGGACGCCGTCGCCGCGCCGAGAAGCGCCTCAGGAGGCGCCAGCGGCGCGCCCATCGAGCGCGGCGCCGAGAGCACGACGGCGCTCGGCGGTCGCGAAAGCACTTTCTGCGGCGGGGAAAAAAACGTCGGCGGATCGAGACGCGTCCTTCCGGAGGCGCTCGCGTCGAGGAGCGTGTCGCCGCCGCGCGCTTCTTCCCCAAGCCGAGCCGCCGCCGCGGCGGCGGCGGCGCGCACGGAAACGCCGCCGCCCGGCGCGTCCGACGAAGCGTCGGACGTTGTTCGGGAGAGAGGCGGCGTCCCCGTCG
>Ga0209666_1002147_pt1 | contig 14804 bp, 15 predicted proteins | sample SaaInlV_125m_DNA_FD_184679 | JGI IMG/M metagenome (GOLD analysis project Ga0209666, IMG submission 184679) | Marine microbial communities from expanding oxygen minimum zones in the Saanich Inlet - Saanich Inlet SI037_S3LV_10m_DNA (SPAdes)... | ecosystem: Environmental > Aquatic > Marine >...
GTGCCGTCCGCAGCGACGTAGGAATCGGCCGCGCAGAGCGTGCACGTGCCCCCATTGTTGTAGTAACCACTTGGACAGACACATTCACATGTTACCGTTTGTTTACACACACAATCTGTGTAAAAACTCCAACTTCCAATCCAAATTCCGCAACTTGCACTTGATCCTGAATTAGAATTGAATTCTACAGGATCAGAAAGATCCCTGACAAAATAGCATCCTTTGGGGCTGTCTGACTGACTACCTACATAAATGGCATTTCCACTTTGTGATGGAACTAATTCGTCATTAGCAGACTGACATTCTGTAGTTGTTGCTACAAACTCTCTTCCTGCGACATCAGTACAAGATCCAGAGGAAATTACAACATATGGACTTGAACACTGTAGCTCGCCATTTACACAAGACTGCGCGCGCGCCCCCCGCGCCGCCAGCAGCAGCGAGCCGAGCAGCAGGAGCGCGCGGGACGCTGAAGAAATGAATGTGGAAGAGTGTGTGGAAGAGTATGTGGAAGAGTATGTGGAAGAGTATGTGGAACGAGATATGCGAGATTTTTTAAGCTTGCACATTTTCAAATGCTTTATTGTTTCTAATATACTTCATGTTTGATCAAGAGTGAAAGAAGAGTTAAGGCTATGGAATTGTAATAGACATGCCTTTAAACTTCTTTCTCGGGTGTTCAGTATTTTTGTTCTGTGCGTCTTCATGCAACCCTGTTGGTTTAGCCTGTATGATATTGTATTCGGATTGTATCTTTCCATGGTCGTCAGCGGAATGCTCGTTTGGGGAGGGGAATTGAAGAAGGTAATCTATCTCGAAGCACCAATTGTTATTGCGAATGACATCACAAGCCCCACATGAAGATGTGAATGTGTTATTCTCGTTGATTTGGTCGTGTCCGAGTTGTCCCACCCACACCCATGAGAGGTGAGTTATGTCTTGGTGTTGTTGGACCGCTTGACAAAACATTTCATGGAGAATCCCCGAACGCTGTTCAATTTTCATGTGATCTGTTATTTCGTGGTTGATTACACTTGTATCAAATACGCCGAGGTTTATTTGGTTTTTCTTGTCGTAGTGAAGCCATGCGTGGAATATGCTGTTGGCAGAAAAAACATGTTGAAATTGGAACTTATCGAGAGCATAGGAACTTGCTTTCCACCAATGATTTTCGACTGAATTTTTGTCTTTGTCGAAGACATAAGTACAGAAATAAACTTGGTTGTCCCCGTCCATAAGAACAGTGAGTAAGATTGCATTTTTGGGTACCATTGAAACCATTGTGTGTTGGTCTTTCATCTCGCGTGGTTTGTGTGGTAACATTGAGCTTTGGCATACAATATATGCAAAAACAGGTGGCTGCCATGGGGTCTCTTGCTTCAAATCGGGATCAATAAAGATCTCCACACCCTTCATCATCATAAGGGCTTGACTGGTTGGGGAGGGAATACGATGTAAGCACGCGTGATCTGTGCATGTATGATCTGTGCATGTATGATTTGTGCATGTATGATCTGTGCATGTATGATCTGTGCATGTATGATCTGTGCATGTATGATCTGTGCATGTATGATCTGTGCATGAAAGTTCGGAAAGATTCTTGGGAAGTTTTTCTGCGCGTGGCATGGTGCCGTGGGAGTAGGATCGATTTGGGTTGAGGGGTTTTTATTAAATTTTTTAATCAAATCGGAGCAAATCAAATCGGAGCAAATCAAATCGGAGCAAATTTGATTGTGTTTGTGTATTTTATTAAAAAAGGTTATTTTTAGATATATTGATAACGTGTTAATTGTAATGAATACAACATTCTCAAGGATTGCAATTGTGTTTATGGTCAGTGTGGTGTTGATCAATACGTATTTGATGAATGTATTTTTGAACTACCGTGCTCCTACATCAGCTAAGTCTTTGAGTCGTTTTCACATTGAAACAATTCAAGTTGAAACGTCAAATGTGACATTGAGTAAAATGCCAAGCAATCAAAGCTCTCTTTCTACGACATCAAATCAACTCGTTTTTCGTGATCTTGGTGTTTTGATTTTGGCTTGTAATCGACAGACTGCACTTGATTATGCTTTGTTGTCATTGTCCATGGCTCATTATTCTAAACAAACATCAGTATATGTCTCCATTGATTGTATGCCTGGAGTTCAAGTTGATACCGAAAAGATGGAAGTTTTCTTCAAAACGATAACAATTTGGAATTCTAAACAGCGTTTCAAAAAAGAGAAGGGGGAAATGGCATGGAGAAAAGATGAAAGGGTTGCAAGACATTGGATTGAAGCAGTCACAAAAGTTCTTGAAATACACACACATGTATTGTATATGGAGGAAGATCATATTGTACATCCATCTATTTTGAGAGATGCGTTTACCTTACTTGCTTATCAAGAAGAAAATTGTTCCACTTGTTTCAGTGTGCAAATGGGCTGTCATGCGGATTGTTGGGGAATGAAAAGCAAAGACTCAAGGCATATTGTTCGAATGGAACCAGGCAATATGGGTGTGATTTATTCGCGAGAAAAATGGAAGTGGTTTTTGAAGTATCATTTGAAAGATTTGTGTACATATTATGGGAGTTGGGATGTTTTAATGCACCATGTGCTTTTCAAATCTAATCAATTTATGCACTCCTTGACATATCTGAATCCTAGAGTGCTACATCATAATCTTTGTACATCGGATCGCACATCGGACGTGTTACATTGTGATGTTGATCAATTGAAAGTGGTCTTTAAAGAATTTACGTCACAGGAAATTGGATTGATGAATGGATTGGTGACTGGGGATGCATTGGGTGATGGGTTGATTGACCATGGAAGTGCACATTTTTCTAATATGATTATTCCAGAAAAGTCTTTGTCTATTGCAGATGAGATGATCTTTGAGCGATGCATGCAAAGCATTTTAGTAAGTCCCAAAGTTGTAAATTTAAAAGCAGTATCTGAAAAACAAGGCGAAGTTGTGGAACTAAACTTTGATGCGTATGATTTTGAGCCATTTACAGTCATTGGTGTGGATGAGGAAGAAATAGTGCAAACGTCTCGCATCACGTTTGAAAGGGAACTTCCTGTACAGTTTGATGGTGAAATATGGCATCTTCAAAACGAGTTTATTTCAGTTCCATTAGCAGAATGTGGACCTAAATCAAAACTTGGGGATTTCAAGACAGTGCGTAGCAGTTTTAATGTTCCGGTATATGAAAAGGTGGCAATTGCATTGGCACCGGAAGTTTGGTCATGGCAACATTTTATGCAAGATTCCATGCCGAAAATTGTTATGATGTTAGACCTCGGATTATTAGATCAATCTAGGCCGTTGCTTCTTCCGCCTCCTCGCGACCCTATTATTGAAGCAATATTGTCATATTTAAACTTGACTTGGGCAATAGAGCCTCGAACCCCTCCCTCGTTTTATGCCAAGGATATTATGATTGCATGTCATCTTCCGGGGTCAAATCCTCGTCTTTGGCGACGAGTGAATCATTATTTGACATCTTCATTTACAACGTTAGCTTGGCCCAAACGCCATTTGGTATATGTATCAAGACAAAACGCAAAAAATGGGAGAATTGAATCCAACTATGCAGAATTGCATGATATGCTGCTAAAAACGTATCCAGGAACTGTCAAGGCTTTCAAAGGCGGCAATTTGGCTACTGTTATGGAGACCTTTGGTGGCGCTGCTATCATTCTCGGATCACATGGTGGGGGGATGCACAACCTTTTCTTTGCTCCAAAAGATGCATGTGTGATAGAGCAACAGGGGAAATGGATTGTTGAGTATAACAAAAACAAAGAGGTAATTCATCGATTTTCAAGTCAGATTGGCCAGCGTTACATTCGGGTGGTAAGATTGGACGGTAGCTACGATTTTCATCTTGAGCATTTGAAGAAGGCTGTTTTATTGGCACTTGATTGATGTCAGATATAATGTCACATGAGAGAGCAAAAGCTCATGCTCGCCGAGTACAAATAGACGATTACCAGAGCAAACAGGGCGCCGTAGAAGTGCGCGTGGTACTTGGCATCAACGTTACGGAGGGCGCATTCGCTGAGCCCAAAGAGGGAGATCCAGAGCAGCACGGTGGCCAGGAGGGTCTCAAAGCAGACGGGGTCGCGCATGGCAGGGGGCATTTGGGTTATGGTTTGTGATCTTTTATTTTGATGCATTTGTTTTCTGATATAAAGTTATTGAAGTAGCTTTATATTTAACGTTGTGTTTTATCAAAAACAGCAATGACTGATAATGAAAGTTTAAATTTTGATGTCTATCCGTGTTCGACACCTTTACATAACGGCGAATTTGAGAAAACTATTGGAAGTTTGAATCAAAATCAAACTGCTTTGTATTTGTCCAGAAACGGTGGTACATACGTAAAACTGGAGAAAACATTAACAAGTTTGGTACTAATTAAATGCACATATCATACTCATGATCCGAATAATCGGATTGTACCAAGACAAAAACTGATTGCGGTGACCCCTCATTCATGGCAGAAGTTGAAACAGTACGCAGCTGATACAGAAACTGAATGTGTGGAAGACGATGTGACAGATGATGAAGATATGGAAACAGGCATGAATGAAGATGCATTGTGTGGATATGATTTATTTTTTTAAATTTTCAACGATATCGTTTGATTTTGTATTAAACTCTCTCGATTATTCTTAAAATGAGTTTGAGCATTCACATGGTTATTGCTATTTTCATCGTTGTCTCTGTAATTCTGTTAATCCTCTTGGTCAAAATTGTGCAGAGATGCCGTGACAAACACCGGCATGTGGATATTACGGCTTCGTTGAGTAGTGCAGGCTATGTGGAGGCGATGGAGAACAGAGAGAAGGGTACATGGAATGTGAGTGTGGAAAATATGGATGTAGAGAGGTCCAATGGAAATCCTTGCATAGGGACCGAAAATGAGTTGAATCACTCGAAGACCGTGAAAACTTCGCACGATATTTAAATTTATGCATCAATGTTCTTTTACTAATGTTGTTTTACTAAGCTCACATACGCCTTCTTCACGGGAGCACAGAAGTACTCGTCCACAAAAGAGCCTTCTATGGGCTTTCGGACGTGATTCTCGAGCCATACGAGGATGGAGGGGGGCGGAGACATTGATAGTGGATTATGAGAACTTTTATATGTTGTATTTTTGAAGTTTGTTTTTTTGTTAAATCATGGGGAAAAACATAAAATAGCCATTGTATGGAATTGCCAGCATATATGCATCGGGGCGACTTTTCAATAATTGGTTCCACATGAGAAAATCATTCTTCTTAATTTTTTCACCATTCATCGATGTTTTTTTGTATGAAGTAAAAAATCGCATTGAAACTGTACGGAATTGGAAATACAACTTTCCATCAGAGTTGCTAATTCCATTCGTTAGTAATAGAATTCTGGATTTTTTGCCACATTTTGTTTCAACGTGATCGAAGAATTCAAAGATATTTTTGACATGCCCACACAAAATTAATTTCCATGCCAATGCCTGTTTAGAATTTAGAAGGTCTGATTTTGTTCTGTATTTAGTTTTGCACGCATACTTGTGACATGGCCACCACGTTTTTTGACATTGTTCGTTGCAGAAATATACCAGTTTACAAGCGCCACATTTCAAAAGTTTGTGTTTCTCATCGATTTTACTACAATATTCACATTGGCGCGTTTCAATGTTTTTCATTTCTTGATCGATAATTGCTTCAAAGTACAACGTAACTTCTTCCTTTTGTTCACTGTCAAAATGTACGCCGAGGTCGTATTCCCAAACGTTTTTATCAAAATCATTTCCAATGTGAGGAATGTCATTCATATGAAGCAAATATGTCGTGGTTTTGAGTTTTCTCATGTCGTGTTCTTCAATGTCTTTGTCCCCATTGCAAAATAAATCAAGATATCTTTGAACGTTTCTTTTGTGCTTTAAGCTATCAACGCGAATGTAGAAGACATCCATGTCTAGTGTGGTGATACCAACAAATGATTGCAGATTAGACTTCATTGCATCAAGGCTTTGCCTCATAACCATTTCCATCGCAGTCATTTCGTGTAGAATGGGGAGATTGTGTATATATATTGTGCACTTTCATATACTTTGTTTTTTTTTCAAAAATTTTTCTTGACTTGGTCGGCGCTCGCTACATGGTCAGAAACATCTGGTCCTTCAAAATCCGAGCATTTTTGTGAATGTAGTGTATGTAATATGAAATATATATATGAATTTATTTTGGAATTAGAACCATGCAGACCACGAATGCATCTGAGGACCGGGTGATGATGCGTAAGTTCAATTCCATATTAGCTAGTTTGCAGAAGCGCATGAGAACAGGACGCAAGATGAGCTCGGACGACGTGTGTGGCCAAAGAATTCATACGAATATGGAGGTACCTCTTACAACGCATATGGACAATCGTAATAGTTTGGATGGCCGCCCTCGTCTCTCTAAAATCTACATCACACATTCCCCTCCTTTATTCATGGATGTGAATTTAAGACCCCACCCCCTATACTCAAATGCCAATTAAGACCAGATCACGCCAGTCTGAAAATTGAGACATTGACTTAAGCAGGCGGGTGTGGAGAAGCCTGGGCAAGCAATAACAAAGAGTACACCAAGTCCGCATGACGTTTGAGCATGCCAGACTTAGTGCTGTTTGAACGTGCTGACTGTACGTGCTGACGTACAGTGCTTATATGTTTATTTGATGTGTATTTGGTGCTGACGTACGTGCTTTATATGTTTATTTGATGTGTATTGGGTCCTCGCGTCGAGTCAGATGGTGATTTTCATATTATGCTTTGCCTCGCAATGGCTTTCTAGAGCCTCTTTGCTATCAAAGCTTTTGTGATCTTTGTTTGGCTGTCGACAAGAGAAACAATAAAACATATGCCCATGTCCATCGATTCCCTTTCTGGCCGCTCGCATGTGCACGCGATGTTTTTGCCATATCCTGTAGAAGAAATTTGGTATCGTTTCATTGTGTTTACGTTTTTCAATACGTATTGGCAACAAACCCGTTGGTGCATGTAGCGCCTCGGGTGCTGTTGGTTGTTCATATATTTTTTCGAGCAACGGTTCCTCGACAGTTTTAGTGCTTTTTTCGGAAGCTCTGCTCCTTTTTTTGTCTGTCTTGGTATTCATATCTTTTGTCTGTGTTGTCAACGTCGCTGCACGACGCACACGACGACAACAGCAATTGTCTGTGTTGTTAACGTCGCTCAAACAAGGCTCTGTTTGAGTATGTTTATGCTCATGCTGCTTGGTCTTGAATTGAAAACATCTGCTGATGAATGTGTTTATGAGTGTGTATAGTCGCATGATGGAGAATTCAAGTGTAATCGTTAAATGTCCTTGAACGAGGATTATATTTTTGTTTCACTTTTACGCCGTTCCCTTTTTTCAATATATTAGCTTGTGTCTTGCTTGTGTCAGTATGTATACTAACTGTTTGTGTATGCTTTGATGTGCAGATTGGCACGACCAAAGGCACTGGTGGTGACATTTTAATTTTGGAAGAGGCTGCGTATTGCGACGAGGGATTCTTCTACGAGACGGTGGCGCCGATTCTGAGCATTGGCAATGCTTCTCTCGTGGCTATTTCAACGCTGACGTCCGAAATCAATTTCTACACAAGGTTAATCAAAATGACGGATCCTGCAACTGACAGGCCTTTGTTTGTGACGCGATGCATTGAGCTTGCTTGTGAGAAGTGTAAAGAAGAAGGAAAAGCTCACGAGTGTGTGCATATGTTGCATTTGGTGCCCTCCTGGCAGAGTGCGGAGCGTCACAGGAAGCTCAAAATCATGATGCAAGATCGCCCTGACTTAATCCAGTCAGAATTGGCTGGGCTTGCATTTGACTCGCTGCAGCAAGTCTTTCGCAAATGTGATGTTGCTATTATGTTTGACTCGCCGTGTATGCCGTTTACGCAAGACCAGATGATTTGGATAACGATTGATCCTGCTGCTGGAGGTCCCAGCTCTGATTATGCTGTAGTGAGCATGTGCAGAACAAAGGGATGTGTTACGGTAAGTGTTTTTAATTTTGTTTTTATTCCTCAAGTGACAACATTTATTATGTTGTAACATTTGTTATGCTATGACGTAAGTCTCCCATATCTGGTCTATGAACATCGGGGTTGTGATGGCATCGTTCACACAAAAATCGGATATAATTGGATGTTTGAGATCGAGGAGAAAGCGTTCTAGCTTTGGGTGATTGGTGTTGAGTTCCATATCCCACACTTTGTTCTTCAAGTTACCGTCAATGTTGAGAAGAAGGAAAAACAGAGCCAGAACAGTGAAATACGGAGCAGTATCGACCATAGTTTTAAGTTCTTCCAGTTCTGTAGTAGTTTGCTTATTGAAGTATTCGCGTTGGGTGTTGATGAGAGAGGCTTTTGTGAGTTTTCTCAGGAAGTCGGGACATTTTGATGTAAAAAGATGGAGAACAAAGTTAGGAAATTTCATTGGTGTTGAAGATTTTTCCATTTCATTGATTAACTGACTATGTTTCTGTGTGTTTTGACAGGTGATTGGCATTGATGTTTTGTCTGGATGTAAAGGTATATGAATGTTTTCTTTTTTGTTTTTTTTCTATTTTTGTTTATTTTTGACAATTGTTCTACCATTTGTCACAAAAACAGAGCCCGAGAAGCAGTTTGCTCTGGTATACCGTCACGTTGAGCGAATTCGAGAGCAGTCAGTCTTCCGGCAGTCGGAGATTGTGTTTATGGTGGAAAGAAACCTTGGTTTTGAGGCCGAGCATCACGAGAGGGCGCTGAGGGACATTCCAATGAGCAGGCATCGTATAGACCATCAGGCCAAACGATTCGGTATCTTGACAACAGAGGACATTAAGTATGGCATGATGACTTTGTTGAACACGATGCTGCGCGATCAGCGTGTGAATGTCAGTGAGCCCTTGCTGTCGGAGGATCCACTGGGCAACAGGAGACGACTGCGGGAGCAGCTTATTATTTACTCGTTTCAGTACAAGGCTGCCGCGAATGCGTTTGGGAAGCAGAGGGTAACTTTAAATGGTAAGGTTGGTGGGATGAAAGATGATGTATGCATTGCCTTGCAGTTAGCAGTGTATTATTCAAATCAGGCGCACATGTACATTTGAATGATTTCATTGATTTGTTGAATGCTTTGATTATCTGCCTTTATTTACGTGGGTTCTTCATTAATTTAATGGTGTGTCGAGTTCTTCAAAGTCAGACATGCATTGGTTTCTTGGTCGTGTTGTGTTTTGTAAGCTATTCACAGGCACTTATTATAGATTGCAAGACCTTGCACGTCAATTTGAGCTCGTTTATTGCCAAAGAAACTGGGAGTGAAACTGAACTTGATAAAATTAATTGTGAAATGCAACTTATACAAACGTTTGCAGACAATATGTTTATTGATGGGGTTCAAGCTTTAGCTAGTGGGGATAATTCGGCTTTAGAAATTAATGATCTCGTTTTGACAGACGCAAGGGTGCGAGATTGGCTCGTTTATGCCTTTCTTGGAAAACATTTTGTGGACGATGGGCCAGATGGTGATAAACACTTTACGTATGTGGAGAGCACGGGTCAGGTGAACCGGAATTTGCTTCGGTGTGAGTTTCAACAAACGCTTTATTTAACACTGATTGTTATATTAATTTTGATGTTGGTGTTCGTGCTTGTTTTTGATGCGAGGCGTCGTGGGGCGGAAGGGAGTGGAGACGCTGCTGTGAAAGAGCAAGGGGGCAGTGAAAATGGCATGGGAGGTTCTGGTCAAGCAGCCAATAATATGAATACAGAAATAAACGGTAGATCTAAATTAAATTTCCGTATTCCCTACACAATCAATCCGGCGTAGTTTGCGTTGAAACAAACACGGAGTTGACATCCATGTGTGGAAACTCTGTCTCATACACTCTTCTCATCATTTTGGCAACCTGGGTGGGATTTGGCAGGAAGCAATCTGTGTGATGTGGGTTATTTTTTTGATGTTGAACATCCTCTCGCATGATTTCGTGTGAAAGGCTTGAAATTTTTTCTAGGTTGTATGTTCCTGTTGTAGATTCTACACAGGTAACTTTTTTTCGATTCAATTTTGTTTTTTGGGTAGGGGGCTTTGAGGGGACGGCAGAGGTCTGTTCAGAATTCGCAACGCTTACGGTGTCGTCGGAAGAAATTTTCTGTGTGTCTGTCAAAATGAGTTGAGAAGCTTTTACTCGCTGCTGCATGACCTGCAACAAATTCATGTTTAGGTTATATAAAGTTATGTACATATTTGGCGTTTTAAACAAATGTGGTCAATGCATTTCAATCTCGGCAACATTTTATACAAAGCAAAGATATAACATTTTACCTTGCTCCTGATTGATGTGCGCATTTTTTCTTTCAGGAGGCGAATGGGAATACGAAGTTTGAGCGTACCATTTGCCAGTTTTTCTTCATTGACAAAGTTTCTGCAGAGGCGAATGTGTCTGAATATGGCCTTTTCTAGCTTGAGATTAAGTTGGTAATAAACGTCATTGATTTGAACGCATGCGATCTGCTCTTGAAAAGTTGCACGTGGCGGTTGAATCCAAAATATGTATTTTTCATTCTTTTCCATGATTTGCATAATGGTTTCAAGTTTGAATGGAGTTGGGGTGTAGCAAGGCATTCCTGCTTTGATGACTTTATAGTGACAGATGTCTATAATTCTCATGGTTGTGTCGGGACTTGATTTTTGTGCTTTTTAGGAAAAATTATTTTTTTTATAAAAAGTAATTTCATGATGATTCTCGGGTAAGAGATAAAAGTAGATCATACCTTCAATTATGATGTCTGTACGACATATCTTGATGCTTATTTTGATGGTGTATGTTAGTATATTAAACATAATGCTGGTTAACTCTCTATTTGAAAAATATCTCGCCAAGTATAAGAAAGGAAAGGGAGGCAAATTGACAGAATTATCAGACATTGATCTTTTGAATTCTGCAAGTCCAGATTCTGTGCGCACCAAACACGGTCTGAAAGCACGGGAACAGGAAATCAAATTGCAAAAACTTAAAAACGTGAATGGTGGGATAAGGTTTGAGTGCCCTGAAGACGATTTTACGTACATAATAGGCATTGTGCCCAGTGTGCCTGATATGAGTATGAACAATGATGTAAGTTCTCATCGAAACTTGCAGATTATGGCCGAATTGAGACACGTACTGCGACATGATCGCGAGGCCAAAGCTCGTGTGTATGTTTTTTTGAGTGCAGAGACCTTTTTGGCTGCACACCGAAGCTGGTGTAAAATGCTGGCTACGCAAACTGCAAACAGGGCCTCGTGTGAGCTTGTGCTGTTGTCGAGTGTTGCAACACATACCATCATATTCACACAAGTGTTGGAAATGGAAAAGTGTTTGCACGATTTTATTTTGTTGCATGATGCCGCGCATATCAGTCCAAGCTTCTTGACACGCATCCAGGGCACATCACGGCATAAGGTTACGTGTCTCGCAGCCATGACTGTGCAGAATCACTGTCCGGTCACGGCGTTTCGCCTCCCACGCGTCTTCTTGATCGCATGGGTCAACAAACAGCAGAACGCTTCGGTCGGAATAGAGAAGACGGCCATGGAGTTTCATTTATGGGGAGGGGGCGTTACGGCCGTAGGGACGTAGGGTTTGCATAAACATTTCATAAACATGTCTTGTTCGCTGTAGAAGTGTACTTGAAATATTAAAGTAGAGTGTATGCATATCATAATGCAACCAGATTGGGTGCAAAACAAAATATTTTTGAATGTGTTCTTGTTGTATTTCTACATCGTTTCGGCACAGGGCAATGCTTGCTCAGCTGGAAAATATTTGCATGAAAATGAATGTAAGTTTTGCAGTGCCGGCCAATACAATGAACTTACAGGACAAACACAGTGTTCTCATTGTGATTATGGCGCCTATTCTGCTACAGAGGGTAGTTTACAGTGCACAAAATGCCCCACTGGCAAGTATTCGAATACCACGGCCTGTTATGATGCATTTGCTGGCACGGCACAATGCGAGGGAAAAAACGCAGGCACTTGTTGGGTTACAGACTGTCGTGATGGACCTGAGGATTGCCAGCCTTGTGCTGAAAACGAATATTGTGAAGATAGAGGTTGTGACAAATGTAAGCAATGTCCGGCAGGTTCGGAGCCCTTTTATGACAAGACAAGGTGTGTTGAGTGTGCAGCAGGCAAATACTCTAGCCTAGAAACTAATGGCCTGTGTCGAGAATGCGATAAAAACACAATTTGCCCTTCCGGAAACTGTTCTGTCTGTGATGCCTGTGCGTTAACGCAAAAAGACGAAAAAGGCGAACGTTTAAAATGTGTAGGTTGTGACGAAGAAGATGGATATTACCAGGCCAAACTATTCAATAACTTCTTGATTGATATGACTTCTGGAAACTTGGTACAACATAATTACATTTTATGGCATGGTGGATATGAGCCACAATTAAAAGAACTTGATATGCCAATACATTTTGATGGCAATTTAGAGTTGGATTTTGGAGGCAGTGAAAGTCTCCATGCCACATCTTTGAATTTGATGATGCGGGGTAATAATGGATTCACACTCAAGATGGAATTTGAAATTACACAGCTCAAAGCGTTTTCAATTCTCTTTGCGATTGCAGATAGTGCAAATCCTACATTACTTTGGATTGAAGGCACGAGCTTTTGGGATGCAACCAAATCAGAAATTCGATTTAAATTCCAGGGATGTGAGATATCAAAGCAGTTTGTATTTGTTGCAGCATCTAGATACCTCGTAACAGTCAGAATGCAATTCATTGGACATGAGCAATATTTGCATCTGGATTTAAATGGCGAGGTTGCTTCTACACATTGTACTGATATACAATTTCATGATGTTCAAAATACATTTGCGACGGTAGGTGGTCAATCAGGTTCACGTTTTGTTGGTATTGTACATGATTTGAAAGTCGTTGATACATATATGGGTGAAGAATACTATGATTTTTTGCATAATCGGTATTGTGCATCGTGTTTGTTTGGGCATTACATGGACATGGATGAAGTAAAAAGAACTGGGCAGCGAGAGGCATCTTGTACAGCATGTGCCAATGGCAAGTATTCCAACATAGACGGCGCCACGTCCTGTGAGCTATGCCCCCCTTGCCCCGACCAGCATTATCGTGTTGGTTGTACGAAAACGGGTGAGTTTGGGTCGTGTAAACAATGTGCAAGTTGTGATTCTGGTAAGAAGCTTGTTGATTGTATTAATCGTGCTGGCCATAATGATGCAAGTGGTAAATGTGAACCCAAAGAATGGGTGTCAAGCACGCCCATGTGTCGTGAAGAAATCAATGGACGTTTGGGTAATATTGGCTTAGGTGGTTTTGAATTTGTGTCAATTTTTGGTGCCGATGAGAACCATACCGGGTTTCAATGCAGTCAAACGTGTGATGGCACTGCAAGATTTGATCCATCTGATTTTGGTGTTCAGGGTAAGTACCTTCTAGCGCCTGATTCGACGTTGCATGTGTCGGAAATGAGCTCGATAATCGATCCCAATTATGAAGGATGGATGGACACGCTGTATTGTAGTGGTCCACATGCCTGTAAAACCGTATCTTGTACTGCGACCATGAGTAGTTCAGAGTCTTTTGATGAATTGTTTCGAACTGCCTGGGGATGTCCTATGATTATTGATCGAGAGATAGACTCCAATGCTGTTATAGAGGAAAAATTCAAACAAGCATGCGTTCGATGTGACACGTGTGGTCAAACTTCTTCACACCCACCCCCTGATGATTTTGGGCGTGGGTGTGCAGTGGAATGTACGTATGTTTCGGAATGTGAAATTGGGGAGATTTTTGACTGGACGGAGGAAAATCCTCTTTTGAAGTGCAAGCCGTGTGGTGATTTACGGAATGTTCGTCTATGTTCAAACAAACATTATGTAGATAGCAATCTTGCGAGCACAGACGTTTCCGGAAATCGCCCCAAATTGGAATTTGAAGATTGTGTGGGTCGATCTCAACCGAATAGTGGTTCTACACCAACGTATGGAAATTGTAAAATCAAAGCAGATAAAGAATGCAAAAAGGATTCATTTTATGACGACGGAACAGATGATGGATGTGTTGCTTGTGTTTCTCATGGTGATATGAACTTAAAAACAAGAAAATATGTATCTTTGAAAGGGGGGTGGTCAGCTACAGGTTTTGAAGAAAGGGAACTATTTTGTCAAATTGAGAGATGTGTTCAGCGAGAAGAACCGGGTACTTACACTGGAGTTCAGGATGATGGGATATTGTGTCAGAGATTTTGTGAGAAAAAAGAATGTGGTGAAGATATTGACGTTGCTTGTGCTCTTCCACACTTATCAAACCGTTGTGTCACAGGAATTTCAAAGAACAACGGTGGTAGGGTGGGTGTAAATAGATACACACCCGCGCATACGAACTTGCTTGAAGAAGAGAATAATGATTATCATTATGCCAGTTTTGAAAATCTGTTGATCAATTTGGAAGCTACAGGTGAAGATTTGCATCAGTGTGTGTGGAATGTGATCGATATTCGTGATAATGACATGAACCCAGGTGGGATTGGTCATTCCTTCTACAGGCCGCGCGCAGAATATGGATATTTGGAGACTCGCGGTAGCAAGTTTTGTAACACATGGGATCGTGATGTTACAACTAAGTACCCTTTACTGCCACTGCAAAACGCGGTTTCATTTGATGCAAGAAGGCATGTCTACGTAAACACATCTGCAAGAGTCATGAAATACTGGAGTGAGAGTGATGGGTCTGGATATAATGGGCAAGGA
>Ga0209666_1002150_pt1 | contig 14794 bp, 9 predicted proteins | sample SaaInlV_125m_DNA_FD_184679 | JGI IMG/M metagenome (GOLD analysis project Ga0209666, IMG submission 184679) | Marine microbial communities from expanding oxygen minimum zones in the Saanich Inlet - Saanich Inlet SI037_S3LV_10m_DNA (SPAdes)... | ecosystem: Environmental > Aquatic > Marine >...
GAGGTCAGCTGACATGGCGGCGGATGTTCCTTGGGTGCGGCGCAGTTGGAGACGCGTCGAAGGTTGTGATTCCGGGATGAAAGTTTTCCGAGTTCACATGTCCTAAATTTTCGGCGAAATTCCTGAACCTTTCGGAAATTCCATACTGCTTTATAACTGTAAACTCGTTTGTTCCCTTATTACGTTTAATTCGAAATAATACGCAGGCTTGATAAATACCTTCGCCCCCTGAACACAGTACCTTCGTATTAAATATTAAGTAGTCTACATATATACATGCATGACTGACTATCCATATGCATGGATCGTCCAAATCAAGTTTTCCCGAAATTCTGCCGCGATGTGTGATTCCCTGAGAAAACTAGTCTGATAATAACCTTCGTTCGGTACTACCTTCGTACCTTCGAAGGTACCTTCGTGGACTATTTATTTGCAAAATGGGAGGGTTTCGAAGTACGAAGGTACGGGTACCACCAGTGCCTCCCTCGCTCCTCACACGGTTATTATTTATTTCTGTGGGGAATAGATGCGATTATTTGTAGTCCATTAATGACTTGTTCGTGCACCCGTCACTCCCTTGTCTTCTCATTGAGCGGCCGTTTCACCGACTGTTTTTTGGCCCTTTCGTGCCCCGCTGGGACCATTATTTATTTGGTGCGAACGAAAATGTATTACCTTCGAACGAAGATAATGTATGGGATATCATAATAATAAACAGAAGTATATGGACAACAAAAGAGTCGATGGATTGACGACATGTATGGGGAGCGAGAAGTCGTTCCGACCCGGGAAAAGAAAACGGAACGAAATCGTTTTCATAAGAATGAAACGGTGAGTATTTTTTTAATCTTTCAACAAGATAGGTTTATTATCATATTATGATAATAACGTGACTTCGTAAATTTACGTACTCGTCCCGAATTTATACAAGTTTCCCCACCAAATCCTGAAAATGAGCCGGTCTTTCGGACAGGGGGTCACTGGTCACCGCATTGATATATTGGTCACCGCGCCGAAATATTAGAGGTATTAAATTCTGTCACGTGATTGGTCTATTTGGCATTAAGCGCGGTGATCTACCTTCGTATCATATTACCTTCGTAAATAAATAAATATTGTATTTGACGAACGGAGCCGGTTCGTTCGCGCGCGAAAAGGACTGTGTCATTGCATTGAGATTGCTGTTCTGCATGTCCTACCACGGTATCGTCTTCCGAAACAGCAGATAAAACATTTTTGTGACGCCTTCTCCTCACTCTCCCGAAACACCAGATCGGCACATCATCAGTCAACCAGTTATCAGATGACTCGCACGCTGGCAATCACCGCGTTCTTTGCGCTCGCCATCACCGGGGCTTCTGCCACCGCTCTGTATTCCACTACAGATCCCAACGGGTCTGTTTACATCGAAGAAACTTGCAGCAAGGTGAGTGTGTCCTCCACACTTGGTGCCCTCTGCAACGAGGCGCCGTGATGTTACCAGTCGAACCGACGCCCACGTTGCTTCAACAAATATCCGCATGAGCTAACGTAGATGCTGCCTTGGTTTCCCCATCTCGCATCCCTGTCTTTCGGACTATCCACCCCGCACCGCAACTTCTCATCGCCCAACTCTCCTCCCGAGACGCGCAGACACTGACCGGCGGCGCGGATTCCATCACGGTCAAGTGGAGTGGTTTCGGCAACGCTGCGGATTCTATGTCAATCAAACTGTGCTTCCACAAAGATAAGACCGTGGATCGACCTTGGCGCAAGTACAAAGACAACATCAACAAGAACAAGCAGTGCTGGCAAACTGCCAAGCTCAAAAAGTTCCTCAAAGAGGGTATCGACTATGTTGCTGAAGGCACTGAAACCATCGAGCTGCCCATGAACACCGCTCCCTCGACCTATTCAGTTCAGGTTCTCAGCAAGAAAGACGGAACTTACGAGCAGTGGGGCGATTCCAAGGAATACACTCAGACTTCTGACAAGTGTGCTCACATCACAACCGCCATCTACGAGAACCAGCCTTCTGCTCTCGTTGGAACCCAAGCGTTCTTCACGGTGTTTTCAATTATTGTCCTCGTTGTCTCCTACGCTTACGATCGCTCGAGGAATTAAGGGTAAGGCATTTACACGCATCGCCGTGAGAGCAGCGAGCTACGTATCACTGTTCTTCGCGGGCGATGATGGGAGGTTTTCCCGTTCTTTTTGTCTCGGGCGACAACAACGTTCGAACGGGCAAGGGGCTGAACACGCGAATGGGCACCATTTCACCTCCATTGTAGTTGACTCCGACAAACCATGTAATGAAGCGAAGCATGTTACATACGTTTGAGACGTTTGCCCACGTCATCTGCGCCCCGTGCCGCGTCTTAATAGCCCGCCGCACTCCTTAAACACTGAACCCAATGGAAACGCGCAAATCGCAAGCAAACTGCACAGCTGTAAAAAATATCCAAAAGTTGATCGTTAATGCTTATGCTGGTCACGGTGTTCATAACGGCATCGTGTACATCGCGGAACGGGAAAACGGGGTATAGCGCCTGCGCTGTCGGAAAGGACCACGGCCGTGACCAGCCCTATTAGCTTGCTTAGTGGAAAGCAGTTTTCTGTCGAGCTTCTGAATTCACGCAGGCCAGTACAAAGGTAGTAGTTAGACCGCGTCATCTTCAACATACGTTTGGGGCCATGTCGACATAATTTGATTCTAATAAGTATTCCATTACACTCACTATCAGTTCATCAGTGGAAAAACAAAACCTGCCGAACACAGGTCTGCTGAGAGACTGCAGACTTTTTGCGCATCAAAACTCAATCCAAGAGCTCTCTGCGAAACCGAGGGATCGCAGCGCAGGTTTGATTCCCTGTTCCAACATCTGAGGCGGGCCACACATCAAGACTTGCGTTCCATCGCGACTCGCAGGTAGACATTTATTTATCATGTCTACATCAACGAGGCCTACTGAACCATCCCATGGTCCTCCTTCAGCACTATCTACTGTGTAGCGGATTTGTAAGTTTGGATGCTGTTTTGCAAGGCTATCGAGGTCATCCTTCAGAAGGATGTCCGAGGGTGTCTTATTTGCGAATAGCAAAAAGACTCGAGTCGTATCGCCGACATCTTTGAAAATCTGGCGAATCACCTGAAGCATTGGAGTGATCCCGGTACCTCCACACACCATTACAAAATTTGCAATATTGGAGCGAATATTTACATCAGTGGTTGCAGGATTGTAAATAGAGAACTCGCCGCGATCGGTGTATGTGACGTTTCCGAGGGGTCCATCAAAGGCCATGGTCTCGCCTAATGCAAGCGAGTCGAGCTTTTGACTCATCGCGCCATCCCGATAGATCTTGATGCAGAAGTCAACATACCCGACATCATCATCCGAAGATATCGGGGTATACGGGCGAGATACCAAGTTTCCCGCATCATCTGTGAAAGTTATCATGACGTGCTGGCCTACTGGTAGACCAAGTATGTGATTTTCCGATGGTAACCCGAAACGGAAAATGCGGGTATCAGAGCTGACATCGACTTTTGAAATCAGCCTGAGGTCCACAGTGCTGCCAGCACCCGGCAAAGCGATCTTGGCATCTACTGGATACTCTTTTACCGGGCGGGAAGAAGTTGGATCTTTTGAGTCCCTCAGTGCTTCAAACTTCGACTTGGGTGCAGAACAGGACGGACACACAAAGTCTTCAGATTGAGCCGTGAATAATTTGCTCTCTTGATAAATGTATCTGTTTCAGTAACATAAATCAGAAAAGCAGAAAAAGTGTCGCGGATTATTAAGAACAGGACAAGAAGCTTCAATTTCAAGTAGTGTGCGTACCCGCAACTTGTGCAAATGTGCGATGCCCTCCCAAGTGCCTTTGGAATACCCTTAGTATACTGCGCGGACTTGTTGATATTCCAGCGATCCGCGAGACGGGGGTTTTCCGAGGGAACGGCCTTTCGGACTGCTCCAAACTTATCAATGCACAAATCCTCGAGGATTGGCAGGAGTTCACTGCATGCCACCTGCGTAAACAATATTTAGATGGCTTAGTATGGCGCATTACGACATGCTAAGACTTGCTCGCATTCACATGGCGAGTCACACCATGCGAAACATGCGGGAGTAAATGTTTTCGGCACAGACCTTTTCAATCTCAGGGTGTTCTTTGAGATGCCCACCAGGGCCGACGGTGCCACCAACAAATATATTGACACCGTCTACCATGCCCTTCTGTCCAGACGGATTTTTAACTTGGCATCCCATCAAACCGATGTCTGCAACCTGAACAGGAGCACATGAATTTGGGCAACCAGTCCAGATCATTCTGATGTCCCCGTTTGGAAAATCGAGGATGGACTCCAGATGTTCAGCAGCAGCGAAAGCCTGTTTCTTTGTCTCGATTTGCGCGAAGCCACAGAACTGGCTGCCGGTGCATGCCACCATGCCGGAAACTACTTTCCCGGGGAAAGGCGTGTAGCGTTGCAGCAATGGTTCGGCAAGAAGCGAATCCATCTTGTCCTTTGGGATGTTTGGTATGATGAAGTTTTGCTCAACGGTGAGACGTATTTCACCTGAGCCATAGATATCTGCCAAATCTGCCATATCATGCATGTCATCGGCCTGTAGACGTCCTCCAGGTACGCACACGCCCTGATGAAAAGGTCAATCGAGTCCTAGAGTTATCCTCTGCCGTATGTCAATAATGACGAAACAAAAAAGAACTGGAAACGGAGTCCATAGACGTAATAAGATGAAAAAATCGACTAGCCTCACCACCCAGCATAGCCCTTCTTGTCTCTGCTCGTGTACTCCGAGATATGACCGGCGAGAAATAGAAGTGTCGATAAGATCATCCTCAGCTGCACATGCCATACTTTGGGAGGGCATTCGGCTGGCAACCTCTGCACGGAATTTGTCAATGCCCATTTCTTCTATGAGCCACATCATTCTGCACTTTTGGCGATTACCCCTATGTCCGTAGTCACGAAAGGTAGTGATGACCGCCGCTGTTGCTTCAACAATTTCTGATGCAGGTACCCACGCATTCAGTGAAATTGCCTCTGCTGCGCGCGCAGAGCTAATAAACCCGCCGACAAGCATGTTGAATCCAATCACTCCTTCTCGAAGAGCGGGAATAAATGCAAGATCATTGATATCGGGGTGCTCATAGAAATCCGGTCCACCGACAACGCACACATTCCATTTACGGCCCAGATTGGCGATGTCAGAGTTGCCGCGACCACCGCCAGAAACATAGTCTTGTATTGCTCGAGTGAACGGACGGGTATCAATGATTTCATGTGGATCGAATCCAGCAAGTGGATTCCCAGTTGCATTACGCACGTTGTCGAGGCCAGATTGCAGAGAGCACATACCGTGATCCATGACACCCTGAATAATTCCCGGTGCATTTTTCAATTCAATACCTCTAAGTTGAAAGTTCTGTCGAGTTGTAACATCTGCGCAACCGTCCTCCCCACACGATTTCACAATTGAGGCAAGATAGCGAGTCTGCTTGGATGTCACAACACCGTTCGGGATCTTCAGCCGCATCATGTAGCGGCCGTAGTGGCCTTTACGTCGATGGAATAACCCGGCCCATTTCGGGCGCTGGTCAACTTCGTCTGCACCGTTTGCCTCGTCCCACTCCTTGAAGTTGTCTGCAGACGCCTCGGCTATCTCTTCCAGGCCACCGAGATGGATCAACTCTTTCATGGGATCCTTCTCGAGTTTCAGGCGCTCAAATGGATTCGTTGGCTTCCTATATTCTTCCTTCACTACGTAGTATCCGTCTTCATCTTTGTAGACATGCGAATCAGCCCGCTCAACGTCAGGGATGCTGTATTCAGAAAGAGTGTTTTTGTTGTACTCTGAGAGGGTTTCATTCGTGTCAGGGCCGGGCAAAACTCTGCCATGAGCGACACCATCGGGTCGAGCGATTGCACCTGTTTTGATACGGCGTGTCTGCGCGGTCACAATTGGGATCGGGTTGAGTTAGTTCGATCAATTGAGGTTTGGCGAGTTATGTTTGGTAACCTCCCAACTGCTTGATTGAAGAGTCACACCAGACGGCTCTTGTTGTTCAGATGCTTACCTTGCCAAAGGTATGCGGCCGAGTGATAGGTGACATCGTTCTAATAGCCCACATCGATGTGACTCCTTTACTTGAAACTGGAATGGGGCGTTTGATAGTGGCCTGCGAAGTTGGAAGAAGTATCCAGTAAGTGAAAGAAACGTGTTATCGAGACGTGTTCCTGGTGGACGAAGCTGCGGTGTTGTGAGCGCACCTGCGGGTTGAGGCTGGGATGCCGCCCAAGTGGAAGTATGCTCGTGATATTTAATGAAGGCATGTCCCGCCCCTGATGTCTTTGCGAGGTTGCGTCTTCGTGGCCGTCGCAACAAGTTTGGCGATGTTGAGTGCGTGTGATGACGGGACATTGTCGTTCGACCTCATCAAACCTTGGTGGTTTCAGTTGTGTTAAAAGAACATTTATGCTCAAAAGTTTTGCCTGCGTATCTAAATCTACCTTACTTCGAGGTGAACTCCTGGTGCATTTTCAGATTTACCTTCGTAACTCTATAACTTACGAGTACGAAACAAAAGTATTCTGGATTTCAACCACCCGCGCACACTTAAGTATATATTAAAGATAGCCCGGAAATATGACGATATGATAATAATTAATAATGTGATTACGTACGTTTATCATATACATATGGGGAACATTATTTGGAAAAAGTTTTAATAAGAACCTTGTTTGTCGTCAAATTATTCTTGGACTTTCTGTCCGAACGCCGAAAGTGCCAAGGCCAAAAGTTCTTCATTGAGACTCTTGGGAAATAAAGAGGCAGGTTTTTCTTCGTAATAAGTGAATAATCATAATATACCTTCGAAGGTATGATATCTATAGCTAGAGTTAATCAGAATATATTTTTGATAACATACACATAATAAGATCTTACGCAAGGTTATAAATAAGGTTTCGTTCATTCGTAACTCTTACGAAGGTACGAGTAATTATTACGACACACCTTCTTCATTCGTACCACGAAGGCATTTCCGTGCATATCGTCAAATTCCAGACAACGTGCGTGGCTACAAGTAAGACTACTTGCTTGTACGCGTTCTCTGCCTGAACTCTTACTTGCATTTTTGAGGGTCCATCTGCCTGTTTAACGCCTGACTGTGTGAGAAACAAACATCAAACAGACACCCAGACCAATTCGCTGGTATCGCACACGATGACAAGTGTTCCGCATGTCGCCACAGCAAGTGGCGGATACCCAGGTATTCACAATACGAAGCGCCTAAACCAAGCGCGTCCTTCCGCCATGTCGCCCCGGCTCCTGCGGGCAGCTCCGAAGGTTCCGGTGATGGCCGCGTCCAGGAGAACGTGTCTTACCGTAGTCGCAAATGCGGCTTCTCAAGGAGATGCAATTCCACCCCCCATTGTCTTCAATGTGAGTCGTTCATTTCCCGACTGCTCGCGACGATTCTCGCATGTTAACCACGTACACCTGCACGTATTGACGGCCTGCATTATTTCGCACCTTCCTGTCTCGCACAGACTGTCCTTGCCACTGCAGAAAAGAAAGCGGCGCAGGATCTCAGTACAACACTAGTCCTTGGATTTTCAGCCGGTGCTCTCATCGGCATTGGTGCCCTGCTCATGTCGTGCGTCGGCGCGTCTTCTCCTGCACTTGCCTCGGCAAATCCTGGGCTTTGCAACTTTCTCAAAGGTGCAGTCGGCCTCCCAGCCGGACTTACGCTCGTGATCCTCACCGGAGCTGAATTGTTCACTGGGAATGTCATGACGATGTTTTCCGGCCTTTTGGCAAAGAGGATCGACGCTGGGGCGCTTCTCCGTAACTGGCTTCTTTCATATGCTGGCAACTTCATAGGTTCAATTGTCATGGCATACTTGGCGTTCGGTGCAAAAACTGCCGCAGTCCCAGCGGCAAAAGCCGCAGTAGTTGGCATCGCCACTGCCAAAGTATCTCTGCCGTTCGGTGTCGCGGTGTGCAAAGGGATTTTGTGCAACTGGCTCGTTTGCCTCGCTGTTTGGGGCACAATGGCTTCCACGTCTGTTGCCGGCAAAGTCCTCGCCATTTTTTGGCCCATAACTGCATTCGTTACCTTGGGATTCGAGCACTCTGTCGCAAACATGTTCTTGATTCCTCACGGTATGCTCAATGGTGCGCAAGTGACCGTTAAAGATATGATGCTGAACAATATATTGCCTGTCACTCTCGGAAACGTGATCTCTGCTGTACTTTTTGTGGCTGGCTTGCACTTCTGGGCATATGGACGGCAGAAGTAGATATTTCATCGAAGACGTGTTATAACTAAGGAACCACCGCGCATGCGGGTGCAAACGAACGGTCGATGAGCATGAAATTCACGTAGATAGTTTTCGAATACATGCCCACTAAGACGATTAATATTGGATTATGTTTTCGCTCCCATAACCTAGCTCTTTGAGGGCGGGTATGCACGTGTCTTCTTCAAGAGATGGGGGGCCACAGAGAAGCGCGACGGTTTTGAACTGAGCCTGCGATTTGTGTGCAGGGAAACAATGTTGCTCTATCATCTTTTTGTTCACTCGTCCTGTCGACCCCGACCAGTGTTTGTCCCCTTTACTCACGGTATAGTGGACACTAAATCTGTCAGGATTTTCCCTCTGCAGTCTATCAAGAGTATATTTCAACAGAATGTCTTTCGTGGTTTTATTTGCGAACAAAAACCTTATTTTTGTCTTGTCAGCAGGATTTGCAAGGACTGCAACAATCATTTGCAACATTGGAGCAACGCCTGTGCCGCCTCCAATCATGGTCAACCTGTCAATGATATGCTCTGTCTTGTCAACAAGCAGACTTCCACATCCAACATATTTGATGTGGCCCATCGGACCTTTCACCTCCACTACGTCGCCTACATTAACAGCGTTTAGATATTGTGTCAGCTGACCTCCTTCTGGAAAGGTTGGGTGGTCGTTCGGGAAATATATTTTTATGACGAACTCGACGGTCCCGAGTGTTCCATTCAGTGAAGAGGGAGTATACGCTCGCATTACTTTCTTTCCATTCCGTTCACCTCGCAAGTATAGATGATAACCGACGGGCAGTCCACATTGATGACTTTCTGACTCAAGCTTTAGGCGGAGAAGGATTGTGTCGTGCGAAAGGGGGACCTTGGCATCACATACGAGAGGGATCCATCTTTTTGGATCGAGGGCAACAGGGGCATCTCCAGCATCGCGCTGCGCCCCCTGCCACATTCGATTAAAAGCTGCTGCTTCTGCAGCCTCGCCAACGAGGGTATCCCCGTACATTTCAGGATGTGACAAAGCATACTGCAGAAGGTTGACCGGTCCAGTAGTAAGAGCTAAACGCGAACTTGGCGTGGATAAAGAAGTGGGTCTCGAGCTTTCTGTGCCGTACGCAGAAGTGGAAACTGTGGCCGGATTGTCCCTGGGATCAAGATATCCGATCGCGAATGCTTCCAATTGATTCCATGCCTTCGCTGAGTGGACAGCTTCAAAGTCTTCGGTGGCGTCTGTTCCTGCGTTCATTGTTATAGAAGCGTTTCCTCCCGGATGAAGTCCTTCACTTATGTACCTATTCACGTCAAATACTCTATCTTTGATTAGGATCCATGCATCATCTTCTGAATCATGTTCTTCGATTTCATTCATCCTGTACAGCTTCGCTCCGAGTGGAGGTGGGGTGTACTCTTGTTTCTGAAGCACGGAATGATCAGAGGTTTTGCTCGGCATCGGCGGAGGTGCGCTTGGGATGGATGGGGGTTTGAACTCGCGAGCCTCGCTCGCAAATCTCAGGTGTTCATTGTCGACCACAAATTTCGGTATTTTGTATCCGCCGGCAACTGATCCCATCCAACCGCCTTCAAGGGTTCCAGGCTCTGTGGGATGATCAAAAGAGACCTTATCCGAGTCAATCGAATGTACCCTTATTTTAAAATAATGATTACTACCCATGCCAGTCATATTCCATGTAAGATCACCCGGTTGAGTGTTGTTTGACTCATCCCATGCGCGACACGTTAGATATTGAACTCCAACAAAATCACGTCGCGGAATTTCGTGTGTCCAATGTGCCCAGCACCACTGCTTCCCGTGTTTCGTTGGAGGACATGGATGGCAGTGCCTCGCAAGTCTCCATGTCATACCATTATCCAAAGAAACCTCAACTCTTGTGATGGAACGTCCACCACCTGAGTAGGCGTATCCCTTCACTGTGAAGTTACAGTCAAAGATCTCAATCGCATCACCGTGCGCGGGAGAACTGATAACAGAGTTGATGTTGAGTTCGTTAAATGCATACTCTGGGCGTTTCCACCAACCCTCGCGTTCAGCTAGTTCAGAGTCAACATGTGAAGGAAGGATTCGGTTGTCTCTGAGGTGATAAAAGTTTGTCGAAGGCCCGCGCGTGACTTCTATTTTCGTGAGCCATTTAACCATTCTTCCACCGGTGTAACCGGGGATAATGACACGAGCTGGGTACCCATGATCAGGGCGCAGCGTCTCACCGTTCTGGGCATAAGCAATTATCACATCTTGAGAGGGGTCCAAAGCTTTGGAAAGGGGAATGCACGTGCCGTACGATCCATCAACACCTCTTGAAAGTTCCCCGGAAGGACCGAAAAAACAAACGAATTGTCTTTCAAGAGTAATTTCTGTTACGCCAGCCATGCGGAGAACATCTCGAAGGGGGACTCCTGTCCATATGGTGTTACTGATGGCTCCAGCTCCCCAGTTGAAACCAGTAGTCTGTTTCAACATGTTTTTCTCTTTTCGACGATTACCAGCGGACACAAGCGACATCGGAAAAGAAACAGTAGGCATTCGTTTAAGCTCGTCCATTGAAACGTCTCGCCTCTTGGTGACATTTCCGCATACTCGTATGCGGTGCAGGCTCCAATCAAGGTGTGGAACTGCTCCATGGTTTCGAACAAAGTGAAGCGCCACAGGAGTGATCGCTCCGCAGCTCATGAGTTCTGTGAGTTTAGGCTCGCAATTCAGGGGGAACGTGCCTGTCAAACGGATAAGGTCATGATAACGCGGGATCATATAGTCTGGCGTGTTGATATCTCTTAGATCCGCCTGCGAAACGGACCAGGGATAGGAAATAAGTCAAGAAAGGGTGCTGCATAATCCACGAAGACTTCCGAGAGGTTAAAGAAAACAATGGAATATATCAAAATGACTGCGCGGTGCACCTTGAGATTCGCATCGTATTTGATGAGACTCGCTCTGTCGCCTTTGCTCGATGCGAGCAAACCGAGAAAGTCGTCTACATTAATCGGAAGTGAACTCGAACCTGCGAAAAGTGAGTGGTGAGCAGGCCTTCACTTGGCGTCCACAACCGGAAAATATCCAACGACGTCAGGTTTAAAGGTCATAGTCGCTAGATAAGCTACCTGTGAAAGCCTTATCGCCTGTCCTCTCTGGTTCGATACGCTGCAGCAGCTTCCTGAGCATGGCCGCCACAAACACCCCTTGGCCAATAAAGCCAAGTTTGTCGTGGAAGTTTTCCATGAATGACCGTTTTAGCTCGTTTCCGGTTAAAAAAGGGCAGGCACAAGCTATGCGCGAGATAAGCAAACGATAATGTCCTGTCTCTTAGCTCACGTATTTGCGATCCGATTCTCCGAACCGCCGAAGTTCGAATCTTAGAAGTCGCGTTGCGGGCGAAGATTGGGCGAGGTTGAAGTCGTATTCTGTCGTAGGAGCGATATCGCACAAACCCGTGTCACAAGTTAGTTTGATCAGTTCAATAAGTGTTACCTTCGTCAGTTCGTATAACATTACACCCAAGCAAGCAATCAAGCAAGTAATAATATATAATAATAAGGAGATGAAATAATGATAAAATCCTCAGAGTCGTAGATATATGTGGATTTGTGACGCCCTGAAATGCGAAATTGTGTGAAAAAGAGTGTCGCGAGAAAATGCATCTGAGAAAAGGAACGACAACCTTCCGTCAAAAGAGGGGGACCTTTCTAGACACGAAGCTGACGTAGTCTACGAAACCTAGACTATTATTAAATAACTTCGTAAAATATTACAGCCTCCAAATATAAAGGCCCATAATCACGTGCAAATTTAGGCCCTTTCGAGCTTATCGCGTGTTGCGCGCTCAGATGTAATATGGTATTGAATGAAGGATATATTTATTATCTGCAATATGATATGTATCTATGCGCGTACAGGTATTGAATATTACCTTCGATAATACAATAATATATATATCATACGTAATAATATATATTATGTTACCTTCATCCGAGCGATATGGTGCAGCGAGTACGTAGCACTATGTATAAATATTAATACCTTCGTAACAAGCAAGCTGAGGGTCTCCTCGAGGGTATTATTTTGTTACTGATTCCTTGTAACAAATATAAAATCGGACGTTATTCGGCATGTCGATCTTTACAAGACTCTCGAAAAAATCGTCATGAAACAAACGTCTCGGTAACATGCTTCGCTTCATTACATGGTTTGTCGGAGTCAACTACAATGGAGGTGAAATGGTGCCCATTCGCGTGTTCAGCCCCTTGCCCGTTCGAACGTTGTTGTCGCCCGAGACAAAAAGAACGGGAAAACCTCCCATCATCGCCCGCGAAGAACAGTGATACGTAGCTCGCTGCTCTCACGGCGATGCGTGTAAATGCCTTACCCTTAATTCCTCGAGCGATCGTAAGCGTAGGAGACAACGAGGACAATAATTGAAAACACCGTGAAGAACGCTTGGGTTCCAACGAGAGCAGAAGGCTGGTTCTCGTAGATGGCGGTTGTGATGTGAGCACACTTGTCAGAAGTCTGAGTGTATTCCTTGGAATCGCCCCACTGCTCGTAAGTTCCGTCTTTCTTGCTGAGAACCTGAACTGAATAGGTCGAGGGAGCGGTGTTCATGGGCAGCTCGATGGTTTCAGTGCCTTCAGCAACATAGTCGATACCCTCTTTGAGGAACTTTTTGAGCTTGGCAGTTTGCCAGCACTGCTTGTTCTTGTTGATGTTGTCTTTGTACTTGCGCCAAGGTCGATCCACGGTCTTATCTTTGTGGAAGCACAGTTTGATTGACATAGAATCCGCAGCGTTGCCGAAACCACTCCACTTGACCGTGATGGAATCCGCGCCGCCGGTCAGTGTCTGCGCGTCTCGGGAGGAGAGTTGGGCGATGAGAAGTTGCGGTGCGGGGTGGATAGTCCGAAAGACAGGGATGCGAGATGGGGAAACCAAGGCAGCATCTACGTTAGCTCATGCGGATATTTGTTGAAGCAACGTGGGCGTCGGTTCGACTGGTAACATCACGGCGCCTCGTTGCAGAGGGCACCAAGTGTGGAGGACACACTCACCTTGCTGCAAGTTTCTTCGATGTAAACAGACCCGTTGGGATCTGTAGTGGAATACAGAGCGGTGGCAGAAGCCCCGGTGATGGCGAGCGCAAAGAACGCGGTGATTGCCAGCGTGCGAGTCATCTGATAACTGGTTGACTGATGATGTGCCGATCTGGTGTTTCGGGAGAGTGAGGAGAAGGCGTCACAAAAATGTTTTATCTGCTGTTTCGGAAGACGATACCGTGGTAGGACATGCAGAACAGCAATCTCAATGCAATGACACAGTCCTTTTCGCGCGCGAACGAACCGGCTCCGTTCGTCAAATACAATATTTATTTATTTACGAAGGTAATATGATACGAAGGTAGATCACCGCGCTTAATGCCAAATAGACCAATCACGTGACAGAATTTAATACCTCTAATATTTCGGCGCGGTGACCAATATATCAATGCGGTGACCAGTGACCCCCTGTCCGAAAGACCGGCTCATTTTCAGGATTTGGTGGGGAAACTTGTATAAATTCGGGACGAGTACGTAAATTTACGAAGTCACGTTATTATCATAATATGATAATAAACCTATCTTGTTGAAAGATTAAAAAAATACTCACCGTTTCATTCTTATGAAAACGATTTCGTTCCGTTTTCTTTTCCCGGGTCGGAACGACTTCTCGCTCCCCATACATGTCGTCAATCCATCGACTCTTTTGTTGTCCATATACTTCTGTTTATTATTATGATATCCCATACATTATCTTCGTTCGAAGGTAATACATTTTCGTTCGCACCAAATAAATAATGGTCCCAGCGGGGCACGAAAGGGCCAAAAAACAGTCGGTGAAACGGCCGCTCAATGAGAAGACAAGGGAGTGACGGGTGCACGAACAAGTCATTAATGGACTACAAATAATCGCATCTATTCCCCACAGAAATAAATAATAACCGTGTGAGGAGCGAGGGAGGCACTGGTGGTACCCGTACCTTCGTACTTCGAAACCCTCCCATTTTGCAAATAAATAGTCCACGAAGGTACCTTCGAAGGTACGAAGGTAGTACCGAACGAAGGTTATTATCAGACTAGTTTTCTCAGGGAATCACACATCGCGGCAGAATTTCGGGAAAACTTGATTTGGACGATCCATGCATATGGATAGTCAGTCATGCATGTATATATGTAGACTACTTAATATTTAATACGAAGGTACTGTGTTCAGGGGGCGAAGGTATTTATCAAGCCTGCGTATTATTTCGAATTAAACGTAATAAGGGAACAAACGAGTTTACAGTTATAAAGCAGTATGGAATTTCCGAAAGGTTCAGGAATTTCGCCGAAAATTTAGGACATGTGAACTCGGAAAACTTTCATCCCGGAATCACAACCTTCGACGCGTCTCCAACTGCGCCGCACCCAAGGAACATCCGCCGCCATGTCAGCTGACCTC
>Ga0209666_1002151_pt1 | contig 14784 bp, 6 predicted proteins | sample SaaInlV_125m_DNA_FD_184679 | JGI IMG/M metagenome (GOLD analysis project Ga0209666, IMG submission 184679) | Marine microbial communities from expanding oxygen minimum zones in the Saanich Inlet - Saanich Inlet SI037_S3LV_10m_DNA (SPAdes)... | ecosystem: Environmental > Aquatic > Marine >...
GGAAACGAAAAGGCCAGACGACGCGCGTGGCGTGACAGGCAAAGGCGATCAAAAAACGACGCAACCTCTTCTCGGCGTCGCGGCGTCTCGCGCGAGTCGTTCGGGTCCGCCGGCGCCGTTTTCGTCGCTCGCCGCCGCGCCGGGTCTCGCGACGGCGAGCGCGCTGGGCTCCGCGCGGCGCTCGTTCGAGGGCGACGGCGACGGCGACGGCGATGGCGATGAAACGAAAACGAAGACGAAGACGTCGGACGCGGCGTGGGGTGTCGGCGCGCGTTCGGACGCGGCGGCGACGCGCGCGCTTCGCGACGCGTTCGACCCGGAGTCGATCGGTCTGCCGCGCGCCTTCGACGCGCGCGAGGCGTTTCCTCAATGCGCGTCGCTCATCGGTTCGGTGCGCGACCAGGGCAAGTGCGGGAGTTGCTGGGCCGTGGCGGCGACGGAGGTGATGAACGATCGGCTGTGCGTCGCGAGCGACGGCGATTCGAGGCGCGAGCTGTCGCCGCAGTACGCGCTGTCGTGCTTCGACGCCGGCTCCGGGTGCGACGGGGGGGACGTCTTGGCGACGTTTCGCGAGTTTCAAGCGAAAGGCGCGCCGTTCGGGGGGATGGGGATTTACACGGGCGACGAGGACGACGACGCGGATGACCCGATAACGAAAAAAGGTCACCGTGAATCACGGGCGCGAGAGGGAGCAAAACGTCACGTAACCGAAGACGCAATCAAAGAGAACGTCTGCGTGCCTTACGAGTTTGAGCCGTGCGACCACCCGTGCCAGGTCCCGGGCACGCGCGCGAGGAAGTGCCCCTCTACGTGCGCGGACGGCTCAGCGATGGAGCTCGTTTACCCGAAATCGGAAGCGTACGTGTGTCCCCCGGGGGACTGGGCGTGCATCGCGCGCGAGATCTCGTCGTTCGGGTCCGTCGCCGTGACCTTCGGGTCGGTGCGGAAAGACTTCTACGAGCACAAAACCGGGGTGTACCGCGTTTCTGACGTCTCGGACCCCGGGCTCGGTATGCACGCCACCAAGCTCATCGGCTGGGGGTTTGACGAGGACAAACGCGACCCGTACTGGATCATGATGAACAGCTGGCGGAACTGGGGCGAGGACGGCGCGGGGCGCGTCGGGGTGGGGGAGATGAACATCGAGTCGGGAATCGCGGCCGTGCACATGTAATAGTGTCTAGTGTTCAGTTTCGGTTCTGCGTCGTAATAAACGTCGCCATTTCATCTCATTTGGCCTTCGGCGTTTCGAGTCTCTCCCTCGCGCCACAGACGCGGGCGCACGATGTCCGCGCTGTCGACGATGCGCGTGAACACGATGGCGAAGGACGTGGAGGCGGCGCGCGCCAAGGCGAGCACGCGGGACGCGGTGGTGCTGCTGCACCGGCACCTGGAGGACAACGGCTACGGAGAGTCCGCGGATGCGCTCGCGAGGGAAGCCGCGAGCGCGCTGGCGGGCACGACCGTGGCGGACGACATCAGCCTGGAGAGGATCTTCCGCGAGCACGAAGAGCACTACGCGGCGAAGCACGGCGCGCCTCCGAAGCTTTACACGCGCGAGTCGAGGCCCGCGGGGCGCGACGGGAGGGCGCGAGACGACGATTCCGAGAAGACGAAAACGGACGTCGTCGGAGGCGCCGAATCGGGCGCGCGCGGCGGGGCGCGGAACGGCGGCGTTCCGAGCGCACGAACCAGCACGGCGATCGCCCCCATCGTCGGTAGCGCGACCGCTCGCGCCGCGAGCGGCGCGCTCCAGGCTCCGGACAAAGACTTTGGCGTCGTGGGCGTCGGCGCCGGCGAGGGCGCGGCGTCGCGAAGTCGCCGCGACGCCGCGTCGACGTCGTCTCGCGTTCGATTCGCCGACGCGCCAGCCCTCGGGCCTGACCCGGACTCCGGAACGCCGGTGGACTTCGGCTCCGAGGACCTCAACGCGCTCGCGCGCGTCATCCTGCGCGACGTGTACGTCGGGTCCCCGGACGTGCGGTGGGACGACGTCGCGGGCCTGGCGGTTGCCAAAAAGATTCTGCGCGAAGCCGTGGTGGCGCCGTTCCGGTACCCCGCGCTGTTCACCGGCCTGCTGCGTCCCTGGCGGGGCGTCCTGCTGCACGGCCCGCCGGGCACGGGGAAGACCATGCTGGCGAAAGCCGTGGCGTCGTACGCCGGACTCTTCGGGGAGTCGGGGGCGAACGAAAAAGAAAAGTGCGTCTTCTTCAACGTCTCGGCGTCGACGGTGGTTTCCAAGTACCGCGGCGACTCGGAAAAACTGGTGCGCGTGTTATTCGAGCTCGCGCGTTTCCGCGCGCCGTCCGTGGTGTTCATGGACGAGATCGACTCTTTGATGTGCGAGCGCGGTGGGGCTGGAGGCGAGCACGAAGCCTCGCGGCGCATGAAGACGGAGCTGCTCATCCAGCTGGACGGGCTCGACGGCGCGAGCGCGAAAACGAGCACGGACGGCAACGACGGTTACGACGGAAGAGAGACGAATAGTAAGTGCGTTTTTTTGCTCGCCGCCACCAACACGCCGTGGGCGCTGGACCCCGCGTTTTTGCGCCGGATGGAGAAACGCGTCTTCGTGGGTCTTCCGGACGTCGACGCGCGGCGCGCGATGTTCACCAGACTGCTGGGCGGTCGGAAACTCGCGCCGGAGGTTTCCGTGACAGACCTGGCGGCGAAACACACCGAGAACTACTCCGGGTCCGACGTCGCGACGTTGTGTAAGGAGATGGCCATGGCGCCGTTACGACGGCTGGTGGCGTCGCTCGACGCCGGCGCCGCAAACTCCGTCAAGGCGGAGGCGTCCGCGATCGGGCCGATCACCGCCGAGGACGTCCGGAACGCGCTGGCGACCGCGAAACCGTCCGCGGCGAACCAGCTCGAGCGGCACGAGCGGTGGAGCGCGCAGTTCGGGCAGACGGGGTAGCGGTTTTTCGTTTTATGATTCACGGCGTTCGGAAGACCAAAAAGTCGCGCAAAAAAAAGACGCGCTCTTTTGACCGGCGGAAAAGAGTCTCTTCGCGACGACGTACGACGACGGCGCTTTATGATTTTTTTTCGACGCTTCGTGCTTCCTTACACCACTCACACGTCTCGCCTGTTTGGTGCGGGTTATCCCAACGCCGCACCCACCCCCACACGCTAGCTAAGTGCCTTTTCGAATCTCGATCGTCCAAAATATGACTTAGTTCGCCGCGAAGGACTTGCCCGACTTGGACCCCGCCGCGATCACCTTCAGGACGTTGAACCTGACGGTCTTGGACAGAGGGCGGCACTGGCCCACGACCACGGTGTCACCCTCCTTGCAGCGGAAGCACGGGGAGATGTGCGCCGCGAGGTTGGTGTGGCGCTTCTCGTAGCGCTGGTACTTCTTAATGTAGTGCAGGTAATCCATGCGGATGATGATGGTGCGCTTCATCTTGGTGGACTTGACGACGCCAGACAAGATGCGACCGCGGATGGACACGTTGCCGGTGAAGGGGCACTTCTTGTCGATGTACGTGCCTGTTTTTTTTCGCGCGAGTGACAGTGACGTATAGGAGAAAGAGTAAAAGGTCAGCGACGATGTGTGCGAAGGGAGGGAACGGCGCGAACGGCGCTCCACGAGGGGATGAGAAAAACCCCTCCGCGCGCACAGAGAGAAAGCCCTATTCGAAACCGCAAATGAGCCTTTCTCTATGACGGGAACGCGCGCGCGGGACCGCGGCGACGGCACGCACCCTCGATAGCCTCACGGGGAGTCTTGAAGCCGAGACCGACGTTCTTGTAGTAGCGGGTGCCAGCCTTGCCGGGCGCCTTCTTCTTGGTGGAAGCGGCGAATCTGCGGGTGCGGAAGGGAAGGGAAGGTCGCGGTGAGCGGTGTTTTCGCGGATGAGCTTTTCGTCGCGACGCGCGCCTTCGGGTCGGAACGCGGGCGACGGGAGACGCAGCGAGTGGATACGTACCCGACGTTGACGCCGACCTGCTTCTGGTACGCCTTTTCGGTCTGTGGGAGGAGAGAGGAGAGGCGGGGGATGGTCAGGGGCGCGCTCCGGCGAGGCATCCCGCGCGTCGCGGAGGCACGAATGTGCCGCAGCGATCGCTTCGTCCGTTAGGGTTTTTCGCGTCGCGCGCGCCGGGAACGCGCATCACGGCGCGCGCATCGCGCGGCGACGCCGCGAACGCCGCCGGTCGGGAGGGGGCGCGATGCGTACCTGCTCGGCCGCCATCTTGACTTGCTCTACGTGCTCGAAGCGCGAGAGATAAAGGGCGAGGCGAGAGCGCCAGCGCCGGTTTTCCGCAGCGATGGCTCGCCGAGTCGGAGAGCGAGGCGAAAGCGCGAACGGGACCCGAGCGGAACGAACCGAGAATAGACCGTGGCGACCGTGGGAAATTTCACGCACACGCGGGTTATGACCATTCATTAAATCTTCGACGGGTCGATCAGGACGCGAAAATTTCGCGCGAAAGGGTGAAATTCGATGGCTGTCGTTTCTCGTCGGATGAAGCGCGCGTCGCTTTTCCGCGTGGCGATTGCTTCGAGAGCCTTCGTCGCGGCCGAGCCCACCACCACTCCGCAACGCACAGTCACACCTACCCGACCATGTCCGCCACCGCCGCCTTCTTCGCCGTCCGCGCGCCCGTCCGCGTCTCCGTCGCGCAGGTGCGTCCTCGGGTCCCCGCCCGTCCCTCGCGCGCCCCGCAGATCGGCTTTATCGATTCGCGGCTCGACGCGTCGCGCGGCTGTTCGCGCGCGCGCAAGTCTGACCGCCGCCCGCCCCTCCTCGTCCCCGCGAAACCCCGACGATCAGACGCCCAAGCGCTCGACCGCGTGCCGCGCGGCCGCCAAGGAGACCTCCGTCAAGGCGGAGGACTTCAAGTGCCCGCTCGCGTGCGACGCCTCCAAGGATGAGCACGGCGCGGTCGTGGAGATGGCCAAGGCGAAGTGCGTGCACCCCGACCGCCCGGTGGCCAAGGCGTGCAAGGACTGCCCGCGCAAGTGAGCGTCAGTTGAGGAGTCGTGCGACAGAGGCGCTTGACGAGCACCGCGTTTAAGCGTCCACGGCGAACGCGCGAGAGGAGACGCCGCGTGGAGAGAACCGCGTGGAGAGGGCGCCGACGACGACTACGCGCGCGGAGTTAGTTTTGTTACAGCCGTACGTACGACGCTCCTACCTTACGCGCTTTTTTTTTTTTTTCGCGTCGCGCGCGTGAAACGCGCTCCGCTCGCGTCGCGCGCTTTTTTGCGTCTGATGTCGCGTACACATAGAGCGCCCCTGTGGTTGTCCCCTGTACTTTTCATCCATCACTCGTACACATCACCTGCGTTCGTGCTTCACGAATCGCACGCCGAGGTAGAAGGTGAGCAGAAACCCGGGCGTGCTGCACGCCGCGTACAAAAGCGACAACCACTTGTCTCGTTTGTCGAGGTCGAAGGACGCCAGGACGGTGTCGCCCAGAACGGGTTCGCACGGTCGATCGGCACGCGACGAGGCGTACAACTCCAGCCCGCGTGTTTGATCGGGCGTCAAAGGCAACTCACCGACGAGGTCGTTAATGCCTGCGGCGCCCCCATTCGCGACGTCGCCGCCGCAGTGGTCGTAAAACTCGCGTCCTTTGAACTCGTTGGTCATGAGCGCGGACCAGGTCCACTGGATGAACGAGATCCAGTACAGCCATATCCACAGCGCGTGGATGGAGACTCTGCGGATGAAGAACCCGCCGACGAGCATGTTGAGCGTGGTGAACACCGGGAGCACGACCGCGGGCCCGACCTCGCCGCGGATCGCAGCGGCGATGGAGAACCCGATCAGCATGGCGGTGGAGAAGTTGACGACGCACGCGGTGAAAAAAAACCCAAACGTTTTGACGTCGTCGTCGAAGCCGACGCTCCAGTACAGAACGCCGCAGAACGACGCGGCGGCGGCGACGACGGCGGGCATCTCCACCAACACCCTGTGCGCGACGTAGGTTCCGGCTCGGTAGTACGCGTCGTTGAACTCGCGCGTGTACACCTCGCGGTCGAACTTCATCTCCTCCACGAACACCTGCGCCATGAAGCAGGGCAAGATCACGGCGATGAACAGGATGCCGACGGAGTTGAAGATGCCCACCAGCCGTCGGTCTTGGCCGTAGAAGAAGCTGGACAACAGACCGGCGAGCAGCACGTAGAGGAAAATGCGCGTCGAGACGAACAGCGGGTGCTTGACGCGGGACAAGCCTTTGTACCGCAAAAGCACGAAGAGCTCGCGTAGAGGGCCGTTGGCGTACTTGCTCGGGTTCGACATCCCGAAACCGTTTGGCGCCGATCGCGCGTCGGGGAAGGCGCGCGCGTCGTCGGCGACGTCGGCTTCGTTTTCGCGACGGAGGTTCGAGTCGGCGTAGAATCGCTCGAAGTCGTGCTCGCCTCCACACGCGGTGCTGTGGCTGTTGAGCGTGTCGATGAGGTACTCCGCGACGTTGTACCCGGGCTGGTACGGGAACCCTTGTTTGGCGAAAAACGCCAGAGGCGCGTCGGGCCCCCCGACGCCAAAGTACGCGACTCTGCCGTAGTTGAGCAGTATGAGCCGATCAAACGCCTCGAACACCGTGGGCGAGGGCTGGTGGATGCTGACCACGAACGTGCACTTGGTCTGGTCTCGAAGGTGACGCAAGTTAGCGATCACCTCAAATGCCATCGCGCTGTCCAACCCGCTGGTGGGCTCGTCCAGGAACATGCACCGAGGCGAACAAAGCAACGCGCACGCCACCGCGGCTCGTTTCATCTCGCCGCCGCTAACGCCTCGTATGAGTCTGTTGCCCATGTACGTCTCGGCGCAGCGGTCCAGGTTGAGCTGGGTAATTACTCGAGAGACCCTCGCGCGCTTCTCCGTCACGTCTTCAGAGTCGGAGCAGCACACCAGGGTGCCGCTCACGCCGTCGCGTCGGGACAAACGCGGGAGCTTGGCCATCGCCGCGAACATGATCGTCTCGCGAACCGTCGCGCCGCCGAAGAAACAATCCTGCTGTTGGATGTACGCGGTGTCTTTTTTAACCAGGCTCGTGCTGGGCACGGCGCCGTCGAAACGCGCCTGGCCCAACACCTTGCCCTCCGTCTTGCGGCGGCTCACGATGTCCAGTAAAGTGGTCTTGCCGGCGCCGCTCGGGCCCATCACCGCGCACATGTCGCCGGGGTGAATCGCGCCCGTCACCTGCCGGACGGAGTTTGAGGAAAGGGGAACGTGGAAAACGCCTTCGGTCAGCGCGCGAACGAGGAAGGTGTTTGAAAAAACTTTTCGCGAAAGGAACGCGACGACGACACGTACGTCCTGCAGCAGGATCTTGACGTTCTTGTCGTCCACGGCGCCCTCTTCGGGCGCGCGTGGGGTGGCCGGAGCCGCGGCGCGCTTGCTCGCGCCGCGACGCGCGGTGATCACCGCGCCGACGCCGTCGAGGGATATCTTGATACCCGTGCGCTCGCGCGGGGCGTCCGCCTCGTCGGGCACGCCCTCGACGGAGAGGACGGAGAGGACGGCGTGGTTCCGCGGCGTGGCGGCCGCGCCGACGCTCGCGGGCGGCGGGCCAGCGGCGGGTGCGGTCGCCGCGGCCATGCTCGCGCCTCGACGAGGCGGGGAGGTCATGCGGGGAGAGCGCGCTCGTCCGCCTCCGCGGCAGGCGCGGGTGGGAGTGAGGCGAGCGCGCGAGACTCGCGTGAGACTCGCCGCCGCGCCTCAAACTCGGCGCTTCCTCCCGCGACGAGGCCCGAGCCCGGCGGCGAGCCACCGACCGAGCCGCCGAGCGTCCCAGAAAGTTCGAGGCTCAGACGACGGAACGAGGCGCGGACACGTCGGTCGGTCCGTCCGAGGGTCGGAGGTTCGCAGACGAGGCACGGAGCGAAAACGTTCGACAATTTTTTCGCGGCGCTTTCGGCTGTCGGCGTTACATGACAACGTGGTAGGAAAAGGTTCGTTTCGCGCGACCCGACTCGCGTTCACGCCTCCGAACGGTAGAGCATCATCGCACCACGCTCGGGTCCCAGCAGAAGTGCGTCCCGTCGTCCATCTCGTCCAGCTCTCCGAACGCGCCGTCGCTCGCGTTCGAGGCGAGCCGCAGCGCGAACGCGAGTCCCTCTTTTCCGACGTTCGCCGCCGCGCGTTTCGGGTCACCCGACTTCACCACCGCAGCGACCACTTCCTCCTGCCGCAGCGACCACGCTAAAAGCGCCTGCGCGGGAGTCACGCGATCGAGCCGTAGTTCCTTCGCGATTAAATCCGCGCACCGCACCACCCTCGGGTCCGACAGTAACTCGCCGCATCCCAGCGGCGAGTACGCCACGACGCCGACGCCTAACTCGGCGCAGAGCGCGCGGAGCTCTTTTTGCTGACATCGCGGATGCAACTCCACCTGGTTCACGCGTGGGAGACTTTTTAGTCTCGGCGTTAGGGTACCGGTACTCTCTTCTGAAACGTTTTCTACGTCGTCGCGCATCTCTTTCAAATGCGAGACGGTGTAGTTGCTCACGCCGATCGCGCGGACGTAGCCGAGATCACGCGCGCGCTCCAGGACGTGCCACGCGTCGCGGCGCGCGGCGGCGTGCGACGCGTCATCCGGCGACGCGCCGGCTTTGGCGGGCCAATGGATCAACAAAAGGTCGAGAGGTTTTTGTGGAGCCACGCGCGTCTCCGCGTCCTCGTCCTCGGACCCGCCGTGCTCTCGCGCGTCGAGACAGCCGAGACGCGCGAGCATTTCGAAAAGCGCCTCGCGCGTTCGCGCCAAATCGCCCATCTCGCTCGGTGCCAGCTTGCTCGTCAAGAACACCGCGGCGGAGGTCTCGTCGGCGGCGGAGAACTCGGCGTTCGTCTCGTCGTTCCACGCGTCGATCGCATCCCTGATCGCCGCCTCGTTGCGGTAGCACGACGCGGTGTCGACGTGGCGGCAACCCGCCCGCAGCGCCGCGAGGGTCACGTTTGTCGCGTCCTCGCCGCGGACCTTGAACGTGCCGAGCCCGAGCCGGGGCATGCGAACCCCGGGGGAGATCTCGAACGCGTGCGCGTCCCGGAGAGGAGGCATCCCGAGAAAACGCCCCCTTCGCGTTCGCCCCCGCCGGAAGCTCTTCGTCGCGCGAAAACGTTCGGTTCGAGGACGCCTTTCTCCCGGCAGCGATCACGGCACCACGCACTCGTCCCCCGAGCTACCAGACGCGGTGCGCGCGCCGCATGCGGGAAGGACACGCGGGCGTCTCGGGGAGGCACCCGCGCGGTCGATTTTCGTTTGGCGAGGCGCCGCGCAAGCCGTTTCGCGTTCCGAGGGTCATGAGGGTGGCGTCGAAACATTTTAGAGCTGTTTGCGCCCTGTTTTGCGTGTCGAACAGGAACACTCGAGGGCCTGACTCAAGAATTCTTGAGTCAAGAAAATCCTCTATGTTGAGGAAGTGGGGAAATTTCTGCGGGGTGTTACCGTCACTCTACGAAGTAGCGCGCCGCGGAATGTTTGGAACACCCGAGATGCGAGGTCGGATGGGTCACACGCACGCGCGCACTAGGCCGCGTTGCACCGGACGCGGATCGTCCACCTCGCTCTCGCGAACGCCGTCGCATCGACCGCGCGGTCGTCACGCCACGTGACCTCCAGTCGTTGCGACAGCTCGCGCGCGCACGCTTCTCGGGAGCCGAGAACTCGCCGAGACGTTCTCGAGAGCGCGTGTTGATCGACGGGGCGAACCGTCGGTGACCGTTCGCAGTCGCGCCCGCTCTCCGACGCTCCCCCGCGCCGGAAACAGGCTCGCGTGAACCATGGGTGCCGGGCGCATGGGCGACGAAGGGTGCGTCTCCCCCTCGACGCGCGTCTCCAGCCCCGAGGCCCTCCCGACGATCGAAGGGACCACGCAGTTTTCCGCTCTCTGTCGTCGCGCACGAGAAGACGCGAACACCCACGCGCGGATGGGAAGGGCGGCGGCGCCTCGAGCGCGCGCGACACTCCTCTCTCCGCGCGGCGCGTCGCGCCTCGTGCCACTCCCCGCGCGGACGCTTCGTTCCGGGGGAACGTCACGGAATCCCTCCCTCTATCGCTCGGCCCTGACCCTCTCCCGTCCTCCCCTCCCCCCGATGCCCCGGCGCGTCGTCGTCTTCGCCTCGGTCCGCGAAAATCGCCTTTCCCCGCTTTCGTCGCCCCGCCCCGCAGCGCCGCGCCGTTGCTGGCGAACAAGGACGCCTCGGATTACGGCGCCACGTCGGACCACGATGACGACCCGAACTACTACCTGGGCGTTCCCAAGTCCGAGCTCCTGAACACGCCCGAGGAGGGCCTGAGCGAGGCGGAAGCCGCGGCGCGCCTCGAGCGGTTCGGCCCCAACAAGCTTCGCGAGAAGGAGACCAACATCTGGTGGAAGCTGTTTTTGGAGTTCGTGCAGCCCATGCCCATGATGATCTGGATGGCCATCGCCATCGAATCTTTGGAAGCGTACCTGCACGACTCCATGGACGGCTGGATCGACGTCGCCGTGTTAGTGGTGCTGCAGCTGCTCAACGTCCTAGTGGGCTTCCTGGAGGAGCTCAAGGCGGGTGACTCCATCGCCGCGCTGCGCGAGTCGCTCAAACCGGAGGCAACGGTGAAGCGCGGGAACAAGGTGTACAACATCGACGCCACGACTCTGGTGCCCGGAGATATCGTGTGTTTGGGTGCCGGCGGCGCGATTCCCGCGGATTGCATCTTAAGAGAAGGAAAGCCCATCCAGGTGGACCAGGCGGCGCTCACGGGCGAGTCGCTGCCGGTGACGATGTTCCCGGGCTCGGACGCCAAGATGGGCAGCACGGTGACGCGCGGCGAGATCGAGGCGACGGTTTCGGCGACGGGCTCGCAGACGTTCTTCGGCAAGACCGCGGACCTGGTGCAGGGCGTGGACGAGCTCGGGCACTTCGAGAAGGTGCTGCGGGAGATCATGATCCTGCTCGTCGCCTCGGGCGTGCTCATCTGCGCCGTCGTGTTTTTCTACCTGCTCACCATCGGCGTCGACTTTTGGGAGGTGCTCGCGTTCAACGTCGTGCTGCTGGTGGCGTCCATCCCCATCGCGCTGCGCGTGGTGTGCACCACCACGCTCGCGCTGGGGTGCCACGAGCTCGCCGCGGAGAAGGCCATCGTCGCGCGCCTCTCCTCCGTCGAGGAGCTCGCGGGCATGACCATCCTGTGCTCGGACAAGACCGGGACGCTCACGCTGAACAAGATGATGTTACAGGAGGATTTGCCGACGTTCACGCCGGGGGTGGACCGCGCTGAGGTTTTGAAGATGGCGGCGCTCGCGGCGAAGTGGTGGGAGCCCCCTAAGGACGCGCTGGACACGCTCGTGCTCAACGCGGTGAACACCACAGAGCTGGACGAGTACGAGCAGACGGACTACCTGCCCTTCGACCCCTCGGTGAAGCGCACGGAGAGCACGGTGCGTTTGAAGAGCAGCGGCGCCGGGATGAAGGTTTCCAAGGGCGCGCCGCACGTGATCCTCGAGATGTGCGCGAACAAAGAGAAGATCCGCGCGGACGTGGAGGGCAAGGTTCTGGAGCTGGCGCACAGGGGCATCCGCTCGCTGGCGGTGGCGCGCACGAAGGGCAGCGAGAACGGGCAGTGGGAGTTCCTCGGGATCCTCACCTTCCTGGACCCGCCCCGCCCAGACACCAAGCACACGATCGACTGCGCGAACGACTTTGGCGTGTCGGTGAAGATGATCACCGGCGACCACCGCGCGATCGCGGTGGAGACCTGCCGCGTGCTGGGCATGGGCACGAACGTGCTCGGGCAGGAGAAGCTCCCGCTGATGAAGGCGGAGGACCTGGAGTGCGCCACCACGCTCGGGCGGGACTACGGCGAGCTCTGCCGCGGCGCCGACGGCTTCGCGCAGGTGTTCCCCGAACACAAGTACCTCATCGTCGAGTCGCTCCGCCAGCAGGGGTTCCTGACGGGCATGACCGGCGACGGCGTGAACGACGCGCCCGCTTTGAAGCGCGCGGACGTCGGCATCGCCGTTCAGGGCGCGACCAACGCCGCGCAGGCTGCGGCGGACATCGTGCTGACGGAGCCCGGCTTGTCCACCATCGTCACCGCCATCGTGACGAGCCGCAAGATTTTCCAGCGCATGAAGAACTTCGTGATTTACCGCATCGCGTGCACGGAGCAGCTGCTGTTCTTCTTCTTCATGTCCTGCATCTTCTACCACCCCAACGAGTACAACGAGGACTGGCCCTCGTACTTCTACATCCCGGTCATCGCGCTCGTGACCATCACCATCCTGAACGACGGCACGATCATCTCCGTGGCGTACGATAACGTGCACGCCTCGCAGCTCCCGGAGAAGTGGGACCTGAACATCCTGTACATCGTCTCCTCCTCCATCGGCCTCACCGCGCTCGCGTCGAGCCTGGTGTTGCTGTCGTACGCGCTGAGCTCGAGCGACCCGGACAGCCAGTGGGCGCAGATGGGTCTGCCGCAGCTCACGTACGGTGAGATTCAGACGTTGATGTACCTCAAGATTTCTCTGAGCGACTACTTTTCGGTGTTCAACTCGAGAACCAAGGGGTGGCTGTGGACGCGCGCGCCGTCGGTTGTGCTCGTCGGCGCGTTCGTCGTCGCCACCGCCGCCTCGACGTGGCTCTCCGTGTACTGGCCTTTCGGGAACGGGATGAAGGGCATCGAGTGGAGCCTCGCGGGTTACTGCTGGCTCTACGTCATGTTCTGGGCCATCTTGCAGGATGCCGCCAAGGTGCTGACGTACGCCGCGCTGCAGAGCGCCGGGTGGGTGGAGAGCGTCGACGTCATCGACGAGGAGGCTCTGAAAAAGAGCCGCGCCGAGCTGGACGCCGTCGCCGTCGCGTGATGACGCGACGTACGGGAGGGAACGTTGACGTGGGTGAACGGAGAAGAGATCGAGATGGAGACGAGAGCGAAAAACGCTCTCCGGTAGTCGCGAAGGTGACGCTAGCTAGCCGCCGATCGCGTCGTATTTGAGAAGAAGAAACATTCTTTCTGAATCGCCAATCGCGAATCGCGGCGCGCTCGAATCGTCTCGCCGCCGTTCGCGCGGTCCTCTCGCGGTCGTCCCGCGGTCGTCCCGCGGTCGTCCCGCGGTCACCGCGACCGTACCGCCGCACCCCGTCCTCTCGCCTTTCAAAAAAATCAACCATCAAGTCTCAAAAAGCCTTTCCCTACGCCTTCTTCTCGCGCAGCGCCTTCTCGAGACGCCTGAGCAGGTCGGGGAAGCTTCCGATGGGGTCGACGATGGGTCTTCGCTCGCGCACGTATCCCACCGCCTGCGGCGCCGACAGGTTCATGAAGTACATCACCAGCGAGATCCCGCTCGTGCCTGCTCTGTGCGCGCCCGCCAGGCAGTGCACCATCACGTTTTCCCCGCGCTTCAACGCGCTTTCCGCGAAAGTAAACAGAGGCGCGTAGAACGCTCTTACGCCCGCGTGCGTTCCCATCTCCGGCGCGCGCCACCAGTGCGCGATGGGAAAGCGGAGGTACGTGAACTCGCCGGACTCGCCTTCTTCGCCTTTCGTTCGTTCGTGGAAGTTCTCCGAGTCCAGGTCCTGCGCGTTGATGATGTGCGTGATGTTGTTCGCCCGGAGCGTCTCCAGCGACGCCGCCGCGCGGATGTTCCCGATGAAGAACGTGCCGCCGCCGGGGAGGCGGAAGATGGGCGAGACGTCCTCGTAGAAGCCGCCCGGCCCGGGCTGATCGCTCAGCCTATTCCGGGGAGGGGAGACGACGGCGGGAGCGTTGGAGACGCGCGCGGAGGACCGCGGTGGCGTCGGTTTCGGAACGTGACGAGGGTGTCAGTCGTGCGTGTCGACGCGCGCGTCGTTTCAGGTACCCGCGCGCGCTCGATACGGGTGGACGCGGACGCGAGTCCGCGTGCCGAGCGACGGTTCGTCGGACGGGGTGCCTAGCTTCCGCGAGTCCGCGTGGCGAGAAGATCTCGCTCGCGGTCGTCGTCGGAGGCGGGGCGGTCGCGGGAGGCGATATCGTGAAATCCGAAGGGAGGCGATATCGCGCGGGGACGTACGCCAGGAGCTTAACGCCCTCCGCGTGGTAGTCCGTCATCGCGCCCCGAGGCGAGCGATTCTGGCGCGAACGTGTGAGAGACGCTCCTTTTGAAGCCAAGCTGGCAGGTGATGAAGGCTCCGGAAACTTCTGACGGGGACAATCCGCGTCAGTTTTGCGCCGTGGTGCCGAATTCTACGAGGCCGCGGCCTCTTCCGAGACGCACCACACACAGCGCGAGACGGGGTGCGTCCGCGGCGGCGCGCGCGCCAACATGTCGTCGTTCTTCCGCATGGGGCGTCAGCCCGACACCTTCGCGCTGGTGGTCGGTTTCGAGGGGTACGTCGCCGCGTCGGATGGCGTGCCCCCTCGTCTGGAGACGCACGAGGCGCGCGTGGAGTGGGAATCGGAGGAACGCGCGGAGGACGTCTTCGCGCGATTGTTGGAAGCCGAACGCGCGCTTCCCTTCGACACCAGCGGGCAGGTGGCAGTCGTCGAGCTCGTCGTGGACGAAACCGCCGCGAGCACGGGCGGGTCGGGGTCCACGTCCCCGGCGGGTGACAATCGGCACAAACGCACGGATTCCGGAGGCTTGCTGGGATCGATGTTCAACTTGGGGAGCACGAGTAATCTGGCGTCGTTCCTGATCGGCGGCGGAGACGAAGCCGATCGCGACGACGCCGACGATTCGATGAACCACCCACCCGGCGGATCCGGGAAACCCCCGCGAAGCGGGAAGGGCGGCGGCGCGCCGAGTCAAACGCCCGCGGGTCAAACGGGACCCGTGTCTTTGCGTCTCGCAGATCG
>Ga0209666_1002154_pt1 | contig 14770 bp, 19 predicted proteins | sample SaaInlV_125m_DNA_FD_184679 | JGI IMG/M metagenome (GOLD analysis project Ga0209666, IMG submission 184679) | Marine microbial communities from expanding oxygen minimum zones in the Saanich Inlet - Saanich Inlet SI037_S3LV_10m_DNA (SPAdes)... | ecosystem: Environmental > Aquatic > Marine >...
GTTATTGTAAATACTTTACCCCATTGTATCGTATTTTCATTACAAATACTCTTTGATATATTTACATTTATAAAATATGTTCCACTTATTAAAAATATTATATATATTAATGTATAAATTTGATTTTTAGAATTTGTTGTTACCTGCGTAAGAGTACCTGAACTAATTGTAGTATATATCATAATAAAACCATAAATAACAGTCATTGTTAAAAAAAAAACTACTGATGTAGTAGCACTTGGAAGTTTTTTTAATTCATTTGTACTTTCTCTTAATACTGATTCCATTTCTAATTATATCTATATGTATAAATTATTTTTATAAAATAACTATAATTATTAATATTAAATGGATTTTAAAAATATTAATAATTATTTAAATTTTAATAATTCTAGTGATTCTATTGATAATATAAACAAACCAAAACTTATAGAACCAGGAGTTAAATATTTTTTTAAAGGAATTTTAAAAGAATGTCATAACTATAAGCAAAAAAATTATAGTTTAGTTTATAATATATCCTTGTTTATTTTATTTTTTTCAATTTTAGGAATAATATTATTTTATAGATACAAAGGAAACAAAACATCACAAGAAAAATATCAAAAAAATCTTCAAGATAAACAATATATAATGTCTAAATTAGTTTATTATAATCGTGCCAATTTAGAAAATCAACAGCGAGTTCAAAATAATATGATCACTAATTTACCAGACTTTAGTAATCACCCAGAAGCGTCTTTATTACACAGAAAAATATATTTTTAATTTATAATATGGAACAATCACTTCAAAAAGAACTACTCCAAGAAACCGATTACTCTAAATATTTAGAAGAATTAAAAACTTATTACAATCTTAAAAAAATATACACAAAAACAAAAGAAACTATGATTAACAAACTTATTAATAGTAAGGATTCTATTGAAGCTAAGAAAAAATTATTTTCTAAACAAAAATTTAAATGTATTAATTGTGGTCAATTTGGCGGCACCATTTTTTTTGAAAATAACAAAATATTACGTGCAACTTGCGGAAACACTATAAAACCCTGTGATCTTAATTTAGAAATAATTAAAATGAATCCCGTTTTAATAACTAATGAACTAAAAGATACTAATAATTCATTAATTAATAAAAAAAAACAAATCATAACAACAAAACTCGATTTCTTATTTAATTATATCGAAGAAGACAAAGCCGTAGAATCATTTGAAAACTTTAAATCTGAATTAACTACTCTTCAAGAAAAATATAATGATTTATTTTCATTATACACATCCATCACCACTAATCCAGATACCGAAGAACTACTAAATCAAAAAATTATAGAAATTGACTCTTTAGTTAATGATTTTAAAGAATTTATTAAACTATTTAAAGAAACTGAAGAAACTAGTTATTTAAAAGATGCACTATTTTTATATACAAGCAAAATTAAATCATTAGATGAATACATAACAACTCTAAAATATAAATATAATTCTATTGAAAGTGACGACACATACAAATATTTAATTCAAAATAAATATAATATTAAACATTTAGAACTTATCAAAAAACCACAATAAATTTTTTTATTACACTATATTAAATGATTAAAAATTTACTTAAAATAATTAATCTTAAAGTATTTTTAATTAGTTTATTTGTTGGATTAATTTTTATGTATTTTGATAACGAAAAAAAGAAAATATCTGTTTATCCTACTCCATCTAATATCGAATCAGTACAATATCAAGATAAAGCCGATAATTGTTTCCAATATTCTATGGAAAAAGTAAAATGTCCATCTAATAAATCTAAAATTAATCATATTCCTGTTCAATAAATATATTTATAATATATAATGATTGGTAAGGGATTAAGCACTGCTGTTAATAATATATTATATACCGAAAGAGGCCGTTTTATTCTAGCTATTATATTAGGTTTAGGATTAGCTACTTTATTTAGAAAATTTTGTGATGGAAAAAATTGTTACAACTTTATTGGACCTGAACAAAATGCTATTCGAGATCAAGTTTTCTCTTTTGACTCTAACGATGATGAATGTTTTGTTATGAGAGAAAAAGCCACAAAATGTAATAGTAAAGCTAAAACTGTTAAATTTGCGTAATTTACTCTATAAATATTTACTAAGCTATAATAAATATTTATTATGGAAACTTCTGGAACTACATCTATTTCACAATTACCTGGTAATAATTTACCTAATTCATATGATCAGCCATTACAAACTCAAACTAATACTAATAATGTTGTTTTAACCAAAAATGAAGTTGTTGCCGAAACTACCGCGCAATTAGCAAACCCTATGATGCAACAAATTCCTACCAAAGCACCCGAACAAAATCAACTTGAAAATCAAAATAATTATAATGAAATGATTAATCAACTACAAAAAGCCACTATGGCTGGTGCTACTGGTTTACCTAGCCGAGATATTCCTATTAATCCTACTGCTGTAAATAATGACACACAAATTAAACCTAACTTTATACCAGAACCTCAAAATACCGATTATATTACTAACTCTCAAACACCCGAAGACCTTATTTCCCAAAATAATAAAAAACAATATTCTTTAGATAGTCTTGATGTATTTTATAATGAATTTCAATTACCCTTATTAGTTTCTGTTTTATATTTCCTTTTTCAATTACCTATTTTTAGAAAAACCCTTAAAAAAACTTTACCTTCACTATTTGGTAATGACGCTAACCCTAACTTTTATGGTTACCTATTTAATAGTGCATTATTTGCTTCTTTGTTCTATATATTAGTTAAACTTGTTAATCAATTAACATTAAATATATCTTAAATTTTTAATATTTCTATATTTTTCTCATTTGCTAATTTACACACTAATTCATCATTTTTATAATCATTTATATATTTTATTGAATTTATACCACACGAAACCATCAATTTCATACAATTATAACAAGGATAATGCGTTATATATGCCATACATCCATCTGAACTTACTCCTCTTTTTGCACAATCTGTTATTGTATTTTGTTCCGCATGAATTGTTGCTATATTATGATTATCTCTCATCACCATCTTATGCTCACAACCTGCTATATATCCATTATATCCTTGAGCTATAATTCTATTTTCTTTTACAAAAATACAACCCACATTTAATCTCTCACAAGATGAACGTGTCGCTGTTAAATTTACTAAATCTTTAAAATATTCCTCCCAAGATGGACGCTGTCTTTTCATTTATTTTATTATTTATTTATATTTAAATGATTTAAAAATATCATCTATAACATATTATATGCAATTACTTGACCTATTTGAGAAAATTAAAAACAAAAAATCATTTAATAGTCCCAGCGGAACAGTATTCAGAGTTTTTGAAATTTATGAACGCGATGGAAAACAAATGGATGGAAGACCATATGTATTTATTAAACCTGAAGTTGAAGAAAAAAAAATTAAAAAATCACTTAACTAAATAAATAATATGTTATTAGTTATAATAATATATTATTATACAGTTGGAATATAATCCCAACCTAAATCTGCACATATTAATTTCCATATTGCATCTTGTTCCACTCTTTTCTCCCGGTCTTTTAACATCGGGAAATATGGTAAAAATTTCTTCTCTCCTAATAATTCACATAATTTATATAATGTATAATAATAATTCAAAAAATTTACCCTATCTCGCGGACAATATTTTGAATATGGTTTTTGAATTTCCATAAATAAATTACATAATGTTTCTTCTAATTCTTGAGACATTACCGGAGGTTTTATACCTAACTTATCTTTTATAAAAGGTATATGTTCATAATATTTATTATATCCTAAATTTTTCAATATTTCTTTTGTTTTCTTATTTGTTAAATCTTTTATTTCTAATCTCTCTTTTTTTATTTGATTTTTTATATTTTCAAATACTTCACTTGGTATATGTGTACTTTCTTTCGCCTGAAATTGTGCTAATATTTCTCTTAAATGATTTATTCTTTTATATGCATAAAAACATACCTCTTTTGGTGGTTCTTTATACGATGGTTTCTCGTTTTCAATTAAATATTTCATGGATCGTGAACAATTATTACAAACACATATACCATCTGTTTCTGCATACACCATCTCACCTTTGTTACAAAATTTACATATATCTGATTCATAACAATAGTTATCATAATTTAAAAATGAATTATTTATATTATAAAAATATTTATCAATTGTACTTGATTTTTCTTCTGTAACTTGAACATTTTCTTCTTCCGGCTCATCTATATAAAAAAATTGATTTATTTTACTACTATTTACACTAACTTTTGAATCCACATTACTAGTTATATTTTTTTTCTCTTCAAAATAATCAAAAATATATTTTGAATTATTTAAAAAATACTCCTTTCTATCTTTCTCTAATTTATATATCGCATTTTTTAATTCTTTTATTTTATTTTCTGTTATTTCTAACTTATCCGTTTTTTTTTTATTTTTCGTATTATTTAGGAATTTTTCTAATCTTTCAATCTCTGTATTATATTTAGGAATTAATACTTCCTTATTATATTTAAATTCATCTAACATTTCTGTATGTTTTTTATCCAAAGTCACATTTTTTCCTGATACTTTATTCATTTATACTATATTTATGTAGTGCAATTTAAATTTATATATATTTTAATAAAAAAACATTAATTTTTATTAATTAAATTAAATATTCAAAATTTTTTTTCTTTAGTCATATTATAAAAAATGGCTGGAGGTCTTATGCAATTAGTTGCCTACGGGGCTCAAGATGTTTACCTTACTGGTAATCCACAGATTACCTTCTGGAAAGTCACATACCGTCGTCACACCAACTTCGCGATGGAATCCATTGAACAAACTTTCAACGGTCAAGCTGATTTCGGTCGCCGTGTTACTTGCACCATCTCGCGCAATGGTGATTTAGCCTACCGCACATATTTACAGATTACACTTCCTGAAATTGGTCAGTCACTCAACTCGTCCGGCGATGTTTTCGCTAGATGGTTAGACTTCCCCGGTGAGCAGCTCGTCTCACAGGTTGAAGTTGAAATTGGTGGCCAGCGCATCGATCGTCAATATGGTGACTGGATGCACATCTGGAATCAGCTAACTCTATCAAAAGAACAGGAGCGTGGCTACCACAAAATGGTTGGTAACACCACACAGCTAACATACGTCTGTGACCCAGCTTTCGCTGCGGTTGATGGACCTTGCTCTGCTAATGGTGTCCGCCAGGTCTGCGCGCCACGCAATGCTCTACCTGAAACCACTCTATACGTTCCACTTCAGTTCTGGTACTGCCGCAATCCCGGTCTTGCGCTACCCTTAATCGCGCTCCAGTACCACGAAGTCAAAATTAATCTCGACATCCGCAATATTGAAGAGTGCCTATGGGCTGTCAACGGACTTACCGGCGCGGGAACCAAAGTCACAGATGCCTACAAACAGTCGCTCGCCGCGGCCTCGCTTTTCGTTGACTACATCTTCTTAGATACCGACGAACGCAGACGTATGGCGCAGAATCCCCACGAATACCTCATCGAACAGCTCCAGTTCACTGGTGATGAATCGGTTGGTTCCTCGTCCAATAAAATTAAACTCAATTTAAATCACCCTTGCAAAGAATTAATCTGGGTCGTCCAGCCCGATGCCAATGTTGACTACTGCGCGTCGCTAACTGCTAACACACACCTCAATAACTTACTTGGTGCGCAGCCTTTCAATTACACCGATGCCTTCGATGCGCTACCCAACGCGGTACACGCCTTCGGTGGTACAACAGCTTTAACTTCGGGTGGTGAAAATGCCTTCATTAACTCATCTGGATACTTTGAAGACCCCTTCGCCAATGATGTTTCTACTTCTGGCACTGGCCTTAATTCCGCCGGATCAAGTGCTGAATCTGGTGTCTCCGACGCGGGAACATTCGTCCTCGCTGAAACTGCGCTAGACATGCACTGCTGGGGTGAAAATCCAGTCGTTGTTGCTAAATTACAGCTCAACGGCCAGGACCGCTTCTCGGAGCGTGAAGGTACATACTTCGACCTTGTCCAGCCATTCCAGCACCACACACGTGCTCCCGACACTGGTATTAACGTTTACTCGTTCGCCCTTCGCCCAGAAGAGCACCAGCCATCGGGCACATGCAATTTCTCGCGCATCGATAACGCGACACTCCAGCTTGTCCTATCTAACGCGACAGTCCAGGGTGTTAACACCGCCAAAGTCCGTGTCTACGCGGTTAACTACAATGTCCTCCGTATCATGAGTGGTATGGGTGGGTTAGCATACAGTAATTAATTTCAACTAATAAAAAAATAATATAATTAAAAATTGATTTAAAGACATATTCATATTATAAACTATAATAATATGAATAACATGGAGCAAATAAAACCTATATATGATATAGATGATACACTTAAAGAATGTAAGATTATATATGGAGATAGAATATATATATTAAATAGTGAATTATTTTGTAAAATATTAAATTTTGACAGATATTTTAGAATTCATAATATTAATGATGATTATCCATCTTATAAAATAAATAATAAATATATTGATTTTTTAGAATTTGCATATGGATTAAAAACAGAAAATTATAATTTGAATTTTCTTAATGGAAATAAATATGATATTAGAGATAATAATATTATAATTGAAAATAAATCTTTTAAAGAATTAGTAAAAAAATTTAATGTAATTGAACATATTTATAATGGAACAAGAGTAAAAGAAGGAAGATATTCTGGACAATATAAAAATCCAGTATGTAAAATTTTAAATGAAAAAAAAGAGGAAAAATATTTAATGCTTTGTAATAGAAATATTATGTGTATATTATGTCATCATTCTTATAAAATGATTAGAGAATTTGAAAAAAAAAATAATTATGAAATACCTATTATTTGGTCTTATCTAGAAAATGGTTATATTCAAGGAAATAATAAATTATATATACATCAAGTAATAACAGATTGTTATGGTAATGGAAGAGGAACAAAAGAAATTAGTGTAGACCATATTGACCAAAATCCTTTAAATAATTGTTTTAATAATTTAAGAATTGCAACAAGAAAGGAACAAGAACAAAATTGTAATGGAACTAAAGAAGGAACAAAGAGAGAACGCAAACATAATGCAAGAGATTTACCCGAAGATATTACCCAAGATATGCTTAAAAAATATGTAGTTTATTACAAAGAATGTTATAATAAAGAGAAAGATTTATGGAGAGAATTCTTTAAAGTAGAAAAACACCCAAAATTAGATAAACCTTGGATAGGTTCAAAATCAGAAAAAATTTCAATAAAAGACAAGTTAAATGAAGCAAATAAAATTGTAGAAGATTTAGATAATGATACTTATGAAAAAAAAGAGAGAGAATTACCAACTTATTACAATTTTAATAAAGCAAAAACTCACCTTATTTATGATAGAAAATTAGATGATGGAAAAAGAGAAAATCTTAAAATGAAATTACCCGAAAATTATAATTTAGAAGAACAATTAACATTAATTCAAACAAAAGTTAGAGAGAAATACGGAATTTAAGAGAAAATATAATATTATTATAATTCATAAATAGAAACCCAAGACTACTTCTATTTATCAATGCGTATTTATTCCGCAATTAAGCACATTAATGCTCTCCTTTTTTTTGGCGAATGATTAATTAAAATTTATATTTATTAATTTAATATAAATATAAATTAAAAATATTAGACTATATTAAATGCAAATTAGTTTAGTAAAAAATAGTTTCTACTTTACTTACATATTTTTAATTACTACTGGAACTATATGTTTTATTGAAGCCATCAGAAATCCTGACCCTAAAGTTCGTCATATTATGAATTTAGAAACCTGTATTTCAGTTGTTGCCGGTTATTTTTATGGACTTTTTGTCGCCAAAATTGATAAAGTTGAAGCCAAAAAAGAAAAAGACGAAGAATTTCCTTTAGAAGAAATTAACGATAATAGATATACTGATTGGGCTATTAGCACTCCTCTTATGTTATTAGTATTATGTCTTATTTTAGGAATGGAAAATAAACACGTCGTCAATTTCTGGGTCTTTATGTTAATTTTATTATTTAACTTCTTAATGTTAGGTGCCGGATATATTGGAGAAGTTGGAACTTTAACTAAAACCTCTGCAAATATGCTTGGATTTGTATTTTTCACATTAATGTATGGAACTATTTGGAGTGTTTATATGAGAAATAAAAAAACTATTAATTCTCAAGTCATCTTTTGGTTATTTGTTGTTTTATGGGCTTTTTATGGAGTTTTCTATCAAACTGATACTTTAACTAAAATATTTGGTTATAATATATTAGATTTACTATCTAAAGCATTTGTCGGTATATTCTTTTGGTTATATTTAACTAAATCTGTTAAATTCTAAATAATTATATTAAACTTTTAAAAATATAATTATTTAACCTGCTGATAATAAAACTCCTAATCCTACTAATCCCACCAACACAGGTAAAGGTTCAAATACAGGTAAAATTCTACCAGCATTATTTATATTATTAGCGATACCTGCACTTGGAAGACCTATACCTGACTGTTGTGGTTTAGAATGTCCCGATTCTTTTCCTGCTTTTTCTTTTGCTGCTTTTTCTGCTGCTTCTTTTTCTGCTGCTTTTGCTTCTGCTGTTTGTTCTGTTGTTTGTTCTGTTGTTTCTTCTTTACTTTTATCACCATCACCTTTATCACCTTCTTTACTTTCTATTTCTACTTTCTTTAAAATTTTACTTGCTTCTTCCTTAGCAGCTTTTTCCTCAGCAGCTTTTTTCACAGCAGCTTCTTTATTAGCTTTTTTCTCAGCAGCTTTTTCCTCAGCAGCAAATTTTTTTGGTGTAGAACCTTTATCATAATATCCTAGTAATGCTATTATTTTATCATCTTTTTTTAATTTTGGAACTTCTATTCCTATTTGTTTAAATCTTTCATCTAATTCTTTAACTGTAATTTTCTTATGATCAAAATCTTTTAAATCTTTTAAATATTCTAAATCGTCTTCTTCATCTTCTTCTTCACCTTCTTCTTCATCTTCTTTTTGTTGAACTTTTGGTTCTTCATCTTTTTTTTGTTGAACTTGTGCTTCACCATTGAATAGTTTATCCAAAACTTCTTTATTCACATCACCTCTTAGTTTTTGAACTTCTTTTGGATTTCCTTCATAATCATATACTTTACCATCCTTTTTTAAAAATCCATAATCACTTGTTTCATCTTTTTCTAATCTAGATTCAAAAATTTTATATCTCTTTTCTTTTCCTAATTTATTAAAATCAACTTCACTTGTATATAAAATCCATTGTTTTTCATGATCTATGTATATTAATTTCATTCCTTTAGCTATTTGATTATTAAGTCCCCTTATAATTGGATCTTTTTCAGTTTTCAGTTCATTTGTTGTAAAAAAATAACCTGATTCTTCTCTTAATTCTCTTATTGCTCCATAATAATCACTTGCATCTTTATCTTTTTCTCGTGGTGGTTTATCTACTTCACCTCCAGGTAACATCCATTCTTTAGTTTCTGTATTTTGAACGAGTAAATATTGTAATTCATTTGTATCTTTTAATGCTACAAATGCCGATTGTTTTTTAAATAATTTTTTTAATTTTTCTTCAATTTCATTTTTTTGTTCTCCTAATTCTCTATTTAAATCAATTTGAAAATGTAAACCTTTTTTTTGTGTATTAGCTTCATAAATATCAGGAACTACAAAAAATAATTCTTTTAAAGTTGGAAGATTTCCAGTTTTTGATTGTTTATAAATATTTTCTATATTATCCCAGCCATCATCAAAATATTTTTCAATACTTAATTCTTTACATTTTTCTGCTTTGTTTTTTATATTAAAATGAACATTATCTTCTTCTGTATTTAATATTTTTTTTATAAATTTTATTAAGTTTACAGCAGCTGAACCTTTTTTTGGACTATATCCACTAATTAAAAATAATTCACTTCCCTTTTTTATCTCTTCTTCTATATCTTCACATGTTTTTTGAAATTTAATTAATTCAAAATTATTATAAAGATAGTAATTCATATCATTATGAGGACCTCTTGTTAGTTCAATCAAACTTTTTCCCTTTCCAATTGCTTTAGCTAAACAAGTATGTATAGTTCCATCAAAATCATAACCTACTCTTTTTCCTTTTTTTATTGGTTGTGATGGTTGTGATACTTTTGATTTTTCTTCTGGTTCTTGAATACGTGGTGATTTTCTTGTTCCTGTTTTAGCTTGTTGACCTGATTTAGTTGGAATACTAGTTGCTCTTGCAGGAGGACTTTTTATTTGCGAACTAGTTTTTGGTTGGGGTGCTTGTGGTTGTGAAGTTGAATCCCCTTCATCATAATCAGTACCTAAAAAATGTTTAGTCTTTTTTATTTCCTCAGGAGAAATTTTTCTTCCTTTTACTTGTTCTGCATATTTTTTATATATTTCTTCATTTTTTGGAATTAAAGCTGTATAATGATTATTAGTTCTATTTGACATAAAAATAATAGAAGGTTCTTCACCTTTATCAAAATCTCTAGGTTCAAACACTGTAAAATGTTTTTTATCCCTTTGATATGGACTAGTCCATTCATGAATTAATATTATTGTATTTTGTGTATTAGCTAAAGCCCTTACATGGTTATCTGTTTGAAATTCTTCAGAATTTGGATCAGCTATTCTTATATCTTCTTCTGAAAATCTATCTGAATTCTCTAATACATAATTATAAACTGCTTCGTTTATTTCTTTTATATTATATCTCGTTTCTTTACTCAAAGATTCATTTGTTTTATTTAAATCTCCAAATTTACATCTAAAAAATGCATAATATAAACATTTATTATCTTTTCCTTCTGTATTCTGAGGTATAAAATCATCCTCATCATATTCAATTTCTTTTTCTTCACCTCCTCCTCCTATAAATTTTCTTTTAGATTTTTTAATTGTTTTATTTTTTCTATATACCATAATTAATATAAATATATATTATATATAATGAAATTTGTTAAAAATTTAAATAAAAATCTAGATAATTTAATTAAAGTTAAATTTAACAAAATTACAATATTAGTATTTGTTATGTTCTTGTTTTCATTTATATATATGTTATTAGATGATTCACACTTTTCAGGAGTAAATAAATTTAAAGAAATTGTAAAAGAAGAAGTAATTAAAGATAAAGCAAAAAAAGAAATACAGGAAAATTTTATGGGATTCAACTATTTAAATAAAGAAGAAGTTATTGATAACGTTGCTAAAGAAACTGAAAAAGCTGCTGTAGAAGAAGAATTAAATCCAGAAAAAGTAGAACCTTCATTTATCAATAGATATTTTAATAGATTATATTTCGCTATTGTTACTGGTTGTTTATTAGGTTATGGTGATATATATCCCGTTAGTAATTTATCTAAATTTATTTGTGGAGTTCAGGGATTATTTACTGTTGCATTAATTATCTATTAAATAAATAATACATAATAATATTATGGATAGATGTTTTATTTGTATGGATGATTTAGATGATACTGTATTTTTACCACTAGATGATGAATATTTTGGTCAAAATATTAGTATATTTAAAAATACTTTTATTGTAAAAGATGTAGATAATTATAAATTTCTATATCTTTTAATATGTAATACTTGTATTGATGCTTATTTAAAAAAACATGGAAGAATACATAAATATTTAAGAAATAGAGAGATTGGTTTAAAGTAAATTAATATATAATTTACATATATACAATAATGGACATATCACAAAATAATTTATTAATAGTTAAAGATTATTCTAAAAGAGTTAGATTCTAAAAGAGTTAGAAAATCTAATGCAGTCAAATTACCACCTCTAATTAATGAATCAATGATACCAAAATATGTTGTATATTATAAAGAATGTTATAATCGTGAAAAAATGTTATTTAGAGAATTTTTTAAGATTGAAAAACATCCTAAAGTTACAACTAATAGAGTATATACTTCCAGTAAATCTAATAAAATTAATATTTTAGATAAATTAGAACAAATTAAAAATATATTAGAAAATATTGAAAATGATTTTAATGAAGAAAATATTGATGAAGAAGAAGTTGAAAAAATTACATTACCAAAATATATTTCTTTAAAAAAACATGAAAAAGATAATGAAAGATATTATCTAATTTTTGATAAAAAAATTGGAGAAAACAGACAAACTTATAAAGCACTTTGTAATAACAAATTAACAATCTCTCAAAATTTAGATGAATTTTTAAAAAAAATTAACGAAAAATATTGTTTAAATTAAAATTTTTTAAATCACAAAACCTACTATTTTTTTTAACTTCATTATTATCTTGTATCCTATTTCTCCTTAAAAAATCAATCTCACTTATTAAATTATCTATTTCTCTCGTCAAAGTATAAAATTTTTCACGAAATAAATTTTTTTTTGTATTTTCTATTTCTTTTAATTCATTTAATAAACATTCATTTGTTATTATTAATTCTTCATTTGCACATTCTAATGATTTTATAGTATTTTTATAAGCCTCTAACTCCTCTTTAATAAAATTACCTCCACTAAAATCTGTTATAATTGAATTTTCTACTACTATCTCTCCTATTTCATCATCTATTTTTTCTACATTATATGGTAAAAAAATTTCTATATATTTTATATTTTCTTTACATATTACACACTTTCTTTTATCTACTAAATTACCTAGACATTCTTTACATAATCCAACATGACCACAATTCGGTATAAAATTTACATACTCATCCATACAAATTACACATTTAAAATTATTTTTTAATGAATCATATTTATTCTTATATATTTCCAATTCTTCTTCTAATAATGTTAAATCACTACATAGTGTATGTAACTTTTTCCTCTTTACTAATACATTCATAATATATAATTTTTTTTATTTTTTATTTTAAAAAAATTATATCATCGTTACATCCAAAATATATTGTCCTTTTAATTGTAATAAATTTTTTGCTTTCCAATAAGCATAATATAAATCTTCTTCCCATAAAGGATATCCCACTTTTAATAAACTATTTTCAAATATTACAATTCTTAACAAAAAATCATAATATGAATAAATTATTGGTAAAGCATCTTCAGCAAATTTATTTGAAAATTTCTTTATTACATAATACCTATATATATAATCATGATTATAATCATTACTATAATAATATTTTCTATTTGTTAACAATAAATTAATATAATCATTATAAGGCAAATAATTATAATAATTTAACTGAATTATACTATCCATTATATTATTTGTTTATAAAATTAAAATTGAAAAAATTTTAAATCAATTTTTTAATTATAAATATGTTTATATTAGACATCTTAAATGAAGATGTTTTAAATATTATACTTAATAATTCTCATATTGAATGTCATACTTGCAAAGTACAATTTAATTTTAAAAAAAATTTCTACAAAAAACAAGCCAATTTTTACTATTGTAGTAAAATATGTTATGAATTTAATTAATACTTAAAAAAAGTTCAATATTACTATTTAAAATGATTCTTAATATTTTTTCATTTGTATATACTTTCAATTTATGTATTGTTGGAAGTAAAAGTGGATTAGGAAGTGAATTAGTTTATCAAGGATTACAAGATAATAAAAATATTTTAGCACTTTCTAAAAATAATGATAAAGTTATGATCCCATATCGTGGCGGCGGTTTAGATTTAAAAAGTACTAATGAATTTATCGAAAATGATAATTTACAAACTGATAATTATCAAAATTTTAACAAATATAAATTTGATAATATCATATTTACATTAGGTGGTAAACCTTTTATTGATGATTACTCTGCAATTATTACTGAAAACATATTATCTAATCAAAATAATAATTTGAAAAATATTGTATTAATTAGTGCATTTGGTGCTGGAGAGACACTTCAAAATGCTAATTTAGGCATTAAAGTTATGAATAATTTATATCTCAAAAGTGTTTATGAAGCAAAAAATCAACAAGAAACACTTATTAACGAATACAAAAAAAACAACAATAATGTTAATATTTTTATTTTACGTCCTAAAGTTCTCTCTTATGGTAAAACTAAATCTATTTATAACGCTAAATCTAGACAACAACTTGCTACAGAAATATTACAAACTATTGAAAACTCATAATTCTCTCCCATGAATTAAAATTATTAACTCATTTTCACATACATCTGGCTTATATGAACTTAAATCTTTCAATTTTTCTTTGAAACTTTGTATTGTTGTTTCCTTTAATGGTGGTGCTTCATTTACTAATTTTTCATATTCTTTATATGCCCATTTTACAAATTCTGATGCAGGTGTTCTATCACTTCTTTTTAAAGATAATTGTAATTTTATTGTTCTATAAAAATTTGAATATTGTTTACAAAATAATTTATGTTCTGATGCTTTCTCATCTGCATTATAAAATTGCTTCAATGATTGTAATAATGATGAAAATAATCCTACTCCACCTACTACATACATTACATATTGATAATATGGCGATGATGCTGATGCTAATGAAAGTGATGATGATAATCCTGTTATTACAATACTAGCCATCGAAAATCTATTACTTTTTACACGCCAATATTTTCTCTCATAACTATGCATTAATCCTAAATTTCCACATTTCTCTCCCCAACATTTCAATAAATCTTCTATTTCTTCATACCATTCGGTAATTTGAATATTTAATGT
>Ga0209666_1002155_pt1 | contig 14765 bp, 5 predicted proteins | sample SaaInlV_125m_DNA_FD_184679 | JGI IMG/M metagenome (GOLD analysis project Ga0209666, IMG submission 184679) | Marine microbial communities from expanding oxygen minimum zones in the Saanich Inlet - Saanich Inlet SI037_S3LV_10m_DNA (SPAdes)... | ecosystem: Environmental > Aquatic > Marine >...
TCTCTTGGGGATTCAACAACATCAGTTCTGGAAGAGTATGGTTGAACGTGACAACAACAGATGCATACGGGCGAACGGCTGTCGATGTCTACACCTATCTTGTTGATTCTGAAGTGACTTCAACACCTCAATTCACAATATCTGGATTGAAGAAGGATATTAACAACCTCACATATGTGGGACTCACTGGTGAAATTGACGTCCATAACCGAGTAGATTCACCAGGAGGTGTTGGCTATTCTAGAACCATTTGTGACACGGGAAGTGGGATCTATCAGAGTATTTTATCAAATGGTCGAATAACAGTTTATGGAACCTCAGGAATTGAACAAAATAGAACAATCCATTGCAAAAACATAGACTTACTGGGCAATGAAGGGCCAGTAGGCAATATATCAATTATTCATGATGGAATCGTACCAGTAGTTTCGACGACTAGAACAAATGGTGATTATTTGTTGGTTAATTCCTCGATTAGTTTCTCATGCTCAGATAAATCGACATCAAAAACAGATCAAATAGAATATCAAATATCAAATTCAACGGCTTCGGTTCAAGCAATTGTTGTGTTAAATGGAACACAGGCATCCCTAAATAATCTGCCTTTAAACGGTACTTCGAACATATGGATAAAATATTATTGCGCCGATTACTTTGGCAACGTAGGAAACAAAAATGTAACCGGCATCACATATCTAGTCGATTCGCCATTTGTGAATGTGAGTTATGTCGGAAACACATACACAAGTAGCAGCGGAATAAAATATATTACAAGAGATACTAGTTTGATATTTGGCTATGTTAGTAATCAAAACGGTAATGGAAGCGTGAACCTAACCTTGAGAAAAGGAGGTCTCAATGTTTCTAATTGGAATACGTCTTCATCGAAAGAAATAAGCTTGACAAACTACTCAGATGGGAGTTATGTACTAGAATTTACAATCTGCTCGCAGTATTATTGCGTAAATACAACAGAGAATGTTGTCATCGATTCAGTTGGACCAAGTGGTGGATTAGTTATTGAACAATATAATTCTACGATTATACAAAGGAATGGAACTTTACACATTGGGAAATCAACACCACTGTTATTTAGAGGCGGCATGGATAGTATATCTGGCTTGAAAAACATTAATTGTGCCTCAAACTACAGTAATTTTACGCATGATTATGATGGCTCATTAAACTTTAACCCATATCTTTCAGCAATTACTCTGCACAATTCAACTGCAAACATAGCGTGTAGGATCTTTGACAATTTGGATACTCCTTCGGATTATTTTAATTTCACATTCATTACTGATTTTGTCGATCCAATTCCAACTATTAATTCAAGCACAGAAGGAATGAATGTATTTGTTGATACGATGTTCATTTTCAGATGTTACGATCAAAGTTCAATTGAAAGTGCATATCTTAAGATTTTCAAAAATGGTTCAATCATTATCAATCAAACAGTGAGCCTAAGTACTCCAATTCAAATTGACAGCATATACAAGCCAACAGAAACAGAAGGAATCCAATTAAGTTTAATTTGTATAGATTCATCAAATAACAGAGTCGCTAGTGGAAATCTATCTTTGAGATACATACCTCATTTTGAAGAAATTATCGTGTCGAAACAGAATATTATTTCACATGCAAATATAACCCTAGTTGGCAATAATACAACAATAAAACTAGAACCTGGGACTTCAATTGGCCAGATTACAATACAAGCAAATAGTAATAACACTCTTTTGTGGGAGAATAATTATTCATTCAATGTACCTCTTGTCATAAATTCTACAACTCTAAGAAACATGTTTTCCAGTTTGCCAACAAATAGTACAGTCTCAATAATCGCCATTCAGTCAGCAATAAATACATCAACTAACAAATCTTTAATTTTAGGCGATTTCATCATGACCAATGCCCCAACGTTATCACACATTGGGCCAAGTTTGATTTCAAATAATACCATGGTAGAAATGTATACCCAATTATGGCCATGCACCTATACTAATACCATGGTTAAATTATCTTCAAACGGAGTCTGGACCAGCTATAATCACACAAGCAGATTAGAAGTATTGATGGCGGCCTCAAATTCCTCAACAGAAATTTTAGAATTACTAACCGAGGATTGCCTTGGAAATCAACGATATCAGAACATTACAATCCAAAGAGACCTTATCAGCCCTCAAATATTTGTCACCGGCATACACAATGGAGTTGCAAGTAAGTCAAGATTGCTTGTCTTAAACGGGAGTGATAATTCTGAAATTACCACATTTAACGTAACGATATCAAATGGAACTAATACTGTAAACATATGTACCGATACTTGTGGAGTTTTGATAGATGATGAATTATCCTTCCAACATGGTGACCTAGGATACTTGACGATCAGCCTTGAAACCTCTTCGGGAGAAGTAATATTTTTGAATCAGAGTTTTGTTGTTGATCATGCAATGAATCCGCCTATACTGTCTACCAGTAACTCATTCAATCTATCTGGTGACAAAATTGGCCCGAATAGTAGAATTGTATTTACTACAGATGAAATTTCAAACACAATATGCGCATCAATAGCATCTACTAACGTCTCAACATGTGTTACAGACATAGGAATTCTTGAGTTTAATCTTCCACAGTTATCAGGAGATTTCAACCTAACGATTCTCTTGAATTCAACTGATCTACATGGGAATTCAGCAGTAGCATCGTATAATTTTTCATACATTTCAACAGTACCAGTTCTAGATCAGTCGACCTATATCCTTTCATCGCCAGGAAATGTACAAATCCATGTTAATTCCTCGGTTAATTATACAATTTCAATTCCGAATCAAATTTCAAACAATTCACATCTAGCTTTTTCTTCACAAGGAGATCACAATTTTAGCATAACTATGATTGATGAAGTCGGTAACGTAAAGCAAGAGAATCTAAGAATAATACTTGATACAACTGGACCAATAGTACATTCTAATCTAGCTACGCATTATCTTCATGGCCCAAGTACACAATTTTGGATAAATGCAACCGAACAAACGTCTGTAATCAAATCTAAGCGTATTTACGTTCAAGAACAATCAAATTTGTGCGAATATCAGGTCGGATTGAATAATTACTCAAATAACCTAACTATTTCTATGTACGACTTCTTCTCCGAAAGCACATGTAACATCGGAACAAATATAAGTGGTGTGTTTGAAGTGGTTATTCAGTCGACAAACATCGCCAATCACACCACTGAACTAAGATACAATATCACCTATTATGGCTCAATGACACCGGGATACATAACGGGCCAAAACATCTCGAGTATCGGAAATAACACAATCTTGGTTTCAGAGCACTCTGAACTGAACTGTGTATCAAATCACGGTGCTACGTATACATCAAATATGACCTTTGTTTCTGGAAATTATACTGTTTTGGGTTCAACAGTTAATTGGACTAATGGCACAACATCAATGTCCTGTGAGGCATCTGATTCACTTGGCAATACATGGCAAGGAACTTGGAATTTAGATTACATGCAGAATGATATTAATATCGATTATGAGATATTGAATAACTCAAATCTCATCACCAAATTGGGTGTTGTGAATCTATGGTTTAATGCTACATCTACAACAGAAATAATTGATATCGATGTGTATTTGGATGGTATTGTCTATCAATCAATTGAGGAAACTACATCAATGGTTCAATTTAATACAACAAGTGGGATTCACCAAATTTCTGTACGGGTTTTGAATAAACTGGGTTATACTTCAATTGTAATTGAAAACTTGACATTCGATGCTGAACCGTTCAGAATATCGATCATCGACGAAATTGACTATGACATTACAGGACAAGACCAAATCATTTCAATGACGAAAGATATTCTTGTGCAATTTGAATTGAGTGATAACAAATGTGGGAACAATATGAGTCTATCTTTCATCAATGCTTCACTTTCCTCATATTACTCAAATGGCGTCATTGCTTACGTTGCAGCGAATCAATCTAATTTTGAAATAGAAGTAATCGATTGTGTGGGTTGGCGCTCAACGAAGCAAGTTTCAATTCAAAGGAAGGACATTATATCACAAGAAACATACTCCAATCAAGACCAGATTGTAATACCTGGCCAAGGTTCTACATCCGGAATAAATAGTTCCTTCGAAATTCAAGTTATCGATTCCTTGAATGTCACAGTCACATGTCAAACGACCAAAGGTCAAATTTCATGTGAGAAATTAGCTAACAATTCATGGCAAATACGAATTCAAAATCTCACCTCCTCTGGAGTTATCACGCTAAATTTCAATGATTCAATCGGAAATTCACGACAAACGACACATAACATATTTTCTGATGCCACTGCTCCTTCCTGTGAACTGAATTCATCAGAAATCAACTTCATCCATTATGTAAAAGATAGACGGTCCGTTGAATTACATTGTAACGACACGCAAAGTCATATCAATGAAATTCGTTTAGATAATGGATTTAGTGTTCTTCAATTTTACCAGCAAAATCAGATTGTTTTCGATAAGAATATGAGTCAATACTGGAACATAACTGTGTATGACAGTGTTGGAAACAATCAGACATATTATTACCAAATTTTAGAAGACAAGGGTTCTCCACAGGCAGTTTGTCAGTACCAATCCAAAAACATCTCAACCAATGATACGATTTATACCAATACATCTGGAATAATTTATTGTTCGATAATCGATGATGTCCAAATCTTAGGCTCTTATAGAGTGATCAGTTCTGGGCTTCAACCAACTGTTATAGCGAGTTTCAATTCATCAGATAAACTGGTGCAAATTGGAATTCTCTCTCTATTAGATGGGGATGAAATCACCGTCGATATACTCATTCGAGATGAATTTGGATTCGAAGAATTACAGGAATATAGGATTATCTTTGACAAACAGACCCCACAACTCTTCTTCCAGACGAAAAACAGTCGAAATGAAAATATTCAATCTCCTCTTTTCATTGATAACAACGGAAGTATGCAAATCACAACCTATGATACCAACAACGAAATCCTTGAAGGTCAAATTGTATGCGAGGGACAAATCATTGTTAATTTTAATTCGGTTTCAACATTTGAACTCAATTTGAAAGATTATGACATATCGATGTGCACCAAAACAATTCAAATGGATGTCACGGCAACTGATAAGGCAGGTAATTCGGTCTTTGTCCAACAGACTATCGACATTGATTTCGATGAACCTGAAATTCATCTCACAAGTTCCTGCTATCTCGATTCATCCCAATCAAGGATTGTGGTTATCCCAAGTTGCACAGTCCAATTTACTATTACAGATGATTCAAGACTTAACAAAGCACTATTGATACAAGCTGATGATAATGTATCTTATGCAGCGATTGATACAACAATACTTACATTCAATGATATTTTTAACGGAAAGACAGAAATGAGGCTGTTTGTGACTGGTACAGACATTGTCAATAATAGCGTTACAGAGAATTTCTTGTTTATCGACCAAAGAGCAATTGGTGTTGAAATTAATTCCCAAACTTGTAACAGGGATGAGGTTAGATGTCGAGCAAATGAAACCTTGGGATATGATGTATTGATTATGGGTGAAACGGAAATCAATATATCAATTTCAAGTGGATTCGAGGCTATACCGTTTGTAGAGACTCAAGGTACAGTTTGCAAACTGAACTCAGACTCAGAGTGCTTTAACATAAATCAGTTCCCATACAACACTTCAACACTTGATGACGGATACTGGATATTCCAATTCTCAGCAACTGATGCTTTGGGTAGAACATATTCAACAAACCAGGTATTGCTCATTGACATAGAACAAATTAGCATCCTATCGGATGAACAATTTGCATCCAACACACGATTAAACTCTTCAGTTACATCTCTATGCGAGGCGTGTTTAACAATGATAAAATTGTCTGAGCATCACCGCCCAGACATTCAAACGAACGTCAAGGATGAGTATTGGTCAATTGTCCAGAATCAGCATAATCAATGGATATTGACACTGTACACAAACTCAGATTCAATCCCATTAGGGGATTCTAAACTATTTGTCGATGTGATGTCACAAAATGGTGACAAAACGAAAATTGAACGAACGCTTGAAAATATAAATCAAATATTTGTTTTGCCTAAACTCACTGATGATCTTGAATGCAATGACTCACCATCCTCATTCATTGATGGAGAACTTAGCCAATACATATGTGCTTTTACAAACGATAAATCAGGTATTGTTGAATTTGGAATTGAGATTACAAATCCCAATCCTGTTAGCATTACCGTTAATGCAACTGAATGCTTCCTTACAATTGGATGCCAGACATCCCAACACAGATTCAATCAAAACGTTTCTACGTTTGAATTTCAACTTGCAGTTCTGAAAGACGAAAACAATTTACTCATGGAATATATATTTGAGCTACATACTCCATATCAATACGAGCCTTTGAATTTCACAGTTGAATTTATTGATAAAGATAGTTTTACGACCCTAATTGATTATGTAGAAGATGAAACCAGATACATCAACGTTACAGAACAAGGGCAAGTAACAATTACCACGTCATTCTTAATCAAGACGTCCCTTGGAAACGGCAAAGAATTACGGAATGAGGAATACATGACGATGCTCAAGTATTCTCTTGAAGAATCGGTATGCAGAATCAAAGGAAATAGAATGGTCCCGACCTCTACCCAGGAAATTAATTATGAATCAAAATTCATAGATAGCGCATTCAAGAATTGTGAACTTAGTGTAGAAATAGACGGTAATCGTCTGAACCTCTACTCAAATCTTGATTGGTCAGAAGAACTAGCTCATGGTAATCTATTGGGCAACGGCCTTCCGTTTTACTTAATGAATACAGAAAGTTATGAGATTCAATTTCAAATGCCTATTTCCAACAACATAGAAAAACGTATACTCAGAAAGACTGATGAACAAGTTGAAATTAACCTAATACCAAATAGAGATTCTGAACCAATATTTTCTGAGAAATGCGAGGCATTTAATAAAAATGAGAGATCAATACAAGTTGCTGTTGATGACTCTGAATTGAGAAGTTGCTTTGAATCGCTGATTGATAACGATGGACTGGAATATGTAGGTCTCATTGTTGACTTTACCCAATTCAATGTGTCGACCATATGCCCGGTAAAGAAAATCGAGACCTGGGGGGTTTTGGAATGGCTTGATGATAAAAAGCGTAGCAATGATGGTTGTATTGTATCTGGAGGATTCGATCAAATAAAGTTTGAAGAAAATTATGACGAAATTACGATTCACGTGATAACATGTGATTTGCGATGCTCAGATGATAAAGGATTTGATGCCTTTGCCCGTGTTCTAGACGGAAGTGAAGAATGGCAGAATGTGCATGTAAAACAAATAGAAGGCAATGAAGATGCCTGGAGTCTTACAAAGTCAATCTTTAATTGGCTCATAATCAGCTTGATTGGATTTTGGGGGTTTCGAAGGTTTCAAACATTAATAAGCAAATAAAATTCTAGGAACCTTTGATAACCGTAGGTATTTAATGTATGGGAGCATAGGAGTGTTATGGAAATAGACTTGGTATCGAATGGAATCTCTGGTGTCGTTGGAATATTAGTTACGGGAATTGGCGTGATGTGTTGGAAATGGAAAAACAACCGTAACACAAACATAATCTCGACTGGAGTCTTGAGGAATCTTAATTTGGACGGCGGTGACAAAAATTTTGCAATGGCATTTACACATTCAACAAAGAAAAGAAAAGAACTCGCTAAAAACAAGCTCTCAGAAGTAAAGGCAATGATCAAAGAGAAGGTATCTGACGTTAAGTCGTCAGAAGAAAATCTCGGTGACATGAGGAAAAAATTACAGAAAATTATTGACACAATAAGGGATCAAGAAACTCAAGGGCAGAAAGAAAATTACATCAAAACAAATCTTGCCGGACATTTGAAACTAATGGCTGACGAGACAATGGATTATTCCACTTCTCTTGATTCTCATATAAGATTTAGAACTGCTCGTCGCTTTTGGAAGCAGGTTTTGACTGGGGAAACCAAGAGGGTATCAATCGATAGTCTGCTTAAAAGACCTGCAATAACCGGTGAGATGGACAATTCGCTTACGGAAGTTCTGAAAACTGCGAATGAAACACTCTCACTATCCGATGGAGACTTTACCAAGGCAATGGAAAAATGGGTCCAAACATTCGATAATCAATAATCTCGGTGGGTTCAATGGATTCAATCTCATCAGGTGATCTTGAACAATTACTTGTAAGAGCATCAAAACTCTTGAGTAAATTGATTGATGAGGCTGAATCAAATGCTTAAACCAGGTCAGATGTATAACGCCCTAAAGCGACAGACAATACTTAACATGCTTAAGAAGTCGACACGCTTGAGTTTAAGGAAAAAGATTCAACTCTTTGAAGAGCGATACCAGCAGGTTGTTCACATTCCCATCAAAAAAGCAAGAGAATACATCAGATGGAGGATTGCTGACGAAGCATCAGATCTACTTGAAGAACGACATCCAAACAAATTGGTCATAAGCGAACAGAATACTCCTGAACTTTTTGAGATTTGGAATTTGAAATGAGGCGAGGTCATGGCATCTTCTGCTAATGATGGTGTGAATTTTTTCACTTTGCTAATAGATAGGATGATTTTAGTCACCATCTTTATCGATTTATATTTTCTTACCATGATGGATTTCGTCCCTATCAGTTTTAACCCTTTAGAAATGGACTTTTTCTTATGGTCAGTGATTTTTGTTCTCTTATTCATATTAATTGTGAGAGGAATTTTTTATATCCTAAAAATCAGAAACATGGAAGATAGAATATTGGGCTCTCTTGAATTTATCAAAAGTCTCAAAAACCCAATTGTTATGGTATCTAGCCTAGTTTGTGTTACAGCTATGTGTTTCCATATAGTGGATAATATCCAAATCTATCGAATATGGGAAAAAATTATTCCCTTTCACATTACAATAGTCTCATTTTATATTCTATATGGTAGGAAATTTGAGTCAAATTTCTGGACTCCAATTTCTACTACAATCAATAGCATGATTATAAATGAACCTGGTAAGATAATCATATTTCTACCGATGATCGATGATAATAGAAAGGTTCGATATGTATGGAGAAAAGATCGAAAGGACGTTGAAAGAGCACTAGGTTTGAAGAAGTTTTCTCCAATTCCATTTCTGATAAAAGAGAATGACAATAATGATAGAAATGCTATCTATGTTCCAATTAGTTATGAATCTTTGATGAATAAATCAAAAACTACAATTACTCTGTCCAGAAAACTTGTTAATGCCCAAGAAAGAACAGCTCAAAGCCATATTTTATTGTGGAATCTGTTTGAGTTATACCAAAAACAGAATCATGAGTTCAATATACCATATAATGTAAAACGCTCCCACAGAAGTTTTGATTTAGTCGAAACAGATCAGACTTATACCACTCTGGATATAAATCCCGAGTTGAAGCAAATATGGAGTCATGAAACCCTAGTCTCTACGAGTTCGTACATCTATGATTTGGTTTCTAAAAATAGGTTAGGGAATAAAGATGACAATGGTGATTCTGAACTATTCTTCAAAATATTCAAATCAGGTATTGAATATTACAAGTCAAACACAAAAATCGACAATACGGCATTGATATGTCATTTCATTTTACTCACATCAATATATGATAATCAGTTAGATGAACAATGTTGGATTGCAATAAATTCTGCATTTGCTGATGCTGCAAAAATAATGTCAAACAATTTATCAAGTCGAAAAACTTCATTTAACTCAAACTCTAAATTACATAAACGCTTAGATAAATGGATGGGTATAATTGAGGAGATTAGGCTAAGACCCATTGAAAATTTTATCAAATATCATGACCAAATTATTAGAGATATTAATTTTAATCAAACAGAAGAATTTGAAATCATTGATACAACTTTTACTGAGATAATTGACTTAATGACTACACAGTTGCATCGCACCACGCGCTTAGAACTCAGCAAAGGATGGGCGCCCAATACGAGGCAGTTAAGGAGAGAAATTGTAAGTGGGACTACACTAGCCCTTCATTGCTTACTCCATAGAATGGGGGAGGTGAATTAAATTGAATATTATGAATAATTCACCCATCTCCTTAGATGAGTTAAGACAACTTATTTCCTCAGTTCATGAAACTCTACAATTCGAATCGTATCAAATGTTAGATGAGGATTTAAAGTATAGAATCGTAAGTTCATTTATACAAGGAAAATTTGATCCATTTTTGTATGAAAATAAACTACCACTAGATTCTGAATTGCGTTTAAAGAAAGATAGTTTGATAAAAAAACTCGTGAAAGAGTCACAGAGTTTTCTCGTCGAGGACAAAAACCTAAGATTACTGGACGTTACTAATACGTTGATTGGATGTGAAAATACAGATATTTACAAAAATAAGGACGGGAATGTAATTAATATCGATGACGATGACCTTGTTACTCTAAGCCAAAAGATAGCGTTTTCGAAGTCCAGTTTCCAAAGAGGATCTTGCATTACTTGTACTAAGGACTTGAACATCTCAGATGACTACAACAGAATTTCAGTATTGAAATCAAAGTACGCAAAGAAACCGGGGTGCGTATTTTATCCAGAACGAGTTGGTCGAACTCCGGAGATTCAAATTCACTTCAGAATCAGAATGATAAATGAAGATGTATTTATTTCGGATCTAAGTTTGAAATCATCATTTCCTATGAAACAACAAGTAATCAACAGGCTGAAAAAAATATTTCCCAGTGATTCTAAATTAATAAAATTAACAGAAGTAAGTTGGTCAATCGATGCAGATTTACCGAGTTCTAAGATTATAATCAGTGGTATGAGAATCACTCAACGAGAAAATGTTGGAGCCTTTACCAGCATGAAAAGAAAAGGGTTTGAACCTCTATTCGAGCCAGAGAGTGTAACAACATATATGGGTTTACCAAAAATCATACATATACTCCAAGAGATACTTTCTGTTGTATGCTCTAGTTGGAACCCACTTCGATTCTCAAATGTATCTGATTTGTTTGCAAAACCCAAAAAAATCTTGGGAAAATATGAACTTGAAGAAAAAATACCTCTAGACTGTCAAGTGTCCAGGTATTATTGGCCTGTCATCAAAGTTTCATTACATCCATCTACACTTAAGAATTTAATATCCAGCTCCCAAGCTGCGAACATGATAAAACCAAGTTTAACAATTAATCAATTCTCAGAAGATACTGATGTTGCCCTCGGTTCTGCAGAATTATATCTTGATAAAATCACCTTTTGGACGTGCTAATATGGATGATGAAAAGGATTACTATTGGACAAGAACGTTTATTTTTTCTTGTGTGTTAGGATTATTCCTAGTGGTGACTTGGCCGATTACCCGGGGATTCTTTGACATAGGATTTATTCAGCGGATTATCTTTGCAATCACTGCATCTTCAATTTTTTTAATGAGTATTCTCGTAATAAATCCACAATTAGGCTCACCGACAATCTTTACCCGAATTAAAAGATTGAAGATGAGATTGTTAATCCTTCTATTAGCGCTGATTTCAAGCATAACAATACTATTTGCATGGGCGAATGGCGAATTAGTTGTATCAATGAATGATTCATTGGCGAACTCATTCATTCTATTTCTGATGTTCCTTACTGGTTTGGGTTTATTCTCTTATACTGTGAGTATTTTAGTCAGAATGGGGATCTCACTTAAGGAAGAAGAGACTCCTGATGTAGATTGGGACGATTTAGAGTTTAATTCCGATTTATATTACTGTTTAACTGGACATGGATTAGATTTTACAGAGAGACAACGACGGTCGAAAATATATACCAAGTTCCTTGAACACATGAGAGTAGAGCACATACCTAATCAAATGAAAGAAGGAAACTTTACAAAAAAACACATGAAGTTTGAAACATTTTACAAAAACTGTGAAAACGAATATTTCGATATACTAAGCGACCAATTTAATTGGGACCTCACTGTTAAAAAAGAACTGTTTGAAATGATTCGAAATGAAAAAGGTGAAGTTAGGATAAAGCAATACCTAATCGAAGAATTATACAAACAGATTACAGAACAATGGGTGGAGAAAATAATATATCCACAAACAATCTTTTCCATTGTCGTATTACTTGAGATGTTAAGGAAGATTGACAAGGAAGAAAAAGACCTCAGAGATGGAATTGGTTCAAACAAAAGTAGCTTGCTTGAATTCTTTATAGATCCAGAATCTAATATGAATAAGCAAAGAATACATAAAGACAGAATTCAAATCTTCTGCACAATCTTAATTTCCTACTCAGAATATTTGGCAGAATATCAAGGACCAGTGCTTTGTGATCAAAAAGATGCACAAACCCTCAATGAGATCACTCAAATTGTGACCTCAAAAATGGATAATAGGATTCATCGGGCTCATAAGGACCAAGTGCTAACTGGAATAGGAACTTATGATCCAATAGTGATTAAAAATCCCGAAGTAGACGAACTATTGAAAGAAGAAACACTTGAATTGATCAGAGAAAGATTGAGTTCAGATGACTTTTTCCCATTGCCGGCTCCATATGAGGCCAATCAGAATTATGACACAACAAAGATAGATGAAATTATGTCAAAGTGGAAGAGCAGAGGGTGATTTATTTGGAGGATCCGACTCTCTTGGTACTACGTAATGAATCACGAAAATTTCTTATTGAACGATCTCGTGAATTAGGTTTACCAGCAGATGGTAAAAAAGCAGAGATTTTTGAACGCCTTTGCAACTATTACGGCTACACAAATGATTTGGTTATTGTTCGGCGATTGTCAACAGAAAGTGAAGACTTAAAGTTCGAACCCAGAGATGAAGGCACCCCTTTCTTAATTGGAAAGGAGAACACCGAACTGATGTCAAAGATGATGGGCTTGTCAAGCCATATTGGAGCAAATACTATCGAACGATTTAGCCAACTTGCGAATAATCTTCAAGAATTATCTGACTGTTATGAGAATCCTAATTCTTCATTCAAGATCAATAAGAAAATCTGTAGATGGTGTACAAATAAAATTCAATGTGATTCCAAGGAGATGGAATATAACAACAAACATATGCTTTTTGAAATCCAAACGACTTCACTTCACAAGAAATCTAAGAGTATATCTGCAGACTTACTCGTGATTGAAAAATTTTTAACTCAAAAGGAATATGTTGTTCAATACCCTCTAAAACGAGAATTAATATTTTCATCGGAAATTGATATGTTTAAACCAGGATTCGGAGGGAATTCATCTCGTAAAATAAATATCATCCCATTCAATTATATTCAGAAGAATACAGTTACGAAGTCACAATGGAGTCATTTATTTTATTCCAAAATATTGGGGAGAACACTTACAGTATTCGAAGCAATGTTAATCAACTCAATGAATCCCATTAGGTACGACGAAGAAGGTACTGAGTCTTTTCCAAAGATATCTCAAGTGAAAAGGTTTTATTCTGAATCATTAGGAGTAGAGATTGAGAATGATTCTAAATCTTCATTCTTTGAAAAAATATCTCGTATCATCCCTAATGCGAACATGAAAAATATGAATGAAGATTCTCGATTATTCTGGAGCAAGATTATTGAAAACACCCGCAATTTCATCGACACCGGAATGTTCAACATTACAGTTGAGGTGCTATATCATTATGATGAAAAACAGAACTTTTACTTCAATTTGACGACCTTCCTATGGGAAATATTTGAGAAATTAGATGGCAATCACTCGCAAGAAGGTGACCTATTCCTAAACCAACGCATAGATGTTATCTTGTTAACAAACGAGAAAAGAGTGTTAGATCTAGAACTTCTCGAACCATACAGGATTATTCGTGTGATCAATAATCCAAATATCTCTTACACCTGGGCTATAATTGATGGAGAAATTACTAAGTTATACTCAAATGATATGGTACAGACAAAAATATCCGAACCGGAGAATCATGCTCTCAGATATGGAAGATTAGATCAGATGCTTAATGAAAATATTATCCACGGGAAAGATTTCGGATTTCAAATGTGGGATAGTGGAGATAGAGTTCAGAATTCATTGTGTTTCGTTTCAGTATTTGATCACACAGATTTGTTCGAAGCCTATACAATGCACGAGTACCTCATAAACCTCAAATTAAATCAAAATGACGAACGTTTTTTTGAGATGAGGCGAACCTTGGGCAGATTCATTGAAAGAATGTTCTTCTTCAAGGTTGATGGGATTAAGATCTTTAGATCAGAGGAAGAACATTTCATAAAAAAGCTTCGTAAATCGTTGAATAACGCCTTTTCCAAGCACTATAATCCATACCGGAAATTAGTTACCTTAGCGGAAGAATTTCCAGCACACATATCTTTCAAGATGGACCCCGATAAAACCGATAGAAACGAAGAAAAACAGACTTTCGAATTTAAATTTACTTCGAGATATGATACCGAAGATCAATGTTGTATGGAAACCGTCATCACAATTAGAAAATCATACACAAAGGAAGGTGAAAAGATTTCTGATTGGCATCTTTATTCGCAGTTAGGATTTGACATTTTTGGTCAAAATAAAATACTGCGACAACTCTACTCCTGCTTAGAATACTCTCCTGAAAAAACCTCCTCAGTAAAAGATTCTGATTCACAAATATACATTTCAGAAAATCTTGACTTAGGACTTTACATTTCAAG
>Ga0209666_1002160_pt1 | contig 14748 bp, 7 predicted proteins | sample SaaInlV_125m_DNA_FD_184679 | JGI IMG/M metagenome (GOLD analysis project Ga0209666, IMG submission 184679) | Marine microbial communities from expanding oxygen minimum zones in the Saanich Inlet - Saanich Inlet SI037_S3LV_10m_DNA (SPAdes)... | ecosystem: Environmental > Aquatic > Marine >...
CCCCCCCCGCGCTGAAGCGCGGGGTGCTGGCAGAACACGTACGTCACGCCATCTCTCACTTTGCGCCAGTACCGAACCTCCTGGTTCGCGTGTGCCAGGAAAAATTCGCACCGACCGATCTCTTCGAGACCGTCGTACGGCTCGTATAAAGGCGACACCACCAGCACGGCGTGGCCGCGTTTGGCCAACGCCGCGGGCAACGCGCCGCAGACATCTCCCAGGCCGCCGGTCTTGGACCAGGGCGCCACCTCCGAGGTGACGAAGATGATGGGCGCGCCTCTCTGTGCGGGAGGGGGAGGGGGGGGAGGAGGCGTCGGCGTCGGCGCCGGCGTCGGCGTCGACGAAATCGCCGAGACGTTGTTGCTCTGCGACGCGTCGGCGACGCGGTCGTCGTCCTTTTCTTTCGTCATCCCCTCGTCCGTCTTCTCCTCGCCTCGTTCGGGGACGAGCGTGTCCGTGTCGTCGTTCGTCGCGCGCGTCACGGTGACTGTCGCGACGGGCGCGAAGACGGTCGGGTCGCGCTCGGCGGCGGCGATGAGCGCGGCGGCCTCGAAGTCGTCGTCCAGGTTCCGCGAAGATAAAGAAAAATCTTCCGTTTCCGACGCGACGAAAACGCGCGCCTCCGCGACGTCGGCATCCGGCTCGGCGCCTTGAACTCCGCGCGTCTCCGCCTTCTTCTTCGGCCGGGAGGGGAACAGGTGGGTCACGATGTTGTTCTCGTGGTCGGGGATGAAGCCCGAGGGGGTCCAGGACAGGTCGGCGACGAACGGGTCCGGCGCGGGCTCTGGGGGCTCGGTCTCCGCGCGCGTCTCCGCGGAGGGAGACTCCGTCCGCGACGCTTCGGTAACCGTTGCGCGTCGGGACGAGGTCTCGGGTGTCGGCGGGGCGAAGCGGCACCGGGGAGGCGACGCGCCGTCCCACGTGCCGTCGTCTCGGCGGCGCATCCCGCCGAGACTTTTGGGGAGCGACACTGAGGCGCGCGCGACGCCGGCGCTCGAATCGCGCGATGCCGGTCCGGCCGGGCGTCTCGTCGTTCGCCGCCGATGGCGAGCCTCGGTTTCGCGCCATCCGAGACCGAGCGCATGGCGCTGGAGGGGGAACGCGCGGGACGCCATCGCGCGGCTCTTTCGTTCTCACCCGCGGTTTAGCCGGGAGAGGGGGAGCGCGTGCGTATGCACAGCACTCGCCTCGCGAACGCACTGCGCGCGAAAGCAGTCGCGAGAGCTCCGCGCGCGCGGGCAACTATGTAGACTAGCAAGATGCGAGACGCCACTGTCGGAAGCCAAGTGTCGGGGGGGGGAACGTCGTTTCGAGAAAACGCCAATGCACACAAAATTCGACCGTTCACGAACCAGAACGCGCGTTTCGCGGACGAACGATTTCTCGTCGAGATTTCGCGTGTGGCGCTTCTGTCCGGTGGAACCGCGGGAACGGAGATTTTTTTTTCGCCGCTGACGTGACATTGACATTGACGCGTACCGACGCGGCGCCTCCGCGCTCGTCTCTACTCGCTCCCGAGCACGGCCGCGGTGGCCCTGGACTCGACCCGCGCGCGGCCATTAAATGCGCCGTCGTCCTCGTCCGACGCGTCGAAATCCGGAAAGGAGCCGATGCTCGATCTCGTGCGAGATGATCGGGCAGACGCGAAGGCGGACAAACGTTTCGCGACGCCCGGTTTAGAACGTCGCGCGTCTCTTCCGTCACGAGCATTTCCGTCGTCCTCCGCGGGCGACGGAGAGGTCGCGGCGCGCGCGCGCAGCCGCTCCAGCGCGTCCGGCAGGTCCGCGAGCGAGTTCCGGATCTCAAACGCGCGCGCGTGTAACGCGCGACGCGCGGCGACGCGCGTGTCGTCCGCGAGCGCGACCAAACGCGAGACCTCCTCGGGAGACGGAGCGGGCTCAGAGTGTTTCTCCGCGCCGCGGCGACGCGCGCTTCCCGAAACCGCCGAAACGTTCGGCGTTTTCTTCCGTTTCTCCGCTGACGACGAAGCGGAAGACTTGGCCACGCCAACCACAGCGGGTGGCTCCGAGACTTCGCGCGCTTCGACGTCCGCGGGCCTGAGCATGACCGTGCTTCGGCGCTCGGCGTCGCGCGCGGCGCGCGAGGCGTCTCGGAACGCCGCCAGCGCGCGCGCCACGCGCTTTGCGCCGCGCGCCGCGCGACGCCTCAAGGCGAGCGAAACGCGCGCCCTTCTCGAAGCCTTCACGATCTCCGCGTCAGAGCCTTTGGAAAGAGAGCGTCGTTCTTCGTTCGCGCGTGCAGAGGAAACGGCGCCGGTCGCGAAGTCGTCGTCCGCGCCGGATTCGAAACCCCCCGACGCGTCCGGCGCCGAACCCTCTTCCCGATCCGAATCGTCTTCGTCCTCGTCCTCTTCCTCTTCCAGAGCCTGCTCGTCGGCGGCTCGAGCGCGCGCCTCGCGTTTCCGCACCCACGCCGCCGCTCGGCGCGCCTGCGCGTCGGCGCGCTCCAGCCGTAACGCGCGCGCCTCTTCGAGCGCCGAGATTCGTCTTTCGTCGCCGCCGGAGGTCTCGTCGCCGTTTCCGGAGTCGCCGAAAGTCTCGGCTCCCGCGGAAGCGGAACGCGCGGCTTTCTCGCTCTTCTCCACCTTGGCGACGGCGTCGAGCAGCATCTCGCGGATCCGCCGCGTGTTCTCGGTGTGGTCCGCGCTTCCTCGGTCGACCAAGCTCAGCGGCGCTCGGCCCTCGCCGTCGCCTTCGCGCGGGTCCGCGCCGGCTGCGAGCAGCGCGCGCACCGCGTCGTGCTCCTCCTGCCACACCGCCGCGAACAGCGGCGTGCACGTCGCGACGCCCGCGCCCGCGGAGAACGCATCGCGACGCGCATCTTTCTTATCCACGTCACCTCCTCGTTCGACGCATAAAGAAATGCTCATAGAGTCACCCGCGCGCGCGGCTGCCCACAAAGCCGTGCGGCCGTCGGCGTCGGCGTGGTCCACCTCGGCGCCCGCCGCCAAAAGCAAACGAGCGCACGCGTGGTTCCCGCGCCAGCAAGACGCAGTCAGCGCCGTGCGCCCGTCGCTCGTGACGCGCTCGAGGTCGGGTCTAAAACCGGGGCCGTCCGAGAGCAGAGCCGCGACAGCCGCGGCGTTGCCGCGCCAGCACGCGCCCACCAGGGGGGGGGGGCGACGAATGGTCACGCGAAGCGTCGCGTCCCGCGGGACGTCGTTTTCGTTTTCGTTTTCGTTTTCGTTTTTCGAAACCTCCCCCGCCATCCTTCGCGACGCTCTTTTCGCCTCCGTCGCCTCCGTCTCCGCCGCCTCCGCCGTCTCCGGCTCACCCCCGTCGACGTCCGCGCCCGAGGCGACCAGCGCGGCGACCGTCGCGGGGTGGTTCTCGAACGCCGCCGCGTACAGAGGCGTCTCGCCGTCGTCGTCGGCGGCGTCGACGTCGGCTCCCGCCGCCACCAGCGCCAGAGCGATCTCGCAGTGCCCCCCGAGCGCCGCCGCCAGAAGCGGCGTCCTGCCGTGCGCGTTCTTCGCGTCCACGTCCGCGCCCGCGGCGATGAGCTCGAGCGCGACACCGACGCTCCCGGACGCGCACGCCGCCCACAGAGCCGTGCACCCGGTGAGCCGCTCGCGAGCCTCGAGGTCTAACGACTCGGGATCGGAAAACGTTAACGCCGCCGTCGTCGTCTGTCGCGCTCGTTTAAGTCTCAACCGCGAAGTCGTTTTTCCGTTCCTCCGCTCGTCGCCGCCGCCCTCGGCGGCGGCGGCGGCGATGAGCGGCGTGGTCCCGTCATAGTCGCGCGCGTTCGGGTCCGCACCCAGGCACAACAGGCGTGCCACCGCGTTCGGCCTCAGGTGGTAACACGCCGCCCACAGCGCTCCGCGTCCTTGGCGGTCCTTCTTCTCCAAAGCGGCGCCGGCTTTGACGACGAGCTCGACGACGTGCTCGTCGCCGCCCGCCGCCGCCGCGTACAGCGCGTGTTTCCCGGCGACGTTCGTGAAGTTGACGGTGTCGCCGCTGCTCAGCTCAAGCGCGCGCCTCGCGAAGTGCGCGTCGCCTTTGCGGCACGCGACGTACAAAAGAGTGCGGCCGCGCTCGTCCGTCTCGTTCACGTCGCGCACGGATTCCCAAAGCGCTGCGTTGTTTTGTTTTTTTTGTGTCATCCCGACCATGCCGACGACGAGGTTCGCGTGGACGAGCGTTTGGGGAAGGGGAAGGGCTGCGGGTCAGGCGAGAGACGCGATAGGACGATTTCGGGACGGTTACTCTCGCGACGCGAACCGTGCGATCGTCTCGTTCGCTCGACGCCTCGTCCAACGCGCGCCGTCTCTCGGCCGTCTCTCGGTCGCGCCGAAACGGGACATGCCGAAAACGGCCGCGAGGCGATGAAGGGGCGGGCGCGACGGAGGGCACGCGTCGAGGGAGAGGGGGGTCGGAGCACCACGCACTCAGGCCGCTTATGACGGCGTCCCAAAACGAGCGCGTCGGCATCGCGAGCGCGCACGAGACGTGGACGCGCACCCGGAAGTGAGGCCCGCGCGCTTTCTCGCGTCATCCAAGAGGCGTTTCCAAAAATGCGCGTCGGCTCAGAGTGTCAGAATCAAGCTGTTGGCAGTCTTGGCACACGCGAGCACTCGGGGCTCGAGTGAGGACACGAAGCGGGTTCCCCTCGCACCGGCGCGGTCACTGCGTGGCGCGGCGGCTGACGTCGGCCGCGCGTAGTCCCGCGAGTCTCGTTCGCGTCGATCTCGCGACGAGACGCGCTCGGCTCCGGGGACGCACGCGAGGGCGAGAGGCTGGGGTCCGAACGATGTCAACAATGAGACCGACCAGCGTGCCCGCTAGCGTCGTCGGCCGGTTCGCGGTGCTTCTCGCGGCGTGCCTGTTGTCCTCGCGCGGCGCGTTCGCGCAGAGCGGCTACGGCATCAGCGAGGACTTCGAGGAACCGCCGAGTGTGCGTACGCGCGTCACGACTCGAGCCCGACGACCTTCCCGGTCGCCTCGCGCCACCGGGGGCTTCCTCCCTCCTGGCGTGCCTTTCTCCGACGCATCTTTTCGGCTCGCCCGCCGATCGACTGACCCGCCCCCTGTCCCCCCGCGCACGCTCCAGATCTCGTGGCTGTCCCCCCCCAAGGGAAGCATGAGCGGCGGCACGGTCGTGACCGTGTACGGCTCCGGGTTCAAGCGCTCGCCCGTGGCGAAGGTACGTCCGCGAACCCCTCGCGCGTTCAAATCGAACCGAGCGGCGACCGTCGGTCGACCGAGACTCGACCACCCGGACGCCGACTGACACTTCTCGCGTCCCTTTCGAAAAAACAGTGTCGCTTCGCGTCCGAGAACGAGTTCGACGAGGTGGAGCTGTTGTACATCAGCGACAGCGAGGGCCGGTGCGTGACCCCTTCCCGCCGGACCCCGAGCACAACGCAGGTGACGGTATCGAACGACGGGCGGCAGTTCTCGGGGTGGCCTTTGGTGTACACGAAGGGCTCCGGGACGTTTCTCAAGTTCCTCTTCGACAACTCGCAACCGGGGTGCTTCGACTGCGTCAACTCGATCGTCCCCGGCTCCGCGGACGGCTCGGGTTTAAACCCGCTGCAGATCACGGAGCTGTGGAGCGTCGATAACAAGACCGGCCCGTACATCGGGGGCACCGATGTCACGATCACCGCGAAAGGGCTGGACTGGGTCAAGGCGGACGTCGGGCGCGCGCCCTACGACTTGTTCGTTCCCGGGTTCGGGTTGCGATACAACGGGCCCGTCGGCGGCCCCGGCGCGCCGCACCCGCACAACGTCGACCCGACGAGTTTCGGGAACGGCCCGCCGGTCACCGGCACGTTCTACCCGCACTTGAAGCTCAAGTGCCAGTGGCAGTGCTTCATCGACCGCGACCAGAACATCTGGAGCGGAAAGAACTACACGGTGAACGGTGAGCTTTTGCGCGGCGTGGAGAATGTGACTCGCTCGGATTGGATCCCCGCGAGATGGAAAGACTACACGGAGATCACGTGCGAGTCCCCGCCGCACGAGGTGCCCGCGGCGGCCAACGAGCCCATCGCGCCCACGACGTGCATGATCCGCGTCTCCAACGACGACGGCGCGTCGTACCACAACGAGTCCTACGCGATGTGGCGCTACGAGGATCGCGCGCCGACGGTGACGCGCATCGAGACGAACCAGCGATCGGCGTGGCCGGCGCGCGGGCCGTTCGCGGGGAACACCGAGGTTAAGATCATCGGCACGAACTTCCTGCCGTCCAAGTACCTGAAATGCAAGTTCGGAGGCGTGTACTCCGCGGACGGCGCGGGCGCGTACGTCGAGGACGACGTCAGCCACGTCGTCGGCGAGCTCGGCGGGCGCGCGCGGTACATCTCCAGCACGGAAATCGCGTGCGTGACCCCCCCTTTCGGGCCCGCCGCGTCACGCGCGCAGTACCCGAGCGGGAGCCCGGGCGCGGTCGGCTCGGGCGCGATCCTGGACGTTTCTTTTTTTGTCACGAACGCCGAATTGAACGACAGCGTCGGCGGCGTACACATCGTGAGCGGCGGACGCGGGTACGCGACGCCGCCGACGATTTCGTTTGAGGGGGGCGGCGGCGCGGGCGCGCTCGCGAACTGCACGATTGACCAGTACGGCGCGATCGCGACGGTGACCGTGGTGGACGGAGGGCGGGGCTATAACCGGGGCGCGGGAGCTGCCGCGACCGCCACGTTGACGACCGTCGCGAGCGCGGCGAAGACCGTGTCCGTGGTGGACGTGACGGACGGCGGAAGCGGGTACCTCACGCCTCCCGACGTGATTTTTTCCTGCGCGGGGGGCGTTTCGGACAGATCGTGCTTCGCGATCGGCGACGTCTCCGACGGCGCCGCGTCGACGGCGATATCGCCCGGCGTGCACGCGCGCGCGGTGGCCGTGCTGGGCGAGGACCCTACGTGCGACCGGTCGTTCGAGCGGTGCCAAGGACGAGGCGCGGTCGTCCGTGTCGACGTCCTGTTCCCGGGGGCGTTTTACGCCTCCGCGCCCGTCATCGCCTTCTCGCCGCGAAAGCCGTACGTGCGGGTGACGGCGAACGAGTGGCGCAACGGCAACGCGACGCGCGGCGACCCGAGCGTGGTGGGTGGGTACTCTAAGCAGGGGAAAAGCGCGGACGAGCTCGACCCCGAGCGCGCGCACGGCTCGTGGCCCTCCGGCTCTTTGAGCACGACCGTGCCGTACGACGTGGAGTACCTGCGGTACCCCGACGGCGGCGCCGGTCACTACGGCGTCCCCGGCATTGTCAACGGTCGCGTTTCGGGCGTCGACGATCGCGCGTGCGTGAAATCTGTAGACGAGTGTCCCGACCCCGCGAGCAGCGGCACTAAGGCTTCCGGGTGGAAGACGTGTTTGTTGTGTCCGGAGATGCGCAACCCGGAGGACCGGGGGCCTCTGCTTCCGCCGTTGGGCAAGGCGTTCATGGACGGCTCGATCAAACCCGGACACCAGGAGTTGGTTCGCGTGTCGAACAACTACCACAAGTGGGGGGTGGTGCCCCCCTCCGATCGCGACGCGCCCCGGACGCACGTCGGGTACCGCGACTTGACCAAGAACCCCGCCGCCGGCGAGGACATGGGGTACTGGATCTGGTCCACCAGCGGCATGAGCGCCGCGGAGATGAACAAGTGCCGCGTCAGCAACAACCCGCCCGTGCGCGAGTTTGCCGGATTGCAGGGGCACGGCTTAGACGCCGCCTTCGGCTTCGGCGGCGGGACCGACGGCGGCGGCGGGCTTCTGCGTCTGGACGGAAGCTCCGTTGGGGGGGCGCCCGGATCGGGCGCGACCGCGCACGCCGAGCTCTCCGGAAACGCCACGCAGTGCGCGACGACGCTCGGGTGCTACGTGGCGGAGATTGTGGTCGACACCGCCGGCGAGGGGTATAACAAACCGCCCATCGTGGTGGTGTCCGGCGGCGGCGCCGGCCACGGCGCGCGCGCGAGCGCCGTCTTGAGCGGCGGCACCGTGTTTAAGATCGTCGTCGACCCGAACAACCGCGGGATGAGTTATACGACCGTCCCGACGGTCACTTTAGTCGCCGCGACCGAAGCCTTGACCTACGACGCGGCTTCCGGTCACGGGACGTACGGGTTTGATCAGAGCACGATTGGCGCTGGCGGGTCGCCCAGTCTAGCTACGCGCTACCGTTCCACGAGCAACTACGACGTCGGACACGGCGCGTTCCCCGGGCATCCCGGTAACGTAAACCTGGGCCACCCGGATAAAGATTGCGTGTACTTCTTGTACAGCGACATATACGTCAGCCCGAGCGGGTCCGACAGCACCGGCCAGGGCACCGCCGGGCGTCCGTACCGCACGATTCAGAAGTGCATCGACGCTTCCCTCGCCGGCGCGCGCGATTTCTACGTGTACAAAAAGGCGGACGGCGGCGATCGCGACCCCTCGATTCCGGACGGCACTTCCCGGTTCGGGGACGAGACTTTGGGCGAGCGCGTGGACGGTACCGGTGAGGGCATGAACACGCCCACCGGGTACGACAAGGGGTACACCGGGCGCGCGGTCGTGCACCGCGAGTCGCGCCAAACCGGGTGGCGCCGCGCGAAAACCGGCGCGCTGTACGGCGGGAAGAGCTGGAGCGACGACTCGCGTGCGACGCAGAAGGGTTTCGGGTACGCGGTGAACCGCGACCGGTGCGTGTTGAAGGACGGGACGTACTGGGGCGAGGGCAACCGCGAGCTGCAGCCGCACGGGCACATGGTGGAGGTTTGGGCGGAGAACGCGCAGGAGGTGACTTTGGATTGCGGCGGGAAATCAGTGGGCAAAAACGTCTTCGCCGGCGACCGGCACGGCGGCGAAGACGTGCTCGCCACCGGAAGCGTCTCTATTAAGGGCGTGGTGATGCGGCGGTGCACGGTGCGCGCGGACCCGGCGCCGAACTACCGGCCGTACTACCCGGGGCGACCGGGGTACGGGCCGGGCGCGCGGGACCCTACAGGGGCGGCGTGCTGGCCGGGAGCCACGGGGTGCCAATTTCAGCAACAATAAATAAAGTACCTACGTGTGGTGTGAATGATCATATGATGTTAACGTACGCGACTCGTCTTCGTCGCGCGACTCGTCATCGTCTCGGCGTAACTAGCTACGTGTACATGTCGTGACGCTCTTCACGACGCATCTCACGATGTCCCCCCTCCCTTGCCCTTTCCGGCCGCCTCTCCCGCTTTCCGCTCCAGCGCCTCCGCCTCCGCCTTGACCGTCTCCCACACCGAGCGCGAAAACTCGGACATGGTCTTGGCCGCCTCCGTCGGCGCGTCCGCGAGCTTGGAGATCTTGCCGCTCGCCTGCGCCTCGCGCAGCGCCTTGTCCGTGCGCACGGCGAACCGCTGGAACGTCTTGCTGTTCGCCAGCGCGTCCACCAGCAGCTCGTTGAACACGTAGTTCATCACGCGGCTGAAGAACGCCATGCTCGCGACCGGGAAGGTGCCTCCGGGGAGCGGATGCGTTCCGCGAGCGAACGATGCGACGAACGCGCGACGCGACGCCGCCGCCGAGCGAGGCGAGCGTTATCGGCGAGCCCGAACGCGCTTCGCGCGTGACCGTGGCGTTCGCGGCGCGCGTGCCGGCCTGGTCGCCGTGCGCGCGTGTCTCGGCACGCACACCGCGCGACGGACGCGCGTCTCGAAGTGGGTGTCGTGGAAGGTTGAAGACGAGCGAAACCAGGCGGTCGCGACTCGGTACGCGCCATCGGTCCCACGACGTCGTATGCACAATCAGTCTAGAAACGTCCTCCCCGAGCGACAACCAGACATCTCGTTAGTTTTCCCGTGAGCGCCTTGCGCGCCGCCCGCGCACTTCCGACCGCGCAAGGAGCCGCGTCGTGACCCGCATTTCTGAGCGCACTCTCGATCGCGCATCACAATGAAGGGGGGGCCTTTCAAGATGCCCTCCTCCGCGGAGGCTGAGGAGGACAAGCGCCGCAAGGTGAGTGGATCCGCCGCTCCGCGCCAAATTCTCGAGCGAACGAGCGCACCGCGCTCTCGCCCGTGGGACCCTCGGCACGCACCCAGACGCGGACGCGACGCTGACCCGCTTCACCCCCACTCGTGCCCTCCGCAGGCTGCTCTCCTCGAAATCAAGGGCTGGGTCGAGGGGTACATCCCCGCGGACCACCTCTCGACGCGAAGCTGCGTCGTGGACGTGCAGGAGGTAGGTCGCGAATCCGATCACACGCCGCACCGCTGCGCGTGTCGGCGGAGCCGTCCCGAGTTTTTTTCCCTCGTGGCCGTGTATCGCGTTTTTTTTCATCTTCGTCGCTCGCGCGCTGACCGCGTCGCCCCATGCACGATCCGCATCAATCGAACCTTCCAGGCCCAGTGCGGCGACCCGGATTGCGCGCCGATCGACACGATCGTGCGCATCATCTACCAGGGCCAGTGCGGCACGGTGTTCGGCATGCCGTGCGAGGCGTGGGAGGTGAAACCCGAGGACGTCGAGGAGTGTATGCCGCCGGCTGACTTTTTCGAGTGCTGGAAAAACGGGGAGCAGAAACAGTGGCCGCCGGAGCCGGAGAACCCCGAGCCGGGCGAGCCGCCCGAGATCGACCTGCGCTTCAATGTCGGGGACCGTGTGGAGTGTTGCGTGGCGCGAGGGCCGGACGGCTGGCGCCCGGGAACCGTCGTCTCGCTGTGGTACCGAGCCGCGTCGTGGCCCACCGGCCAGTTCGCGCCCTACCAGATCAAACTCGACGACCACGAGTCCCTCATCTTCGCGCCGCAGGACAGGGACAACTGCATCCGGAAAGCACCCGCCGAAGCGTGATGCGCGTGCCGTGAGTATGGGCGTAGACGTAGGTACGCGTTTGTGGCGCGTAGCGACAGCGACGGTTTCGAGAGGTGCAAACAGTTTCATTTTTACATCGAAGCCCTGTTCGCGACTCTCGAAACGTCGGAACGGCCGACGGTTCAGCTTCCCCATTCGGCCCATTCGGACGTGCCTCGCGCGACCCGTCCGCGGAGGCGGCAGTCTCGCAGGCGCGTTCGACGCGCACGAAGCGACGTTCTTCGTGTCTCTCGATCTCGGGCCTCTCGCGAATCTCCACCCGCGCGTCGATCGACAATCGTCGCGGTCTCCCTTCCCGCGCCATCTCTCCGCGCGCGTCGGATCAGCCGAACGCCTCTTGGCCTTCCGAGTCGCTCGATTCGAGCGCAAGCCTCGCCTCGTCCCTTCGCGTCGACATGCCCCCCGAGGCTCTCGCACCCGCGCGGTGCCCCGACGCGTCTGCCCCCGACGCCGCCTCGCGCGACGCGGAGGCGTTCCTGGCGAGCGCCCGGGAGGCTGCGATGGAGAAGCTGCGTCGCAAGAGACGCGTCCAGAAGCGGCGAGAGGAAAAAAACGCGGACGTCGCGTCCCTCGGCCAATCTCCCAATCGCGACGCGACCAGAGAGCCGCCGCAAACGCGGCCCGTTCCTAAAGACGACGCCGTTTCGGACCCGGAGCGTCACGTCCCACAGCTGCGTCTGCGCGCAATCGTCACCCCGGGAGCCTCGGCCGCCTCGTGTACCGGCGACGCGCCGCCGCCTCTCCCGACGGCGATGAGCGCGGCGGCGTCGCGGTCGTCAGAGACGAAAAAAATCGAAACGAAAAAAAGAGCCGGCGTCGCGGCGGCGGCCGTCGTCGGCGACGCCGTTGTGTGCGGCCTCGAGGACGGCGACGTCGTCGCGTACCGCCTCGGAGACTCGCCGTCGTCCACCGCGGTGGCTTCCCGGGAAGCCTGGTTGTTATTCCCCGAGGACTGCGGAGACGCCGCCTCCGTTCGCCTGATACACCCCGTGTCTGTCGAGGCGGCGCGCGACGAACAAACAAACGAAGCGCCGCTACGAAAGAAAAGCGTCAGCGTCGTCGTCGCGTACGACTCAGGCGCGTGGTGCGTCTTTTCGCTGCGTTTTCCTTTTCTGGAAAAAAGTGCAGAGGAGACGGACTCCTCTGCCGTCGTCTCGAGAGGTTTGCGTCTGTCGCTGGTCACGGCGTGTCCCCCGCACGTCGCGTTCTCGGACGCGTACAAGTACCGCAAGCGCACGCCGTGGAGCCCTTCTACACGTCGCCCGTCCATAGGCGCCGCGCTGGCGGACGGCAGAGGCGAGACGCTCTTCTTCGCGTCGCCCGTGGTGGGCGATAACGACGTGTACGCGTGGGACGTCGCGGCGATCGCGTCTGCGTCGAAAAAAAAAGAATATCGCGACGACGACGACGAAAAGAAAAACGAAACCGTCCCCGCGCGAGACAAAGAAGGCGTTTCTTTCCGTTCGCCGCCCGTAACGAAAACGGCGCTCACCGCGGCTCCCTCGAAAACCACCGAGTCCGGAAGCTTGTTCGCCATGCGACGACACACCGACAAGGTGACGTGCCTCGCGTTTCTGGACCAACGAAACACGCGCGTGGTCTCCGGGGGAAACGACAAGGCGCTGGTCGAGTGGCGCAAACTTGAGCGCGCGCGCGACGAGCCCTCCGCTCGAAAAGAAAAAGAAAAAGAAAAAGAAAACACGTGGCGCGCCGCGCGGAGCGTCGCGGCTCCCGGCGGCGCGATCCGCGCGCTGTGCGTTTCCGAGACGCCCACGAACGCCCGTGCGGTTGACAACGCCGTGTACAACGTCTACACCGCCGGGTCGGACGGCGCGGTTCGCGCCTGGGAAGTCTCGGACGAGACCGGGTTCGTGCTGCTTCGCACGTTCGTCGGCGGCCACGACGGGTTCGGGGCATGCGTCCGCGCCGTGCGGCTTCCCGTAAATTTTTTTTCGTCGCCGTTTTCTCGTCGCGACGCCGCAGACGCGAAAACAAAAGCAGAGTCAGTACAGTACGAGGACTACGTTGTTTCCGGGTGCGAGGGCAACGCGGGCGGATACTGGGTCGCGGGTGACGGGAGTCTCAAGCTGTGGCGCGCCGCCGACGGGCGGTGCGCGCAAACCGTCTCCGCGCAACGCGGGGACGTCACCGCAATCGTGTGTTTCGGCGAAAAAAACGCGCCCGACTACAAAGCGTTCGACGCGCTCGACGAAGAGACGCGGAGCGCTTCGATTACGAACGGTAAACTCTTGTGCCGTCTCGTGACCGCCTCGAAGGACGGCACGGTGGCACACTTCGATCTCGAGACAAACGCGCGTGCGGAAAAGGGAAGCGTCAAAGGCGCGACAGGGGAAGATGGGGAAGAAGACGGCGACGGCCGACCCGCGTCGTTCGCGTGGACAAAAGGGTTCCTGTGACGACGTCGATGACGAATTCGTTTCGAAACGCGATGTCATCGAAAATACCGTCCTCTCTACGCAAAAGGTCTTTTTCTGATAGGCGGCGCGTTCGCACGATCCCGCGCGCGTCCTCCGACGAATCACTTCTTCGTCTCTCGAGAAGCGCGGAGAAGAAGTCCAATCACTTCTTCTTCTTAGCGACCCCCCCGTTGGCGCTCGGCGCGCCGCCCTTCTTCTTTTCTTTCTCGGGCCGCGCCTTTTTCTTCGCGCCGCCGTACTTCGCCTCGAGGGACGCGAACAGGTCATCCGCGCGCGTCTCGCGCCGCGCCAAGATGAGCGCCGCCAGATCGTTCGTGTCGTCTTTGGTTTTCGTCGGTTTTTTCTTCTGTTCGATACCCAGCGGATCCTTCGGCGCGGGCTTTAAACGAACGCGCCGCGCCCACTCGGTAAACGCCTCAAAAGACGTCGCCGATCCGTCGGCGATCGCGTCGGTCACCATGTCCGCGAACCTGTGCGCGTCCTTCGCTTCTTCCGAGCACATCACCCACATGAACACCTTGGACATGTCCCCCTGAAAACTCTCGTACGCGTTGACGACGTCCTGCCGCTCCTCCTCGCTCCCCCGGTACGTCCGGAAAAACGCATCCACGTCGTCCTCCGTCACCTTGCGGTACAAACCGCGGTAGTACTCGTAAAGGTTTTTGAAACTGTCCCCGGACAGCTCCGCATCCTCCGTGCGCCCCGTCTCGTCGTACACCTTGCGCTTCTCCTCGTCGCCGAGCACGCCGTACACCTTCTGCAGCGTCTGGAACTTCGCGGCAGCGTCCGGGGAGGGGTTCTTGTCCGGGTGCAGGCGCAGAGCCGCTTTGTGGTACGCGCGCTTGATCTCCGACGCGGAGGCGGTCTTCTCGACGTTCAGGATCTCGTACAGGGACTTCCCGCCGAGGCCGTCGTCCGACTCCGAGTCGGAGTCCGACCCGGAGGCGGGAGGGTCGTCGTGCTCCATCGCGGCCGCGCGGGCCATGCGGAGGAGGCGTGCGCGCGTCGAGATGTGAGACGAGCGCTCGAGAAGCCCGACGAAAACCAAAAACGTTTCGCGCGCGACGCGGTTCGCTCGCGCGCGTCGTGGTCACGTCAGCCCTTTCGGTGTCGCTGGTTGTGATCGGCAACAAAACCTGTGAACATTCGGCCACGAAGTTTCGTGAACTCGAAGACTAAAAAGTGGGCTTGGATTTGGCGCCAAACGCGATCATAGTATAATATGGAAAACTCTGTTGTAGCGAGACTTTAACTTGAAATTGTGGCTCGAGCGTCGAGAATTTGGTCGCGCGCCCAGCTGAAGACTTGAAGCTCTCGGCGATTCTGATATGAAAAACGCGTTAAAATCGCAACCCTCTCCGAGAAAACTTCTCACGAATTTTTTTTGTCTTGCAAAAAACAGGAAAAACCGAAAATAAACCCTGTTTTGACGGTCTTGAACCACCGATTCCCGAAATTTCGAGAACACCCTCAAGGTGCGACCCACGCGCGTGTTCGTGGGGCGTAGAGGTCTAAGACGT
>Ga0209666_1002161_pt1 | contig 14748 bp, 10 predicted proteins | sample SaaInlV_125m_DNA_FD_184679 | JGI IMG/M metagenome (GOLD analysis project Ga0209666, IMG submission 184679) | Marine microbial communities from expanding oxygen minimum zones in the Saanich Inlet - Saanich Inlet SI037_S3LV_10m_DNA (SPAdes)... | ecosystem: Environmental > Aquatic > Marine >...
AAAAAGTTCACTCCATTAACTACAGTTACAGCAGAGTTCAATTCAGACTTTAGCCCTTTTGCTTTACCTCTCACTAATACCTCCACCTCTTTTTGAAGCTTTGTATTTTGAGAAAGTAAACTGTCCAAATGCTTTTTAACATCTTTAGGGTTCTTCAATAACGTTCTAACGTCATTTAGTAATGTTAATTCTTTATTTAAAAACTCATCAGCCTTGGTTGATGTTATCGCCTCAATTCTTCTTACACCGGCAGCAACGGCTGTTTCATTTGTGAAAATAAATTTTCCTATTTGAGAAGTTGAGGCAACGTGAGTACCTCCACATAATTCGATAGAATCTCCAAATTGAATCACTCTAACCTTATCACCGTACTTTTCACCAAATAAAGCCATAGCGCCTTGAGATTTTGCTTCATCTAAACTTGCAGCTCTATTTTCATTTAAATCATAATTTGAACGAATAGCATCATTCACTAAGGCCTCAACTTTCCTAAGCTCTTCATCAGATACTTTTTGAAAATGTGAGAAATCAAATCTTAAATTCTTATCGTTTACTAAAGATCCTTTTTGTTCAATATGCTCTCCAAGCACTAACCTTAAAGCATGATGTAATAAATGGGTTGCTGAATGGTTTGCATTTGTAGCCGATCTTCTTGTCTTACTTACAACTGCTTTATAAGTAGCGGATGGATCAGATGGTAATTGACTCATAAAATGAAGAATAACTCCATTTTCTTTTTTAGTGTCTTGAATTGGAAATTTATCTTCCCCTAAAAACAAAACTCCAGTATCTCCAATTTGTCCACCACCTTCAGGATAAAATGGAGTTTGATCTAATTCAACTTGAAACAAATCCTTTCCTTTTACTCTAATCCCTCTATATCTTAGTATTTTTGATTCTATTTCTAAGTTGTCGTACCCAACAAAAACGCCTTCTCCTTTTTTGACAACAACCCAGTCTTCAACTTCGATTACTGTTGCTTTCCTCGATCTTGCTTTTTGTTCCTCTAATGCGGCCTTAAAGCCTTTTTGATCAACAACTAGGTTTTGCTCTTTCGCCAACAATTCTGTTAAGTCAATTGGAAAACCAAAAGTATCCAATAATTCAAAAGCAAATTTACCATCAATTGTTTCGGTAACAGTTTTTGAGTAATTATTAAATTTATCGATCCCTTTTTCTAAGGTTCTTAAAAAGTTTTGTTCCTCTTCTTTAATTACTTTTTTTGCTAATTCTTGTTGCTTTGATAACTCAGGAAAAAATTCACCCATTTGCTCACCTAAAACATCAACTAGCTTATAAATAAAAGGCTCTGAAATATTTAATTTAGAATAACCGTAACGAACAGCTCTTCTTAAAATCCTTCTAATAACATAACCTGCTCCTGTATTTGAAGGCATCTGTCCATCAGCAATAGCAAAAGCGACTGCTCTTACATGATCAGAAACAACTCTGATTGCGATATCAGTTTCACTTTTCTCTTGACTTGTGTATTTAAACCCACTTAATTCAACAACCTTATCAATCAAGGGAGTAAAAACATCTGAATCGTAATTAGATTGGACACCTTGAAGTACCATTGCTAATCGCTCAAACCCCATTCCTGTGTCAACATGTTGAGCTGGCAGTTTTTCTAACTCTCCACTAGCTAACCTATTAAATTCCATAAATACCAAGTTCCAAACCTCAATAACTTGAGGATGGTCCATATTTACTAAATTAGCACCAGGTACTTTAGCTTTTTCTTCTGCGGAACGAATATCAATATGAATTTCAGAACACGGCCCACAGGGTCCTGATGCTCCCATTTCCCAAAAGTTATCTTTTTTGTTCCCCATTAAAATTCTATCTTCCGAAACAATTTCTTTCCAAAAATCAAAAGCTTCTTCATCTAATTTTAATCCATCATCGTCAGCTCCTTCAAAAACGGTTACATAAAGCCAATCCTTTTCAACCTTACAAACCTCTGTTAAAAACTCCCAAGCCCATGAAATTGCTTCTTTTTTGAAGTAATCACCGAAACTCCAGTTTCCTAACATTTCAAACATGGTGTGATGATAAGTATCGACTCCTACTTCCTCTAAGTCATTATGTTTTCCAGAAACTCTTAAACATTTCTGACTATTACATACTCTAGAATGTTTAACTTCGACATTACCAAGAAACATATCTTTAAACTGATTCATTCCTGCATTAATAAACATTAATGTTGGATCATCTTTAACCACCATTGATGAAGATGCTATGAATTCATGTTCTTTATTTTTAAAGAACTCTAAAAAGCTTTTACGTATTTCTTTGGCTGTCATAACCTTATTTTAATATTCATTAACACTAGCTCAAACAGTACATAATTTGATTACCCAAACATTTGGTTATCTTTGTTTATTACTCCTAGCCATTTTTGAGAGGCAAAGGTAATAAATTATGAGCAAGACTAATTTTAAGTTTAACGATAAAACACTCGAATACGAAAAAGTAGAAGTTTCGTTGAGAGCCCGACTAAAAAAAGTAGGGTTACACTTGGGCGTTTCTATTGTTTTAGCCTTAGTGGTTATTATTGGTTCATACCCTTTAGTATCTCGATATAGCCACCATGAAAAGATGCAACAAATTCAAACTCTTGAATCTGAATACGCATTAATGAATCAAAAAGTAAAAAAAATGGCTTCCCAACTACAAATTCTGAAGTTAAGGGATGATTCTGTTTATGCCGGTATTTTTGGTGTTTCACCAGTATCAAAGAGTTTACGTCTAGGAGGTACTGGTGGAATTGATGAATTTAAAAAGCTAAGAGGTTACAACAATAGCGAATTAATGTTAACCTCAGCTAGACTAATAAAAGCCCTTGAAACTCAAGTGAAAATTCACAAACAAGGATTTGATCGTATTACTAACCTTGCAAATACGAGATCAAAAAAACTTTCGCATGTACCGGGTATTCAACCTATCCACAACCATAATTTAATTAGAACAGCTTCTGGTTTTGGTATGAGAATGCACCCTGTATATAATGTACCTAAATTACACTCAGGAATTGACTTCACTGCTAAAACAGGTACCGAAATATTCTCTACTGGAGATGGAGTTGTTGAAAAAGTGACAAAATCTTACACGGGTTACGGAAAACACGTTGTAATCAATCATGGTTTCGGATACAAAACCTTATATGCTCATATGAGTGCCTTCAAAGTTAAGAAAGGGGAAAAAGTAAAAAGAGGTGATATTATTGGTGCTGTAGGAAATACAGGAACTTCAACTGGGCCACATTTACATTATGAAGTAATTCGAAATGGAAGAAAAATAGATCCTGCTAACTTCTTTTTTAATGATTTGAATTACGATCAATACCAAGAGATGCTTAAAATATCAACTCAAATCAACACTTCTCTTGATTAAGATTTTTCATCAAAAGAAGCATTCACTATTGAATTAACTTAATTTCTTTATTATATTCGTTTAATCTTAATTTACGCACTGTGGCTTTCGAAAATAACGATTCTTTAAAACTTTACTACTCCATTGGAGAGGCTGCTGATATTCTTAACGTTAATACTTCCTTAATTCGATTTTGGGAAAAAGAGTTTCCCATTCTTAAACCTAAAAAAAATAAAAAAGGAAATCGTCAATTTACAAAAGAAGATATTGAGAATTTAACAATGATTTATCATTTAGTAAAGGAAAGAGGTTTTACACTACAAGGTGCTAAAGAAAAACTAAAAAAGGGCAAAAGTACCACGAAGAAAGAAGTGGATATTGTAGATTCTCTAAAGAAAGTAAAAAGCTTTTTACTAGACCTAAAAAAGGAGTTATAGTTTTTAGTTTAGCTAAAAATGGGGGTGTTTTATCAAGTAAGCCCTAAAAAATTATAGTTGTTATTGTTTTTGAATACTCTTCGTAATTTAACAAAATAAAAAGTTCCTATTTTGCAATCGAAACTTTTTGTTCTTAAATAGAAACACTTTTAACATTTAAAAGCAGCATTTTTGTAATGCTTAATTTATTTAAAACAACCCGTTTATTTGGGCATCGATTTTAGAAATGACTTCTCCTAAATCTTCTTGATTAGTTGGGAAATGATTATTATCCACATCGATGATTAAAAGCTTTCCTTCATTATACTCACTGATCCAAGCTTCATATCTTTCATTTAATCTGTTTAAATAATCTAAACGAATTGAAGTTTCGTATTCTCTTCCTCTTTTTTGGATATTATCTACTAAATTAGGAACGCTAGAACGCAAATAAATCAACAAGTCGGGAGCCTTTACAAGGCTGTTTGTCAAATCGAAAAGTTGAATATAATTATCAAAATCTCTTTTCGACATTAAATTCATTGAATGTAAGTTGGGGGCGAAAATATAAGCGTCCTCATAGATAGTTCTATCCATGATTACATTTTTCCCACTCTCGCGATAACGCATTACATTATTATATCTGTTTTGAAGAAAATAAATTTGAAGATTAAAAGACCATCTTTGCATGTCTTCGTAAAAATCGTTTAGATATGGATTATCTTGGGTATCCTCAAAATGAGCCTCCCATCCGTAATGTTTCGCTAAGAGTGATGTTAGCGTTGTTTTACCTGACCCGATATTTCCAGCAACTGAAATTTGCATAATCTTCTAATTTATAAGTCCAATGATAATCAAAAAGTAATTGACTTTAAAAGCTAAGACGATAAATATAAAACTTTTCTTTAGTAAGCAAGAACATCTTTTGCTTGTAATAGGCAAAATCAACAATATTTTTCACATATAAAGCTTGTTTTTTCTCATCCTGAAGAATTAAATCTGTGACTATTATTGAATCGTTTCGAATAAAAAGAATGTTTTCTCCTTCAATTTGAAAATCTCCTTTAGGTTTAATTTTTATCGTTCTTAAATAACTTCCAAAAAAATCAAACTCTAATATACCTTTGTTAGAGTCGCATAAGAATACTTTGTTTCCATATTCCTTTAAACTAGTTATGTCCCAGTTCTGGTTTGTTAAGTTTATCAAATTTCCGGAAGACGAAATCAAACTTAAATTTTTATCAAACTTTTTCAATTCCTGATTCACTGCATCAAATATCCAAAAATTATTATCTCTACTAACTCCCACAGCTTTAGTTAACTCATTACCTAAATCATCTAAATTTATTGTTGGTGAGGCTTCAGACAGTGTTTTGTCAAGAAATTGAATAGAATTTAAACTTTTACTGAAAACCAGAATTTTAAGCATATTTTGAGGCGCCACTAAATCTACCTCAATCACTTTACTATTAAAAGTAAATAACGTGTCCAAGTCACTGTTCAACTTTAATAAATGTCTTTGGCTGTTAATGGCATAAAGATTACCTTTTTCGTCCAGTTCAAAGGATGAAAAGTTTGTTGGTACAACTTTTTCTTCTTGCATAACAGTTGCCTGAAATACAAAAACACTTGTAAACAATGTTAGTAAAATTAATTTCATGATTTAGAAAAATATAGTACTCCTTCAACGTATTTCCGATCGTTGTTTAATCGTGGAACTTTATGCTGACCTCCTAATTTATTTTTACTCTTTAACCACTTATAAAAAGTTCCTTTAGGTACAATTCTAACAATAGGCATTCCAAGAATCATATTATTAAACCGTTTGGCCTCATAATCTGAATTAAAACTTTTCAAAGCATCATCTAAAGACGCACTAAAAGAATTCAAATCGATAGGCTCTTTGTCAAATTCAATGATCCACTCATGAAAACCGTTTTGATTCTCTCTTAAATAACTTGGGGCAGCTGTCCATTCATTTATTACTGCATTTGTCTTATCACACGCAATTTTAATCGCTTTTATTGCATTATCAATTACAACCTCTTCTCCAAAAGCATTCATAAAATGTTTTGTTCTACCAATTATTCTTAATCGATAAGGGTCAACTGAGGTAAACATTACAGTATCTCCTAATTGGTAACGCCATAACCCGGCATTAGTGGAAATAACCATTGCATACTCCTCATCAGTTTGCACGCTTTCCAAGCTTAATACTTTGGGGTCTTCTCGTTCCCATTGATCTTTAGGAATAAACTCATAAAATATGCCGTAGTCTAACATTAATAGAAAATCAGAAACACTCTTTTCATATTGAATCCCAAAAAACCCTTCACTTGCATTAAAAATTTCAAGATAATTTAACTTGGGGGCCAATTGTTTAAATCGTCCCTTAAAAGGATCAAAATTTACAGCCCCATGAATATACATTTCCAATTTAGGCCAAACTTCATTTAAATCATTGGCACCGGTCTTTTGTAAAACTCGTTCAAATAAAATTTGTGTCCAGGAAGGAACCCCAGTTATAGATGTTATTTTTTCTTTAATAATTTCTTCGGCCATTCGTTCGATTTTCACCTCCCAATTCCCCATCAATGCTACGTCATTGCTAGGGGTTTGTTGACGCGTAACCCAAAAGGGCAAGTTCGAAATCAGGATAGCCGAAAGGTCTCCTACAATGGAGCCATTTATATTTGGATCCATCTGACTACTTCCGCCCATTAAAACGGTCTTGCCTGTAAAGACCTGAGTATCTTCATGCCAATTACAATATAATGACAACATGTCCTTCCCTGCCTTATAATGACAATCAAACAAAGACTCCTCACTTACAGGTATGAACTTACTTTTATCTTCAGTTGTTCCGGAAGATTGAGCAAACCATTTAATATCTGAGGGCCACATGATATTTTTCTCACCCTTTTTTGCTCGAAAAATATCAGGCTTTATACTTTCATAAGTTTGTAATGGTATTCTATTTTTAAATTCTTCGTAGCTATTTATTGACGCAAAATCATATTGCCTACCCCATTCTGTATTAGAGGCTGTTTTCAAAAGGTTGCTTAAACAATCTCCTTGAACTTCATGAGGGAATTTTAAAAACAACTCCATTTGATGAAATCGCTTCTTCATTCTCCAAGTTATTAACGAGTTTAAAAATGCCATAAAGAAATAATTTAATTAAAAATAATCTAATTTTACTAGCCAATTACTACTTAATTGAAATTACAAATGGCAATCGTACTTGAGGCGTCTGAAATGTTTTGAAAAAATCAGGATTTTGAATCATGTAATTGTAGTTCGCAAATGGCTCAGGTAATCTAACCTCATGATTGGAAAAATGTTTAACAACTTGCTCAATAGGAGATAGAATTTTTGGTAATTCAACCAGTTTGTATGTTTTAATATTTGCCGCTTTTATTGCCGTTTCAATCGCCATATTAAGCCCTCCAATAGAATCAACTAAACCATTTTCTTTTGCTTGCTTACCAGTCCAAACTCTTCCAGAAGCTAATTCCTCAACTTCTTTTTTAGTTAAGTCTCTACCTTTAGCTACTCTATCAAGAAAAACATCATATACTTTGTTTATTCCCAATTGAACTCTAGCTTTTTCTTTTGTTGTTAAAGAGCGATCAAAAGATGGGAAATCACTCATTTTATGCGTTTTCACTTTTTCAACATTAACCCCTATCTTTTTGGTTAACTCCGAAACGTTGAACATTAATCCAAACACACCAATCGAACCAGTTATCGTGTTGTTTTCAGCAAATATTTTATCTCCAGCAGTTGCCATATAGTAACCTCCTGAAGCAGCAACATTCCCCATACTGATAATAACAGGGACTTTTTCCTGAATTAATTTAATCTTTCTCCATAATTCCTCCGATGCCTTAGCACTCCCTCCCGGAGAATTAATCCGAATAACCATTGCCTTAACTGATTCATCTTTTAAAATGTCGTCAAATATTTTTCCGTATTGAAAGCCACTGATGTCAGATTCTGAAGGCATATCTATGATACTACCTTCAGCGTTTACAATAACAAGCTTATCATCAGCAAGTGAAACAGATGAATTTGCATTGATTAATTGTTTTACTGTTATGTATTTCTCATTGCCAAAAAACAGTTTTTTAAATACTTTTTTAACTTCATCTTCATATTTAATTGCATCAACAAATCCATACATTAAAGCTTCTTCTGAGGTTAAAACACCTAGATCATTAGCTACAAACTCCAGAGATTTTTTAGAGATCCCACGGCTTTTTTGTATATCCGAACATATATTCATCCAAACATCATTAATCAACTCTTTTACCTGGTATTCATTTTCAGTACTGATAGAATCCATAATGAATGGTTCTATGGCACTTTTAAATTTACCTACTCTAATAGGTTCCGCTTTTACTCCTATTTTGCTAAGCATTGATTTAAAATAAAGTAACTGCGCGCCAATACCTTTCCACTCGAACCCAGTCATATTTCCAAGATAAATTGAATCTGCAACGGATGATAAGTGATAGCCGATTTGAGACATTGCAGTAGAATAAGAAATAATCTTGCGTCCAGATTTTTTATACTCTAATAAAGACCTTCTTAAGCTTTCAATATTTGCTAAACTTCCTTCAACAGCTCCAACCTCTAAATAAATGGCTTTTATAAGCGTATCCTTAACAGCAAGTTGAATCGCTTTTTCGATGGATTTATTATCCGATTGGCAATTTGCTTCTTTAAATATTTGTGTGCCTTTTGATTGGTCTTTTAAATCACCATTGACCTTAATATGTAATATAGAGTTGTCAGTAACCTCAAAATCATCTCCGACTGAAAGAAGCGAAATCAAGACAACTAAAACAGTGATTACACTAAAAACTATTAAGCTGACAAGATTCGCAAAGAGATTTCTTAAAAAATGCATGTTGAGAATTTTAAACAAAAATAAACTTAATTGTAATTAATACATAGTAAAATTACACGAACGGTTTAAACAATGAAAAATCAGGTATACTTAGGTTTAGGAACAAACCTTGGAAATAAACTAGAAAACCTTACGAAGACTATTGATGTCCTTTCTCAAAACGTAGGAATTATTACAAGTCGATCGTATATATACCAATCAGAACCCTGGGGTTTCGAAGCAAAGGATTTATTTTACAATATGGTAATTGAAATAGAAACTTCCTTTTCTCCTGATCGACTTTTAATTGAAATTCAAAAGATTGAAAAATTAATAGGAAGAAAAGTTAAAACTAAAGTTAGCTACGAATCAAGGTTAATTGATATCGACATATTACTTTATGGCAATGAGGAGGTAGAAAAGCCTTCATTAAAAATTCCTCACTTGTTTAATAAAGAACGATTATTTGTTTTACAACCTTTACTTGAAGTTTTAAACTCCAATTCAATTTTTAAAAATGAATATGAACATCAATTAAAAACAGTTTTTAAACTAAAAAAACTCAAAAAAGTAGAACATTTGTAACAAAACATCGTATTCTTGTTCTTAAAAAAGAAAATAAGTGTTTAAGATGGCGAAGAATAGGTAAAATCTATTTATTATTGCATAAAATTAGAAATAAGACAATTTATATTTTATAACTATTATGAAAATTACAAAATCAATTTTTGGATGCGGAATGGCATTAGCTCTTTCAGCTGGTGTTGCTAACGCTCAAGACGATTCTGCTGAGAAAGCTCAGCTTCCTGTCTGGATGGAGAATGTGTACTTAGGAGGATCTATAGGTGCTACTACAACTCTTACGGATGTAAAGCAATATGATCTGTATCCTGTAAGAAAATACAGAAATGAGATTGGTTTTGGAGGCGAAGGCTTTATTGGTTATACAATTAATTCAGCTTTTTCTGTCGAAGGACGATTAGCTGGTATAGGAATTAACGGTACAAACAGAGCCAATAAAGAATGGTTTACTGGTGGAGGTTTTGAGCCAAGCTTAAATTTGAAAGTAAATTTCACAAACTTATTTTTCACAGGAGCAAAAAAAGGATCAGGAAAACTTGCAGTTAGCGGTTATGCAGGAGCTGGCTTGTTCATGTTTAGATCTAGGTTATATAATCTTGATTCAGGAACAAAACCATCTGAAAGTGTAAAAGCTGTAAATGGATCAAATGTTGGATTTGAAAACGACTATGAGACTAAAAATGACCGAACTCAAGAAATTTCTATCCCAATAGGAATTCAAGTTGCGTACAAATTAACCAACCAAGTTGATGTTTTCTTTGACCAAAGAATTGGACTTGTTCAAACGGACAAATTAGATGCAAAAATAGTTGGTACTTCTCCTGGGGAATTTTACACTTATACTGCCTTAGGGTTAAATTATAAATTATCTGACAAACAATGGTTAAGACCAGAAGACGAATTTAACGACAAGCTTGCTGTAGTTGATTCAATCTTAGAAGGTTTCGTTGACACTGATAATGACGGTGTAATGGATAGCTACGACAAAGACAACAAAACTCCAGAAGGCGCTAAAACTACTGGAGACGGAATGGCAATGGATACCGATGGTGATGGTGTTGCTGATTATGTTGACCAAGAAAGATTATCTATTTGTACTGAGGTTGATGAGAATGGTGTTGCTTTAGATTCGGATGGTGATAATGTTCCTAACTGTAAGGATTCTGAACCAAATACTGAAGCAGGAGCTCAAGTTGATGTTACTGGAAAAGCTATTTCTGCTTTAGCTGGATTAGCATCAAGCGACAACTCTTCAGTTGACGCAGGATTACCTTCTGTTTATTTCGCAGTGTCTTCTACAAAGTTAGGATACGAAAACTACACTGCTTTGACAGAAGTTGCTAAATTCTTAAAGAATAATAAAGGGGTTAAATTAACTGTAGTTGGTCACACTGACGCAACAGGTTCTAAAGATTTCAATAAGAAATTAGGAACTAAAAGAGCACAAGCTGTAATTGATCATCTGGTTAAGATTTATGGTATTGATGCTTCTAACTTAACAGCATCGTCTGAAGGTTCTTCAAACGGAATAGCATTAGCTAAAGCTGCTAAAGCTAACAGGAGAGTTGATTTCTTATTAACAAAATAAGATTAATGATTTAACATTAAAGCCCTTCGAAATTCGAAGGGCTTTTTTTTGTTTAATACTTTCCTTTGAAAACCTCAATCAAATTAAAAAAAGTTACCGATTATTTGGGAAACAAATAATTTAAATAACAAGCCTACACATAACTTTTTTGAAACAAAAAAGGAAAAAATTTATTAGTTCAAATCTTTCCCCTGAACACTATCTAGGCAAAGGTGGTTTCTTCTAAAGACAATGTTATAGAAGATTTCTGTAACATTATGAAATGGTTCTATGCTCTTTGAAAGCTTTATGTAATAAAGTAAAGAATTTAACGAAACAAATTAAAAAGTATATAACTTTAAAAAGCCCATATTCACTTTTAAATACTAAAAAATAACACTTAAGGAATCTACAGCTAATGGGTATACTTTTTCAAATTTATTTTAGAGTTGATAATAGTTTAAATGACTCCCAAATTACAATACCAGCACAAACGCCAACATTTAAAGAATGTTTAGTACCAAATTGTGGAATTTCAATACAAGCATCACTCTGATCAATTGTTGTTTGTTTTACTCCAGAAACTTCATTACCCATAATAATAGCCAGTTTTTTAATCGGTAAACTTGCTATTTGATGGATATCAGTGGAACCTTCTGTTTGTTCTATTGAGCCGATAAAGAAATTATTTGCTTTCAGTTTATTTATCATTTCTTGAGAAGTATCAAAATACTCCCAAGCAACAGATTCAGTTGCACCTAAAGCTGTTTTTTGAATTTCTCGATGCGGTGGCTTTGCAGTTATACCAACTAGGTAAATAGCCTCCACTTTAAAAGCGTCTGAGGTTCTAAAAATTGTTCCTACATTATTTAAGCTTCTGATATTCTCTAGCACAACAATTAAAGGAATCTTTTCTTGTACTTTAAACTCTGAAACTGAAACTCTATTTAACTCATCTAGCTTTAACTTTCTCATCATAAGGTTTTTAAGTAACCACTTACCCTGCAACGTGTTTTCAACAACTGTGCATATCTATTCATCTTAATTAACTAGCTTAATCATGTCATTTCTTACCTTTAAAACAAACTTTTTTTTGTGGCTATAAAATCAAATAAAACAAAGTCTAAAGATACGCCATTGATGCGTCAATTCAACGAAATCAAAGCAAAGTATCCTGATGCTATGTTATTGTTTCGAGTTGGGGATTTTTACGAGACCTTTAATGACGATGCACGTAAAGCCTCAAAGATACTAGGGATAGTTCTTACTAAGCGTTCGAATGGTTCTGCAGATGATGCATTAGCAGGGTTTCCTCATCATTCATTAGACACGTATCTACCTAAATTAGTTAGAGCTGGTATCAGGGTAGCTGTATGTGACCAGCTTGAAGATCCAAAAGCAACTAAAGGCATTGTAAAAAGAGGCGTTACTGATTTGGTAACTCCAGGAATTGCCATGCATGACCAAGTATTAGAACGAAAAGAGAATAATTTTTTAGGTTCTATCCATTTTGAAAATAAAAGAGCAGGTATAGCACTTTTAGATATTTCAACAGGAGAGTTTTTAGTAGCAGAAGGAACAATAGAATACATTAAAAAGATGATTAACAATTTCTCCCCTTCTGAAGTTCTTTTTGATAAATCGAAATACAATTTATTTTCGGAAAGTTTTGGTTCCAAATTCTATACTTATGGTTTAGATGAATGGGTATTTAACCTCGATTTTGCAAAAGATAAAATACAAGATCAATTTGATCTTAAATCGCTAAAAGGTTTTGGTATTGAAAAGTTATACTTAGCCACTACAGCAGCGGGAGTAATTCTTCATTACCTCGGAGAAACATTAAACAACAAAACTTCTCACATACGTGGAATAGCTAGAATTGAACAAGAAGAATACGTATGGCTTGATAACTTTACAATAAAGAGTTTAGAGTTAGTATCATCCGATCATCCTGACGCAATAACGCTATTAAACGTGATTGATCAAACAATCACTCCAATGGGTGGAAGAATGTTAAGAAAATGGCTAATACTACCTTTAAAGGACATTAAAGCGATTCAGAACAGACATAATATTGTAGAAGGATTTCTTAACAACAAAAAAAGAATGCTTCCTATTCAAGAATTACTTTCTGAATTTGGCGATATTGAGCGAATAATTTCAAAAATTGCAGTTGGTAAAGTGTCTCCAAAAGAACTAATTGTATTAAAAGATTCTATTGTTGCCGCGAATAAAATTGTTGAAATAACAAAAACCGACAAAGTCATAAATACCCTTACAAAAGACATTTTCTCTTTGGATCAAGTTGTTCGAAAAATTGAGAAAGAGATATATCCAGATGCCCCAGCAATAATAGGGAAAGGGCGTTTAATTGCTGACGGAGTTGATGTTAAACTTGATGAGTTTAGAGAAATTTCTAACAACGGAAAAAGCATTCTACTAAATCTTCAGAAAACTGAAAGTGAAAAAACAGCTATTCCTTCTTTAAAAATTGCTTTTAACAATGTTTTCGGATATTATTTAGAGGTTCGAAATGCACATAAGAACAAAGTTCCTCAGGAGTGGATAAGAAAACAAACTTTAGTAAATGCGGAAAGATATATTACCCAAGAATTAAAGGAATTAGAAACTAAAATTTTATCCGCAGAAGATAATATAAGTATACTTGAGGCTAAGGTATTTAAAGCTATTGTAGAATTTATTTGTGAATTCTTACCTCAACTACAACATAATGCTAAAAAAATTGCCGAATTAGATTGTTTACTCTCATTTGCTCAAATAGCTAGTGACTTTAAATATTCTAGACCAATCATTAACGATTCACTAATAATTGATATTAAACAAGGGAGACATCCGGTTATTGAAAGAAATTTACCTGTTGGACAAGAGTATGTTGCAAATGATTTGTATCTAGATAGTTCTACCCAGCAAATAATAATGGTAACCGGACCCAATATGTCCGGTAAATCAGCTCTTTTACGACAAACAGCCTTAATAACGTTAATGGCTCAAATGGGTAGTTTCGTTCCAGCTAAAAAAGCAGTTTTGGGTTATGTTGATCGTGTTTTCACAAGAGTTGGAGCCTCTGATAATATCTCTACAGGAGAGTCTACTTTTATGGTAGAGATGAATGAAACATCTAATATATTAAATAATCTTTCTGAAAGAAGTTTAATCTTACTCGATGAAATTGGTAGAGGAACCAGTACTTATGATGGTGTTTCAATTGCTTGGGCGATTAGTGAATACTTGCATGAATACCCTTTATTTAAAGCTAAAACACTTTTTGCAACACACTACCATGAGTTAAATAAAATGACGGAGCAATTCCCTCGAATTAAAAACTTTAATGTTTCTGTAAAAGAGGTCGCTAATAAAATTTTATTTATGCGAAAACTTGTTGAGGGAGGAAGTGAACACTCTTTTGGTATTCATGTTGCAAAACTTGCTGGAATGCCAAATAGCGTTGTAAATAGAGCGAATGAAGTATTGGCCGTTCTCGAAAATAGTAGCAGAGGAGAAAATCATTCGAAAAATCAAAACAAAGAAATCAAAACAAGTAAAAAGGCACTCTCTAAAACATCCGACAAAGGCGTTCAATTAAGCTTTTTCCAGCTAGACGACCCGGTTTTGGAGCAAATCAGAGATGAAATAAAAAATTTAGACATCAACACCCTTACACCCGTAGAGGCATTGATGAAGCTAAACGAAATTAAAAAGTACGTTGGAGGATAGTCAAAGTAATTATTACTTTCAACCCATATTAACCTTTGAATAAAACAAATAGGGTTACCCATTTAAGTAACATTTTATTTAATTGATTTATAAGTAATTGGGTTTTTTCTTACCATTCTGCAAAGAAGATTTTCCAAGATTGACTCTCTAAAGTTTAAGCGATTAAATCGAAAAAA
>Ga0209666_1002164_pt1 | contig 14743 bp, 5 predicted proteins | sample SaaInlV_125m_DNA_FD_184679 | JGI IMG/M metagenome (GOLD analysis project Ga0209666, IMG submission 184679) | Marine microbial communities from expanding oxygen minimum zones in the Saanich Inlet - Saanich Inlet SI037_S3LV_10m_DNA (SPAdes)... | ecosystem: Environmental > Aquatic > Marine >...
CCCCGCTGGAGGTCACGGTGGTGGATCCATCCCCAGAGCCACCGCCCTCGCCGCCCCCGCCGTCGGAACCACCGTCGTCGCCGCCGCCCTCGCCGCCGCCACCCTCACCCTCGCCGCCGCCACCCGGCCCTCCACCCTCGCCTCCCCCGCCATCGCCACCGCCGCCCGCGCCGCCGCCGCTCATCCAAGTCGACGGATCCAACGCCGAGGTCCAGATTCTGGACACCCAGTTTGTGGACTTCCAGTTCACGGGCAGCACCGTTGCCGTGGGCGACTGGGTGCTCCTCATTCGCAAGGACGAGGCCGACGCCAACGTCGGCAACGAGTGCCCCCACGCGCTGGCGACAATGTCCACGACGCAGACCTACCCCGACCACGGAGGCGAGGTGGTATTCGACGGCGCTGGCCTCCCTTCCGTCACCGTGACGCTGCCAGGCGTGATCGACGCGATCGACCCGCTCACCACGACCAACGAGTCGCCGACCGGCACGGCAATTCTTATGCACGCTCTAACCCAACAATCACCGCACGGGTCGCGAATCTCACACTGATCATGCCACACCCTTGTTGCGCAGTTCTACATGTGCCACGCCGATCAGAGCGTGCGCGGCTTCGGCGCCCAGCCCGTCGCCGCCGACTTTAGCTTCAACAGGCAATTCGTGGTGCACCTCGCGCACCGGCCGCCCTCGTTCCCACCTGTGCCGCCGCCACCGTCGCCGCCGCCGCCCACGCCGCCGCCGCCCTCGCCGCCGCCGCCCAACCCCTCGCCGCCGCCTCCGTCGCCGCCGCCGCCCGCGGCGCCGCCCTCACCGCCTCCGCCCTCGACGCCGCCGCCGAGTCTGCCGCCGCCCGCGGACCCGCCGCCCTCGCCGCCGCCGCCAATCGGCATCCTCTGGAACACCGTGCCGTCGACGTTTGGCCAGACCATCGAGATGGTTGTCAACCAGTACACGCTCATCTACCTGGGTGGACCAGCACAGCTGGAGGAGGAGTTTGACGCCATCTCGCTCGTGCCATCCGGTGGTGTCGGCGTGGTCTCGCCCGCGCCGCTCGCGGCCGTGGTGACGCTCAACCCCGACACGGGTCTGCGCACGGTGACGCTCAAGGCGAACGCACCGCCCGGCTCGGTCTACGACGTCTACGTGCGCGACGGGCGCACCGGCGTTCTCAGCCAGACCGAGCTCACCGCCACGATCGTGCCGCCATCGCCACCGCCACCGCCCTTGCTGCCGCCGCCCTCGCCGCCGCCACGCGCACCGCCCACGCCGCCGCCGCCGTCGCCCTCGCCCGTGATTGCGCCCAGCACGCCGCCATCGCACCCGCCCTCGCCCCCACCACCACCGCTCGACATCGAATGGAGCACCGGAGGCGTCACGTTTGGCCACAACATTGTGATGAGCATTGATACAGAAACGCTCATCATGATTCGAGGCACGTACATTTTGGAGCCAGACTACGACGCCGTCTCGCTCGTTCCGACCGGGGGCATCGGCGTCGTCTCGCCCAGCCCGCTCTCGGGCAAGGTCGATGGCAATACCCTATCAACTCCATCGGGCATCCTCAGTTTCCCAGGGGTTAATAATTTGCTGCACCTCACAGCGACTGGGTCGGTTGGCTCAACCTACGACGTCTACGTGCACAACGGCCGTACCGGACAGCTTACCCTGGCGCCGCTCACCGTCACGGTGGTGGCGCAATCGCCGCCGCCGCCGCCCTCTTTGCCGCCACCGGCGCCGCCGCCCTCGTCGCCGGCACCCTTTTCACCACCGCTCTCGCCGTGCAACTGGAACACCGCATGCACGGCCTTTGCAAGCGCCGACTACGCCACAAGCGGCCGCCGCCTTTCCGAGGACGACGGCTACGCGGGAGCGCTCGCTGCAGCGCAAGCGCACTGCGCGGCCTCAACAGAAATGGGCTGCGAAGTCCTACCATCGGGCGTCGAACCCTCGCCTGGATTCTTCATGGCTCCGTTGCCCCACACGATCTGCGAAGACGACCCGTCGCAATACGACGCTGGCGGCTATGGCCCCTACACGGGACCCGAGGCGTGGGAGAATGAAATGCATTCGGCTTTCTGCGCCTCGCACAGCGAGGCCGACTGCATGCAGGCAACGGTGGACCGTCGGGAGGATGGCGGCACCATCGTCCCCGCGTGCACTATACTGTTCATCGGCAACGGATGCACGGCACGCCGATCCGCTCGACTAGCACAGGCGGAATCGTACGGAGAGTTTTCCACCGACGATTCCGGCGACTCCAGCCTCAATACCGCGTTTGACCTTGGGTGCAAGCACTTTACGTTGGAAGCGTGCCCCACGAGCTACGGGTGCAGGACTGCAGCGTATACGCCTCCAGAACCCGACAGCTGCGGCGAAAACTCGACGCAGTACGGGCCGGGCGAGTACACTGCACCTCCCGCCTACGACGATGTGGCGAACCAGGCGTGGGAGCAGCACATGCACTCAGACTATTGCGCCTCGATGACCGCCAGCGGCCAACAGGCGGTCTGCGAGGCCGCCATGGTGGACAGGTCGTCGGTGGGCGGCACCAGCGTATCGGCGTGCGAGTGGGTTTTTGACTCAATCACTTGCAGGGTGAGGGCCGTATCGCAACTGCGTACTGGAACTCAAAGCTTCACGGCCCAGATCGACGCGTTGAACGGCGGCACTGAAAACAGGTTGTGGGACCTGCGGTGCGAGCACTTCTCCTTGGCCAACTGCCCCACGAGCCACGGGTGCCAGCCGGTCGTCTCCGGCTCGCGGCGGCGGCAGCTCTCCAACCCCACGCACGTCTACGCGTGCGAGTGCATACCCCTCTCGCCGCCCTCGCCGCCGCTGCCCTTGCCGCCGCCCAGCGAGCCACCAGCCTTGCCGCCTCCGCCTTCGCCACCACCGCTTCTGATCGGATGGAGGATCGGCGGCGGACCAGGCACGGAACACGACAAGGCGATTGAGCTCGTGGTCAACGTGCCCACGAGGGTCTACATGGAAGGCTTGTACCAGATCGAGGAGCACTACGACTACATTTCGCTCGTTCCAGAGGGCGCCGCGGGCGTGCTGTCGCCCGTGCCACTCGCGGGCGTGATCTACTGGGAAGCTGGTCCTCCTCCTGCTGGCAACGACCAGTGGTACGTGACGCTTACGGCGCTCGCGACGGTCGGCACGATCTACGACGTTTACATACACGACGGCCGCACCGGCGAGCTGCGATACACCCCGCTCACCGCCACGGTGGTGGCGACATCTCCATTGTCGCCACCTCCCGCACCGCCCGCATCCCCTCCGATTGCGCCGTGCGATTGGAACGAGCACTGCACGGCCTTTGCGAGCGCCGACTACACGCGCCGCCGCCGCCACCTGTCCGAGGTCGGCTACGCGGGCGCGGTCGCCGCGGCGACCGCGCACTGCGCCGCCTCGACCGCCCTTCGGTGCCAAGTCATGCCCCTGGACTTTGTCCCCACGCCTGGATTCTACGCGGCACAAGCACCTCCATCTCCACCCGCAGCCCCGAAAACGTGCATTGACGACCCGTCGCAGTACGGGGCGAACGAGTACACGAGTGCCGAGCCGTGGGAGGACCACATGCACGATGCCTTCTGCGACTCGTTTACCGACCAGCTGACATGCGAGTCACAGTATGCCAACATCGACCACCCGAATGTCCCTCAGGTGTGCTTCTGGGGCACGCACACTGGCATTGGCTTGTGCTCTGTCGTGCCGCCATCGCAAGTGGCCAGCTACGGCGGTGCTGGCGACGCTGCGTTCAACCTCGGGTGTGCAAACTTTGAGGTGGCCAACTGCCCCACGAGCCACGGGTGCCAGCTGGGCTACGCCGGGGCGAGTCGGCGACTGCAACTCTCCGAGCCCGAGGCGGCGGCGGTGGTGGTGGGGCGACGGCTCTCCGAGCCCACGCACGCCTACGCGTGCGAGTGCCTTGCCGGTTGCGCGGCATCGGACGGCGGACGGGTCGACGTGGTGCTCGTGATCGACGAGTCCGGGACGATGGCGAAAGACAACAACGGCGTCGTGCAGCCGGCGGGATCGCAGCCGATGGACGAGCTCAAGGCCATGGCCAAGGAGCTGGTGGGCTCCTTTGACCTGGGGCCTGACGATGTGATCATCTCCGTCGTGTCCTTTGCGACAAACGCAAATACGCGCATCACGTGGTCGACCGACCAGAATGCACTTGACGCGGCCATTGACGTCTTGGATCCAATTTGGCCAAATGATGCCGACAGCTACACCGCGACCTCCAAAGGCCTCGACGCCGCGAAGGTGCTCCTCGACAGCGCCCGCGCGAACTCACGAAAGGCGGTGTTCCTGTTTGCTGACGGAAAGCAGAGCGAAGCCTGCAGCTCGGGGGCTAACGACTGTCCGCAGACGACATTCGACGCGGCGGACGCCCTAAAGGCCCACGCCACCAACCCGACGCTGTTTGCCTGGGGCTGGGATGGCCCCACAGGCCCCCCCCTCAATGTTGATCTGTCCTGGTTGCAGAGTGTCTCAAGCAATCCAGACACTGCGGTCTTTGCCACCGCAGCCGAAGGGGTGGCAGCGCTCAGGGCCCGCCTTTCGGAGCTGGAAGAACACATCTGTCGCGATCCAGCTTCGCCTTCGCCGCCGCCGCCTTCGCCGCCAAACGAGGCGGTGCCCTCGCCGCCGCCGATGCCGCCGCCGATGCCGCCCGCCGTCGCGATCACGTTCACGATCGTGTCGCACGGCTGCGATGTCGCGCCGGAAACGGTCGGCCACATGGAGCACGCGACGATCACCTTCACGGCCGGCGTCGAGGCCAACGCGTACGCCATGTGGACCCCCTCGTCGGCGACGGAGTGCCACGTCGGAGGACCCAACACGCACGGCGGCTACGTGAACCCTAACCTGCAAATCGACGTGTACCTGCCCATCACAACCGACCCCCACTACGTGCTGTGCATCCTGGAACCCTTTGCGACGGGCACGCCCACGCGGCGCGCCGACGTCACGATCGAGGCGCACCCGTGCCCTCCGTCGTCGCCTCCACCCACACCGCCACCCGCGCTGCCGCCGATGGCCTCGAGCAGGATCGTCATGACGCAGGCGATCGCCACGACCCCGGCGCTCGCGGCAGAAGTGGGCGCACGTCTTGGCACCGATTTTAGCACCAATTACACCAACGAGACCGCCTATGCGATACTCGACGCGCAGGTCGACGAGCTGCACGACACCATCCAAGGCCTGCTGAACAACGCGACCAGTGTTACGAGCACCGTGACCCTCGGCAATAGCAGCAACCCTCTCCGCCGCCTGAGCGACCAACTGCGCCGCCTGAGCGAGGCCGACAACGAGTGCGGCGCTAATGTCAGCGCCTCGATGCGCGCGCGCGTCGTCTTTGAGACGGTCGTGGCGCCGTCCACGCTGGAGATTGTGCGCACGACGTGGCACACGCTCTTTGGCGAGGGCAGCGGGCTGCTTCCGTGCGGCGAAGCCGTCATGGAGGTCCTGTCGGAGCCGCCGGCGGCACCGCCGGCGGTGCCGGCGCCCTTGGTGCCGCCGCCTTCGGTGCCGCCCGTTCCGCCGCCATCTCCACCACCGCCCTCGCCGCCGCCGCCGAGCCCGCCGCCCAGCCGGCCGCCGCTCCCGCCTGGCAATGCACCGCTGCCGCCTCCACAGCCACCGTTTGCGCCGTGCGAGTGGAACGAGCACTGCGAGGAATTTGAGATCGTCACGGGCCGCCGCCTTTCCGAGAGTGACGGCTACAATCAGGCGCTCGCCGCGGCGCGCGCGTACTGCGCGGACTCGACGGCCTCTGGGTGTCATGTCACAACCGACACCGCTGGTTTTGTGACCGCGCCGGCATCCTGTGCCGACGACCCGAGCCAGTACACGACGGAAGAGTACGGACGGGCCCAGCCGTGGGAGCAGACGTGGCACGCCTACTTCTGCAACACGAGGTCGGTGGGATCCAACGCCGACCCGGCGGCTCATACCGCGGGCCAGGCCGCCTGCGAAGCCTTGGTCGCGACCAAGCCCGATCTGGGCTTCCCCAGCAACCAGAACCCCTCGCAAGTCTGCACGTACAGATACGACGGCCCCCTCGGCAACCCCCCCGTGCCCAGGTCGAGCTGTCGGGCGCGAGGCGCAGCCAAACACGCCGACGAGTCCAACCCCAGCTACGGCTCCACCACGTACGACACCTACTCCTACGGAGGCTACGGCTCGTACGGTCGCCGCCTCGAGGAGGTGGCGACAGATGCGCGCCGGCTGGGCGAAACCACGCTGGGTCCCAACAACCTGGCGTTCGACCTGCGGTGCGAGCACTTCTCTGCCGACCAGTGCCCCACGAGCCACGGGTGCCAGGTGGCAAGTCCCAGCGCGAGGCGGCGACAGCTCCAGGGCCCCACCCACGTCTACGCGTGCGAGTGCAACCATTTCCCGCCGTCCATTCCGCCCTCGCCACCGCCTACCCCGCCGCCGCTCGCGCCGTGCGCGTGGGACACGACGTGCACGGCCTTTGCGAGCGCCGACTACACGCGCCGTCGCCACCTGTCGGAAACCGGCTACGCGGGCGCGGTCGCCGCGGCGCAAGCGCATTGCGCATCCCTGCGCGCACGTAGCGACGTCATCGGGTGCGAGGTCCCAGACGATCCGACCTTTGTCCCCTCAGCTGGGTTCTTCCAGGCGCACGAGCCGCCCAGCCCACCCGCGCCGCCGCCGCCACCGCCGCCGCCCTTGGCGCCGCCACCGCCGCCGCAACCTCCGTCGCCCGCAACGCCGCCGCCGCCGCCACTTGCCTGCGCCGACGACCCGAGCCAGTACACGTCGCAGGCGCAATACGAAGAGCCCCAGCCGTGGGAGCGGACGTGGCACACCGCCTTCTGCTATTCAGTCGCGCCCAATGTCATCGACGCCGACCCGGCGATCCACGCCGCGCACCAAGCCGCCTGCGAAGCCGTGCTCATCACCAAGCCCGATTTGGGGTTCCCCAGCAACCCGAACCCCACGCAAGTGTGCACGCACTCTTACACTACCCAATGGGACGGCCAAGGCTCCTCGAGGTGCCGTCAGCGAGGCGCAACCAAACACGCCGACGAGTCCAACCCCAGCTACGGCACCACCACGTACGACACCTACTCCTACGGAGGCTACGGCTCGTACGGTCGCCGCCTCGAGGAGGTGGCGACAGATGCGCGCCGGCTGGGCGAAACCACGCTGGGTCCCAACAACCTGGCGTTCGACCTGCGGTGCGAGTACTTCTCCAATGAGCAGTGCCCCACGAGCCACGGGTGCAAGCTGGACCTGGTGGTGCCCGACACCTGCGCAGTCGGCCCGTCGGAGTCGGAGCCGTGGGAGGCCCACTACCACTTTAGCTATTGCAACTCGCTGAGCGCCAGCGGCCAAGCGGTCTGCGAGACCGCCCTGGTGGACAGGTCGGCGGTCGGCGGATCCAGCGTGTCGGCGTGCATGTTTGGCGGCAGCACGTGCGTTCCGAGGGGCATCTCCCAGATGGCAACCGCAGAAACCTATGCCGACTTCTACCAAGACCAGTACTACAACTACGGTGCCACCAATGCAGCGTTCGACATCACGTGCTCGCACTTTTCGGTGGACCACTGCCCCACGAGCCACGGGTGTCAGCAGGTCGTTGGTGCTTTGCAGGGCCGGCGGCTCTTGGAGCCCGAAGCGAAGGAGACGGGCCGGCGGCTCTCGGAGCCCGAAGCGGAGGAGACGGGCCGGCGGCTCTCGGAGCCCACGCACGCCTACGCGTGCGCGTGCTTGGCATTCTCGCCACCCTCGCAGCCGCCGCCCTCACCGCCGCCGCCCTCGCCCTCGCCGCCGCCGCCCTCGCCCTCAACGCCACCGCCCTCGCCCTCAACACCGCCCTCCTCGCCGCCCTCACCGCCGCCGCAGCCGCCGTTTGCGCCGTGCTCGTGGAACGAGCAATGCGAGGAATTCGCGTTTTCCGACTACGCCACGGGTCGCCGCCTGTCCGAGATTGACGGCTACGTGGGCGCGCTCGCAGCGGCGCGCGCGTACTGCGCAAACTCGACGCACTCCGGGTGCCACGTCGTAAACGAGACCGAGATGCAAGGGTTCAGGGGCGTGATCGCGTACGATAGCTGCGCCGACGACCCGGACCAGTACGCCGCGGGCGTCTACGAGGGCACGACCGAGCCGTGGGAAACGATCTGGCACGAGGCCTACTGCAACTCGCTCACCGCCAGTGGCCAAGCGGTCTGCGAGACCGCGATCGCGGACAGGACGTCGGTCGGACATGGCCAAGGACCAAACCCCGGCTACCCGCCGCTCTGCATCTTCAAGAATGGTGCGTGCACAGCGAGACAACACGCCACCCTTCAATATGGATACTCGTACGGCTTCATCGCGTTTGGAGACCCTGATAATACCAACGCTCTCGACGCCGGCTACAACCTCGGATGCGCGTACATCTCCATGGCCCACTGCCCCACGAGCCACGGGTGCAAGCTGGCCGTCTCTGGCTCTCGGCGGCGACAGCTCTCCGACCCCACGCACGTCTACGCGTGCGAGTGCCACGCCTACCCGGCGACGCCGCCGCCGCCGCCGTGCCCCATCGCCGTCTTGTTGGAGGACACCGCCAACAATTTGATCTGTGAAGACGACGGTGCGATGACCGAGGAGGAGTGCCTCGCCTACCACACCTATCTCGGCGAGGGCACCAACCTCGCCGACCTGGGCTTCACCAAACCGATCGGCCCCTATCAGTCCTACGTCGATTCAAGTAACCCGTACGGGTGCTCCATCTACCCACGCAACTTTGACATGGGGGTGGCCTACAACGCCGACGCGTCTAACAAATACAGTGACGCGACCAACCGCAATGCCATCTGTCGTCCCAATTGCTACGCGCCGCCCCGCGCGCCACCGTTCCCGCCCGACAAGGCGCCGCTGCCGCCGCCGCCCTCGCCGCCTCCGCCGAGCCCGCCGCCTCCCGCGCCACCGCCGCCCTCGCCGCCGCCCTCGCCGCCGCCGCCGAGCCCGCCGCCCGCGTTGCCGCCGCCACACTGGTGGGACACGTGCTCCGAAGAGACCGATGGCCGCATCGACATCGTGCTCGTGGTCGACGTGGATGGAACGATGGGTTCAGTCGAATTGCCGGGCGGCGGCATGGTGATGGACGGCATATGCTGGACAGCATACCTCCCCACCCTCGGTGCGTTCGTGGACCACCCACCCTTTCTCAAGGACATAGTGGGCCTCTTCGAACTGGGTGACGACAAGGTGCGCTTCTCCGTGATCTCGACCAGATACATCACGGTTGCAAAGGACCCTACCAGGACGCAGTCTTTGCAAGTGCTCGTGGACTGGTCGACCGACCGGGACGCGATCAACGCGGGCATCGACTCGTTGTTTCCACAGGGCGGTTCGACGTACTCAACCGCCCTCGACGCCGCGGCCGTGCAGCTCGACACCGCCCGCGCGGACGCCAGAACGGTCGTCATCTACGTGGGGGACGAGACTCAGGAGTTCAGTTGCCCAGGCGACGGCAACAGCGCGGATTGGGGACCCGTGCAATACAGCCCTCCGGGATTTGCCATCCTGAGATGCGACGCGGGAGATGACGGTTACCACGGGTACGCCGAAGGTCCGCCAACAGCGACCATGGCGGATTGCGATCAGACGGTTGCCACCGCGGGGGCCAACCTCAGGAACCACGCCAGCAATCCCATGGTGTTTGCCTGGGGCTATGGGCACCACGAAACTCTCTACCAAGTGAACACCGAGGCGCTGGCCCAGTTCCAGAAGGTCGTGAGCTATCCATCGTTTGCAAAGTACACCGCCACTCTGGTGCAAATGAGAGCCGAGCTGCCGGAGCTGTACACGCCCATCTGTGGCGTGCGGCCGCCCGCGGCGCCTCCGCCGCCGCCGTCGCCGGATCCCTCGCCGCCCCCATCTCCCATGGCGCCCGGTGAGGTCGCGACCTTCCGCATGCAACTCGACATTGGCGTCCTGCCCACTGCGATCACGAATGACCCTTCGATTGGCGACGGCGCCCTTCTCACCGCGCTTACTCACGCGGTCACTTCGTTTGGGCCCACCGCCCACGTCGGCTTTGTGCCCATCTCGGGGAGACGCCTTGAACCAACGGTTCAGGGTCGGAGGCTCGCCACCAACACGTACTCGTGTGACTCCACGAACTGCAACACCGCTGCGTGCGCGTCCACGACAGCAACGGAGCTCAACTACGACGTCTACATTGTCGTGCAGGAATTATCGCGCGCGGCTCTGCAATCGCACATTGAAGCTCGCCTCTCCTCGTTGAAGACCGCCACGGGTGGAGACTTCCTTTGCTTCATTGGGGACAGTGGCGTCGTCTACGATCCGATACACCACCCCCCTTCGCCACCACCACCGCCGCATGATCCCTCCTCGACGCCGCCCTCGTGCCAGGACGACCCGGACCAGTACAGCGCGGGCCAGTACGCGGACAGCGAGCCGTGGGAGACCCACTGGCACCTGGCCTACTGCAACTCGATGAGCGGCAACACAATGGCGGTCTGCGAGACCGCCATTGTGGACCGGTCGTCGGTCACCGGCAACGATGCGCCAGCGTGCGAATTCGACGGTTCCGCCGCTCCCGACGATTGCAAACGCAGGAAGCACGTCGCTTTGGCAGCCGCGAATTCGTACTATGCCTACTACAATGACAACTACTACGGCGGGGCCGACGACGCCGCGTTCGACCTGCGGTGCACGCACTTCTCCCTATCGCATTGCCCCACGAGCCACGGGTGCAAGATCGAATGAGACCACGAGCAGGAACCGTGTGTGGGTGTGTGGGTGTGTGTGCGTGTGTCAGTAAAAAGAACTTGAACTTTTGGTGTCACTCCTCGCGCGCAAGCTCGACCTCCTCGAGGAGCTCCTCGAGGGCCCCGGTCGCGGCGCGGCTCAGCTGCCGGAGCACGTTGCACGCCAAGGCCACGTCGCCCCTGGACACGCGCCACAGCCGCGCAGCCGCGCGCTCCACGCTGCGCACGCAGTTGGTGCACCGCCCGTCGGAGCGGCCGGCGGCGCGAATGCTCTTGTGGCACGAGGGGCACGCGCGCTTCGAAGGCGCCGGCCTGATCCAGCACGCGCGGCACCACTTGCCCTTCCGGTGCGCAATTTTGCCGCACGCGGGGGTGACGCACCGCTTGTACTCGTGCTTTCGCTTGAACATCGACCCGGTGGCGCACGCGTGGCACTGGGCGAGCGTGATCCCCTTGGTGGGCTGCCCGCAGTCGCACTTGCGGCGGATGTTGTTGCAGCGTATGATGCCCGCAAAGCCCTTGCGCGCCTCCCACGCGCGCAGGTCGGACTCGGTCTTGATCGCGCGCGCCATATTGTGAGCGCGCGCGCGCCCTCTCCCCCGTCCACGCGCGCGTGCGACTAGCGGAGGCGCACGTGGCATGGTTATAAACCTAAAACTTGCGACTTGGGGCCGCACACACACACACACACATCCCAACGCCGCGCATGGCCACCCATGGCGCGCGCGAGGGGCCTTGGCGCTACCTCATCCCTTTTGACACCGAGGCGCAGCGAGATCGCGTCTTCGAGGTCGTGGGCCTCCACAACAGCGAGGGCACGCGCTACACCGAGGAATTTGTTCGGTACGACAAGGAGCACCCGTGGGAGCAGCTCGGGGTGAGCGCGCCGCTCACGCACGCCGAGCGCGTCTCGTTTGCGCCGGGACGCACCTTCCGATCGCCGCACAACGGGCCCGCCCTCATGCACGCGCTGCTGCTGCAGCAGCCGCGCAGCGGCGACCGGGCGACCACGTGCGAATTCTTGAGGTGGCATCTGCTGCGCGTGCTGCCCGAAGTCTACGCCGACGGCGCGCACGCGGTGGACGCGTATTTATTCGACGACGACATGCTCGACCGCTTCGACGAGGCCACGCGCGAGCCGGTGCCAGACTGGCGCATCTGCATTGGGGGCGCATCGTCGTCCGACGCGGGGCAGGCGCGCATCCGCCCGGCCAAGTGGACGACGCGCTACTGGGAGCCGAGCGCCGCGTACGAGAAGCCGCTCCACGGGTTGGTGGGCACGTTGCGCACGCAGCGCATCCGCGGGCTGCGGATGGACCGGTGGTCGCCAGGCAAGGCGCACTACGCGACCAAGATCGATGGACTCGTGGTGCTCAATCAGTACTGGATGGGGCTCGACGCGCGCGAGTACGCCGAGTCGTGCCTGGCGTCGGTGAACGCGACGGACCAGCTGATGCCGTCGGATGACGACGAGTGGTAGTGGTTAGGGTTTTGTAGTTTCGCGCTAAAGTATTGGGGTCGCCGACACATTCGCACCAAAGTTGAGTTTGCGTCTTTTGGCCCCTTATGATTAGCAGCTCTCGGTTGCACCAACCCACGGGCGGCGGCGCGTGGCATTGTCAATGCCACGCGAATCAGACATTCAACTCCTCGACCACCTTTCCAACGACGCGGGCCTGCGCAAGTGGTACGAACGCGACGCCGAGGCAGCCACGCTCTTCTTGTGCAACGTCGTACGCAAAGTTCTCGGCGACCATAGCTCGCGATTCAAGCCCAATGGCTGGACAAACGACGACATCGCGGCCTACTACGAGGGCGCCTCGGCCTACACGCGGTTCTGCATCCGCATGATGCAGAAACACCCCGACCTCTGCCTCTACGACACCGATGCCGACGGAGCGCCGCTGCTCGACATGGAGGCTCTGGCCAAGGCACTCACGCAGGCGTCCGCGCGCACGTATACCATGGTCATGAAGCGATTGCGCGCCAAGTATTGGGGCGAGCGGGTGAGCGCCTCAACAGTGCGCCGCTTCCTTACCGAGACCCTAGACGGCTTGAAGGACTTGCGTGATGCCAATCTCATCGCCGTGCCAAACAACGGCCGCGCCATGTACAAGCGCAAGGACGGCGTGGAGGTGCCCACGTTCAAGAAGTTCATAGTCAGCCGCGAACAGGTGCGCCGCTTCCGGCAACCGAACAACCTCATGTGGCAGCAGCGCTCCTCTGTTCGCCTCGAGGCGCCCGACGCTCTCGAAGCCGGTTGCGATGACTTGCAGGGGTGGACGCTCGCTCTGTTCAACCGCGAGGTGGAGCACCTTGACCCCGCTCACAACTACGGCGAGCGCAAGGAGAGCAGCGAAGAAGAGCGCTACGAGTGCGACGTGCTGGTAAACTTCCAACTGGCGCCTGGCGTGTTCAATCGCGACCCGCTTTACAAGGACTCGTACAATGTCATCAAAGTGGGTAGCCTGGGCCCGTATCACTTCCTGCTTCGCGCCTACCAGCTGGCGCTCAAAGGCCCGCCAGATGCGCCCAACCAGTTCATCAGGTTGGTGGGCGATCACCTCCGTGTTGACATGGCGGACACGCAGCAGACGGTAACCTACGTGGCGGATGCGTGCTTCAAGATCTATCTGAACGGCCAGTGGGTGCCGCGTCGGTGCGAGCCGGTGAAGAAGCGCTTGTTGGACTGTTTGAACGGCCTGCGCATTCTTGACACGGGCCCCAATCGGGGCATGGCACAGACGCGGCTGCAGTTTGGCAGGCAGGCTGCGGAGGCGATCGCTCCGATTATACAGCCAGCGCATGCGCAGCAGCAGGCGGTGGAGCCGGCGGACACGAGCGCACAGGCTTTGCGGCAGGATGCAGCGGCCGTGCTACGCGAAGATGGTGACACCAACGACGCTGATGAGGAGCGCTTTGTGGATCTCGGTGAGGTAGAGCCGGAGGGCAAGGCGTTGGCGGCCGACGACAGCGGCGCCGAGACGGCCAACGCAGAGTCAGCGTCCACGCCTCCCGGGTCCCCTGAGGAGGGCAAGGCTGAGGCAGCGCGCACGCCTCTTGGCCCACCTCCGCCAGCGGCGGATGTGGGGGTAGAGGCGGCGGTGCGGCGCCGCTCGCGGATTGCAAGCGCAGCTCGACCCAGGAATAGCAACGCCTCCGGAGGGTGCGCGGTGACGGGCTGCGGGGCCCCCGTCAACTCCAGGTTTTGGCCCCGCTTCAAGTTTTGCACTTCGCTACACGGCAAACCCATCCAGAAGCGGATGTTGGCGGACGCAGCGCTGCGTGCGCGCCTCCCTGCCCTGTCGAAAGAACATGCTGGGGGCCCACCAAAGGGCTTTAATTTCCAGCCATACGCCGAGGCATGCGGCTTTGTGTTGAGGCGCTGAGCGACACCGTTTTTTTTGTGCGTGCATGTGCATGTTTTTCCAGTCTGTAAGAACCATTCTCCACCCAACAACCAAAGAGTGCACAGTGTCCTTCTTTCTCAGAGACTTCGAGCCGCCGCCCCCGCCGCCCCCGGCGGCGCGCGGCGTGAGCCTGCTCGCGCACGCGCCGCCTCCCAAGCCAGGGCGGCCGCGCGCACACACCATCGGGAGCATGCTCGGGCTCGAGCCGCCGCCCCGCATCCCCCTGATCCCCGAGCGCAGCCCTCCAATCACGCTATCGCAGCGCATGCGCGGCTGTTTCATTACACGCTGTGCCAACGGCTAACAACAATGAAGCGTCCCCGGTCCCCGACCGAGCCGCCGGAGGACCCGGTCCTCGCGCAGCTCGATGCGCTCATCAACGGCCCGTCCCCTGTGCCTTGGCTCGCCCCGCAGCCGCCCGACCTGCCGCCCGTCGACCCAGTCCTCGCGCAGCTCGACGCGCTGATTAGTGGTGGTGAAGGCAGCAGCAGCGCGGTGGCGGTGTCGGCGCCGCCGCGGCTGTGCGTGCCCCTCCCGCCGGCGCCGCCGCCCGTGCCCCAGGAGG
>Ga0209666_1002167_pt1 | contig 14729 bp, 11 predicted proteins | sample SaaInlV_125m_DNA_FD_184679 | JGI IMG/M metagenome (GOLD analysis project Ga0209666, IMG submission 184679) | Marine microbial communities from expanding oxygen minimum zones in the Saanich Inlet - Saanich Inlet SI037_S3LV_10m_DNA (SPAdes)... | ecosystem: Environmental > Aquatic > Marine >...
CAATTTCTGGACAATCTGCATTACAGTCCATCATGGCAGACCCGTAGTCGAACTATTTAGGCTTGTACATTTATTTATGGATGAACCAACACGTTTCATTGCAAATCTGAAAGAATGATAGAGCCCTTATGCTTCCCCGAGGGTGACTTTGGCCATCTTCTTGGCAGCCCGATCGCCCTTTGACGATTTCGACTTGGACTCCTTCTTGTCCTTAGCCTTCTTCTCCGATTTCCCCTTCTTCTCTTTCTTTCCTTCCTCCTCCTCCTTGGGAGCCTTCTTCTCCTTCTTATCCGCCTTTTTCGATTCCTTCTTGTCCTTGGAATCTTTCTTCCCATCCTTCTTGGAAGCCTTCTTTTTCTTCTTGTCCCTGCCGCGATGGGCCCCGATGGCGAACGCATTCGTGGGCTGACCGCCCTCGTTGGCGTAAGGATCGAAGGTGGGGTACGCCTCCACGGAGGGCATTTCCTCGCCGCGTCCCAGGGGTTTGAGCGGGTCGTAGGTACCCAGGCCTGCGTGAAGCTCGGCGGCGTCGATCTTGGACTTGAACTTGTTGGCCCCGCCCTTGGTTTTGGGCGCGTACTCGTCCTCCGAGGAATCGTCCTCGCCCTTGATGGTGGGGCGCGCCATCTTACCCCCGGCCATGCTCTGCTGCATGTAAAGCGGGAGTTCCGGCTCCGGCTCCGGCTCCGGAAGCGCCTCCAACTCTCCCTTCTTTTTCTTCTTGGATTTCTTCTTCTCCTTCTCTTCGGGAACCTCGCCCCCGAGGTAGTACTGGCCCATCTTCTCGCGGTGCCGCTGCAGCATCTCGCGCGCCTCCGCCTCCTCTCTCGCGATCTGCTCCTTGCTCTTCTTCTGCGTGAACAGCTCCGTGACGGACCTGTCCTCCTTCTTCCCCTTCTTTTTCTTCGACTTGCGATCGGGCGCCTCGTCGTCGCTCGCCTCGTCGTCGCTGCTGAGCAAGAGGCCGTCCCAATCCTTGGACAGGGGCGCCGTGAGGAGCAGCTCGGGATCCGGCTCCACCTTGCGCTGCGCCTTGAGGGAGACGGGCTGGATCTCCTCGGAAAGTACCACCGCGAAAGCCTCCATGAGAGCCACGCCCTCGCCTGGAGTCTCCGCCTCCGCCGCAAACATCATGTCGAGGATGGTCTTGAGCTGGCACCCGCGCTCGCGAACTTCCAGGTGCAGGCTCTTGCAGAACGGCGTGATGTTCGTCTTGATGGTCTCACCGAGCCGCGTGAGGTAGGGGCTCATGGGCACCAGCGACGACTTGGGCATCTCCGGGTCGATGTACATGCCCTCGAGCTGCTCGTGCGCGGCGAGGACGGGCGAGGGCATCTCCGGCGCGGGCCTGACCGATCCCGCGTGCATCGACACCGCGGACGCGTAGATCTTGAGCAGGCTCTGCACGTACACCGCCTGCACGTGCGCGGGGAGGTTGCCCACGTTGGAGTGGGAGAGAGCGGCGATGACCGCCTCGTGGTCGGTGACGAACTGCGCGTACTCGCCGACGATCCACGCAATGGCCTTGAGAGCCTCGGGCACGGTGGCGTTGCTCTCGCTCCTCTCCAGCAGGGTGGGGTCCAGGAGCAGGGGCTTCAGAATGGCCACCGCGGACTCCCTCACGACCTCAACCCTGAGGCAGATGTCCACGAGCTGGTCGCCCACCATCCCGCCGTGCGACGACGACGGCACGCGCACGAGATCGGCAAGCACCGTGAGGTACCACACAAAGTCGGTGACGAGCGCGTACCTGTCGTTCATGCAGATGTGGATCACGCTCCACACCAGCTCGTCCCTAAACCTCTGTTCCGACTTGCCCATGGCGCCCATGAGGAGCGCGGTGGTGTCCATGAGCGTCTTCTTGGTCACGAGCCCTCGCACAATCTTGAGCGCGCAGTACTGGATGTTGGAGTCCTCGTGCTCGATGCACCCGAAGATATTCCCCTTGTGCTCCGCCACGATCCTCGGGTGGGACTCGAGGAGGAAGGTGAGCGCGTAGAGGGCGAGGAACTTGATGTTTGGGTCCGTGTCGTCGAGCATGTCCTTCAGCTTGTCAACCGCCTGCCGCACAATCTTCTCCTGGCTTGTCATCCCCGCCACGATCGTGCGAATGCACTCGTACAGCAAGGACTTGGCGCTCGTCGTCTCCAGGATCTCCCCGAGGGGACCCACGAGCTTCTTCGCCAGCCTGGGCTCCAGGGGGGTCAGCACGCCAAACACCTTGACGAGCTTGATCGTCATCCAGTTGCTGGAGGACGTGGTGAGGAGCTTGTAAAACTTGGGCGCGAGGGGCAGGTAGGTCTTCGGGTTGTGCATCGCCAGCTCGCTCAGCACCGTCACCGCCGCCTGGACCACGCCCTGGTCGTCGTCCTCCAGGCACTCGGTGAGCCTGGCGAAGGACGGCCGCAGCGCCTCGGGGTACCTCAGGAAGCATTTGTAGAGGCACAGGCACGCGCGCCGCCTCAGGTCCGGCTTGTGGTTGTTCAGGAGGGAGTACACGTCCGCCACGAGGGTCTGAGACAGCTCGGGGGTGACGATGTTACCCAGGCACGCGATCGCAAGCGCAGCCTCGGCCGGGTTGGGCGACGCGAGGTCCTTCTTCAGCAGGTTAGGGATGAGGAGCACGACGTCCGTGTCGTCGCCGAACGATTGCGTCGCGGCGAGGTAGCCGACGCGCTTGTACTTGACGTTATCGGTGCTCATGAGCTCAACGACGTGAAACGACGCCCAGTTCATGTTGTATCCGAGCGAGTGAAGGTAGGTTGCCTTCTCGATGGCCACAGCCTTGGTGCGAATGTCGGAGCTCACCACCTGCGGAGGTTGTGAAACGTTAGAAAAGGAATTGTTGAGTGAATTGCGCGGGAATCGCGGGCGAAGAGGGCGGGGAAGCAGCCTGGCGCCGTCGCCGGGTGGCGTTCTCACCTCAGCGCGGATGTCCTGAAGGCATTTGTTCATGTAATCCTTCTGCTTGTCCTTCGCGGCGCGGATCCCGGTAATCATATCCCGAAGATTCTTCTGAAACAGCTTGACGTTGTTCGCGGCCGTGTACACTCCCTTCGCCCCTTCCGCGGCCGACGAGCCGATGGACGAGAAGGACGGCATGTCCTTCATACTGGGCAGATCAGGCAAGCTCATCTTGCTCATCCCGCCCGCGCGTACGCTTCCCGCTGCTCCGCGCGAGTGGTGAACCCGACCGACCCGATCTCAATGAGGAGGAAAAGCCGCGGCTTGACTTTCGTTCAACACCCGCGTGTTGTTTTAGGTGGGAAAATGTCATTTCTGAGACTATGCGCCCATACGTAACCTGGAATTTGGCCCATGTTTTGATCCACTCCAAAGACTGCCCTCCAAACGAACTCTTTTTCTCTTGGCTCAGCCGCCGACACAAATCCCTCGCCTCCGAGGCCTTGTGTGGATCGGAGAACATCGGCTGACGCGCCGGGATGGGTATTCTCGACGCGGAACAACCCGATAACAGCGCAAGTGTCGTGCTCGGTCGCCATGGTGGCAACACACCCGTGATGGGAGCGTGCGCCGGCGCCCGGGGAACGGCGGTGGCCACGGTGCAGGGCGACGGCGTGGTTGTTTACGACTGCGACACCCAGTCCAAGACGAGGTCGTGGGCGGTGGGCCGGGGTCACACGTTCGCCGTGCCCGCGGTGTACGATCCGGGGTGCGGGCGATACTTCGCCGCGATCCTCCCGCCGGGCGAGACGGAGCCCGCGCTGGTGACCTGGACCGACGCCGATCCCCTCGCGTCCCTCGATGCGGCGGTGGACTCGGGCTCCACCAGGCTGCCCGACGGGATCGCCGCCTTGGTCGCGGTGGGTGGAGGAGACGGTGGGGGGGGCGTGCTCGCCGTGGGCGCGAACGGCGCCGCGCGCTGGTTCGGCGCGGACGCCAGGAAGCTCGCGGCGTCCGCGCAGCCCGGGGAGGGCACGGAGGATGGGAAGAAAAAGACCGCCGCGGCGAAGAGAGTCGTGGAGACGTGCGCCGAGGCGAACGACGGCGGTGGCGTCGTCGTCGTCACCGCGGACAGATCGAACGCCGAGTACCGCACCGTCACCATGTTCAAGGTCGCGGGAGGCGAGCACAGCGGCAGGAGCGTCGAGACCAAGTGGGAGATTGAGGTGACCCCGCCGGAGGGTGCGTCCAGAGCCGTCGCCGTCGCGGGAGGGGACGACGACCTGTGCATCATGTGGTCGAACGGCGTGTGGCGCGCGTACAGCGACAATAAGAAAAAGATGAAGGAGCTGGTCACCACCGGGGGTGCGAACGAGACCGGCGGCGGCGGCAAGAAGGCTGGAGGAAAGCGAGGCAAGGCGGCGGGTGCGGCTGACGCTAACGGTGTCCTACCCTCGGCTTCCATCGCGTCCCTCGGGGGTGGATTCTACGCCGTGGCGCAGGTGGGTCCGGGCTGTGGGGGCGGTGCGCGCATCGCGGTGTGCGACTCCAAGTACGGCGCTGTTCACTCGTGCACCGAGACGCACCCTGGATCCGGCGGCGGCGGGGAGGACGGCGTGAGGATCGCACCCTTGCCAGACGAGGATGGGGACTGCCGACTGGTGGTGTCCGTCGCTGGGGAGGTTGTCATCACCGAGGTTCCCGCCACCGGTCCACTCACCCTACTCTCTGTGCTGGGCAGGTTGAACCTGGCGGCAGGTCCCGACGGTCCCGCGGGTCCGGCCATAAAGGTTCTCGGCGTTGCAAACGTGCGGGAGATGGCCAAGCCCGATCAGTACTCCATTTACACGCCAAAGTTCCCCGAGCCGACGCCCCGACCAACAGACCCGCTCGCTGAGCCCCTCGAGCCGATCATCGACCGTGGGGACCCGAGTGGTGAGAACGGGTGGTGGTGTCCCGACCCAGCCGCCGAGAAAATGGCGAAGGACATGGTGGACAAGTTTGACGGCGACGCGTCGATCACGGCGGCGGCGGCGCAGAAGATGCTCAACCAGTACAAGACCGGCGAGCACGTGGACATTCCGCCCGTCGTGCTCGCCGCGGGTATATACGGCTGCATGCGCCGTGAGCTGTGGGCGCCTCTGAGGGATATGGTGGATGAGGGATACCTGACCCACTCCAGCCAGGCGCTCGGGCTCGTCCCGGCGCTCATCGCCGCGGGCAGGTTCGCCGACCTGGACGCGTTCCTCCGCCTCGGGGACGACGTCGATGGCGCCGACATCAAGGCATGCCTCGAGGCGTTCCTCGAGGAGAAGGGCCCGTCGGCGCAGGCCATCAAGGAGGTGTCCGCACGTCAGGTTAAGGCTGCGGAGGAGGCTGTCCGAGCGGCTGAGCAGGCGGCTGCGGCCATGAAGGCGTCCAAGGAGAGGCACGCCATTTCAGCCGCGTCCACCGCCAAGGCTGCGCTTCACCGCGCACGTATCGCCACCGCTGCCGTCGAGTCCTTCGACGGCATGCACTGGGCGCCCACGCTCCACTCCCTCGTCGCCCGTCCCCTCACGCCCGAGTACGCCACCGAAGCGTTGCCCGACCTGCCCCCGGACGCCGCGGCCAAGCTCGTGGCGTACCTGTCCGTGTGGCTCGAGGCGTACTCCGGCGGTGACGGCGGTAGCGTAGATCTGGCGATGGAACCCGTGAAGGGCCTCCCCGCGGCGCGCGAGGTCATCACGTGGGCCGGTGCGGTCATCGACGCGCACTTCACAACCTTTGCGATGAACCGCGGCGACGAGGACGGCGACGAGGACGCGGCCATGGCGGCGCTCAGACGCGCGGCGGCGAAGCTTCAGGCGGGATGCGCCAGCGTCGGGCGCGTCAACGGGGCTCTCGCTCACGTCAGGGACGGTGCACCTCTTCCCGAGAACCAGGGAGTGCAGTCCAGCACGTACTCGATCGAGCTTGTTGACTGGTAGATTGGTGGTTTATTAACTCGTGAAAACATCCCCAAATAGAAAACGCGATTTTTCGAAGACACGTGGAACTGGACAGCTCGACGTCCTTTCGCCTTTTCCCCGGGACCAACCCGAGACTTTTTTGCTGTCCCTTTCCTTTCCATTCCGAGCCACACGGGACCAGCATCGACCGACTGATCACACTTCAACCGCAATGGCATCGCTGGTCACGGCCAGTATCGTCGCCCCGCTCTCGAGCAGGGTTTCCTTCCGGGGTTTCAGATCGCAGCAGAGGTCCGCTTCTTCCAAAAAAGAGCTCCTCTTTTCGGGGCGTGAAATTTCTTCTCGGCATCGGGGCATCCGACGCCAGTGTCGTGCGGTCGCCTCCCGACCCGAGGCCTCCCAATCCGATGCTACCCAGAAGAACCTCGACGATGTCATCCAGCAACTCGAGAGTAACGTAATAGAACTCGGGCCCGGTAAGTATCGTGCACACCCGAACCCGCGCCGACTCCAGCCGCCCTTGGAGAGATCTTGTCGGGAGAAACGCTTTCTGTTTTTTTCGCGCAAGTTCTCAAAGACCGTATTTTCAACCCCTGCCAAATTTACTCTGACGCTCCGACCCTCCGACCTCCATCCGCAGACTGCCCCGTGAAGTCCGTCGAGTCTCTCACGATGAAGACCGAGAACCATGAGACCTCGGACACCAACGTGCTCTTCTCCTCGCCCCTGCTGCGCACGCCCCTCAGCGGCAGCGTGGCCAACGCGGGTCGCCACTACGAGCTTCCCACGCCGCCCGTTTCGTGCCGTAACCTGATGGAGCAGGCGCTCTTCGGCGATATGTGCACCACGATGGCCCCCATGGACCACAGGAGGGCGGGATGGCCCGTGGCTTCCTTGGTGGACTTCGCGACGGACTCCGAGGGAACTCCAATCTTCTCCCTGAGCCCCATGGCCATGCACACCAGGAACATCAAGGTTGACCCGCGGTGCTCGCTGGTGGTGGAGATGCCGGGCTGGCGCGGGCTAGCTTCGGCGAGGCTCACGCTGTTCGGCACGGTGCGCAAGGTTCCCGACGACAAGCAGGACCTGGCCAGGAGGCTGTTCAAGTCCAAGCACTCCGAGGAGAACATGTCCTACGGCACCAGCGAGTTTCCGCTGTACGCGTTGACGGACATCAAGGATGTGTACTACGTGGGAGGGTACGGCCAGGTGAAGTGGGTGGACCCGATCGACTACCTGAGCAGTGCACCGGACAAGGTGTGCGACCGCGCGGTGCAAGACCCGCTGGAGCTCCTGAACAACGTCAACGCGGAATACAGGTTGAGGATCCCGTCGCTCTACCCCGACTGCTCCCGGGCCAAGATCATCGCGGTCGACCGCTGCGGTATGGACGTGCGACTTAAGACCGGGGAGGGGCACTACGTGGTGCAGCGAATCAGGTTCCACGGACCCGCGGAGAGCTACGGTGAGGTCAGGGACGAGGTTGAGGCCATCCTCTCGGACGGTTTCAAGAAACTTCGCAAGTCCAGGTGAGCGGCGACACGGATACATCGATACTTGTACCAGTACCCCATAGACTACAGCGTGGTTGCGGGACCCATTCGATGATGTCATTGAGAGCGATGACGTGACTAGCGATGTGTCTTATGTAAAAGAGAAAGGAATCACAAGCAACCGCCCACCTTGTAAAAGTTTTATACTCCCAGACCTCGGCAGCAAAGAAATATTTTGTTGTGCCACTTCGCCCCGCGCGTGAGTGCACCAGGAACGATGGCTCCGCAGGAAGACCCCGACCTCCTGCGCATCCTCATCGCGACGGATAACCACCTCGGGGTGCACGAGAAGGATCACGTTCGCAAGGATGACGCGTTCATCACCTTCCGCGAAATATTCGAGATCGCGAAGCAGCAGAACGTGGACGGCGTGTTCCTCGGCGGTGATCTCTTCGACGTCAACAAACCCTCCAGGGAGACGATGGTGCGCACGATGGAGATCATGCAGGAGTACTGCATGAACGATAAGTCGGTATCACTGGAGGTGCTCAGCGACCAGACGGTCAACTTCCCCAGGTGAGCGTCGCGGCCCGTTCCCTCCCTTCTTTGGGGGTGCCAACATTTGATTCCAAGATCCCCGCCCTTTCCCGCTCACCCTCCCTCCCTCCCCATCCTCCACAGGCGCGGCGTGGTAAACTACGAGGACCCGAATTACAACATCGGACTCCCTGTCTTTATGATTCACGGTACGTTCGCACGTTCCGTCCCTGTACACGACGCAACCCGCGTACCGCCAGATCCCCGTCAGACCTAGATCTCGGGGTGCCCACGGGCTTTCTTTGCGAACCCGGCTGACGACATTCTCTTCTCCCCGCAGGCAACCACGACGACCCCGCCGGAGCTGAGAACCTGAGCGCGATCGACCTTCTCTCCACGTGTGGCCTGGTGAACTACTTCGGCAAGCACGTGCTGACCGGCAGCGGCACCGGAAAGATCAAGATCAAGCCGGTGCTGATGCGCAAGGGGAACACGAAGCTGGCGCTCTACGGCCTCGGGTACATTCGCGACGCGAGACTGCACCAGATGTTCTCGCTCAAGGGCAACGTAGAGTGGGCCAGGCCCGAGGACAAGCCCGGGTTCTCCTCCAAGAGCTGGTTCAACACCATGCTCATCCACCAGAACCGCGTGCACCACTCGCCGAAGAACGCAATCAGCGAGAGGTACCTCCCCTCGTGGCTGGACCTGGTGGTGTGGGGGCACGAGCACGAGTGCCTCGTGGAGCCCACCGAGTACGGCGATTTCATGGTGTCCCAGCTCGGTAGCAGCGTGGTGACGTCGCTGATCGAGGGTGAGGCCAAGCAGAAGCAGGTGATGATCTTGGAGGTCAAGGCGGATTTGGACGTGCCGGATGGAGCCCCTATGTGGCGCACGATTCCGGTGCCGCTGGAGACGTGCCGGCCGTTCAAGTACAAGCAGATCGCGCTGATTGACTTCGCCAAGCTCTCCAAGGATGACGGCGGCTTGGGACCCGACTTTGTCCCGGAGACGGGAGTCAACGCGGGTCTCGGGGCGAAGGGTAAGAAGGCGGGGCCCGCGAAGCACGAGCAATGGGTGACCACCGTGCTGGAGCGCATGGTGCACGAGCTCATCGCGGAGGCACGCGCGCCGTACGAACGAAGAGGCGAGGAGGTGCCTCTTCCCCTCATCCGCCTGCGTGTGGACTACAGCGGGGGTTTCTCTACGATTAACGGCCAGAGGTTCGGTCAAAAGTTCGTCGGTAAGGTTGCCAACCCCAACGACCTTCTCCAGTTTTTCAAGAGCGCGGTGCGGCGCCGGAAGGAGGACGCGGCGGAGAACGGCGACGCGGCGGCGCGGGAGGTGGCGGTCGAGGACATCATCGGCAACCCGACGATGCAGGACCAGATGAGGATCGAGCAGCTCGTCGCCCAGAACCTGACCACGGGTCTCCAACTCCTGAGCGAGAACGACCTCAGCAACGCGCTGGACGATTTCGTGAACCGCGACAAATCCGCGTTGGAGAACCTCATCAAGGACAGGCTCAAGGAGACGCAGAGGTTCGTGGAGGAGAACGCGGCGGACGAGGCTGAGAGGATCACCGCGGGTAACGCCAAGGACGTGACGGAGAACGTGGAGAAGTCCATCGCCGAGGCTGTGCAGCAGAGGCTGGCCAGGAGCGGCGCGACGGCGGCTGCACAGGCCGCCGCCGCCGACGACAACGCAACGCCCGCCAACGGCACCGCGCCCACCGCGCAGCAGGCGGCGCAGCAGGAGAAGGAGATCATCGAACAGCGAAGGCGCGCGGCGGCGATGGAGATTGATGACGACGGCTTGGGAACGGTCGCGGCTTCCGAGCAGCCCTCCACGAACGCCTTCCAGGAGACCTTCAACACCCAGGCTTCTCGAGGAACCCAGCGCGGCAAGGGGACCCAGGGACGCGGGAGGGGCGGCCGCGCCGGAAGGGGCGCGCGCGCATCCGCCACAGCCGCCAAGAAGAAGCAGACCGCCATCGAGCAGTTCATGGCTATCGACGATTCGGGCGACGAGGTGAGCGACGAGGAGATCCCGGCGACCCGACCCACGCACGGGGCGGCTGAGGTTGACGTGGTGCCCGAGTCCGACGCGGAGGACGGTGACGACGACGAGGTTCCCGCGAGCCGACAGGTACGCGCGAAGGGGAAGGGTCGGCCCACGCGCGCGGCGGCTGCTGCTGCCGCGGTGGCGGCCACGAGGACCCGACGCGGGGAAGCGGCCAAGGGAACCCCCGACGCGTTTGACTTCACCGAGGATACCTCCGACGACGACTTCATCGACGACGACGACGTGGTGGAGGAAAGTGGTGGGGACGACAGCGAGGAGGAGATCGCGGTGGCCGATCGCCGCGGTACGAAGCGCAAGGCTGCCCCCGCCAAGAAGGCACCCGCCAAGAAGACGCGAGCGAGCGCCGCCGCCAAGAAGGACCCCCCCAAGAAGTCCACCGCCAAGGCTCCGCCGGGAAGAACGCGGGCTAAGCGAGCGGTGCACATTCCTTACACGCAGGACGAAGACTCCGGGGACGATGTGAGCGACGAGGAGATCCCGGCGACGGCCACGCGCAGGTCGACCAGGGCGAGGTGAGCGAGACGTATACGGGACGACGGGATGTGCGATACGTTGTGTGCGTAGTACGATGAGATGGAAATGAGACTGCAAAAGAAAGAACTCCTCGTCTGCTCGTTTTCCGCTGTGTGTGAATTTTCAGTCAGCTCCCCCGCTTGCCGCGAGGTCGAAACCCAGGCGTCGAAAGACGGGGCGGAGTATCCATCGCTGGAATGACGCGATGAAGCTCGAGGGCACGTTCACCGCCCAGACGATGGGGCGATACACGTAAACGAACATGAGGGCGAAGAGGAGCGCGATACTCAGCGCAGCGCGGAGCTTCCAGCCGTCGAGTTCCTCGGTTCGCACAGCGGCTGTCTCGTCGGTGGAGCAAAGAGGAGTATCGGGGGCGCTCGGGGCACCGTTTGAGCCGCGATCCTTCTGCTTGCGCTTCCTGATCTGGTGCGCACGCACGTTAGTCTGGATCATGGTCACCGCGGCGTAGCTGGCGTCGTCGTCCATAGCCTGGGCGTCCTCTGGAGGTGCGTTCGGGCGTGCAGCCAAGGTGGTCAGGAGACCGGCAGAAATCCTCCTCCGGTACTTATAGATCCTTAGGGCGGTGCGCATCAAAAAGTCTCAGCTCTATCAGCGGCTCGACGGCTCGAGATCCAAAACGCACTTTCCCAAACTGGAGACGAACTCACTCTTATTTTCACAAAAAGTGTTGTTACAACGGAACGGAAGCTCATCACTTCCCCGCGTTCGCCAACGTGTTGAACAGATCCCGGTCCAGGAACGGCTCCATGGCCCATACCTCCGCGCACCCTTCCAGTTTCTCCCTCGTCAGCGGCTCCACCTCGTGATCTCCGTCCTCCCCGCCGCCTGGCAGCTGCGACAGGTAGTCGGCGACGCCCTTCTTAACCTTGTTCTCCTCCCCGAGTGCCTCCACCACCGCCGTGCACAGCCACAGCCACTGCTCTATGGTCCTGTGCGGCGGGTCCCCCCACGGTACGGCCGTGAACAGCACGGGCACGGGCACGGCATCCATCCAGTGCCGGTTCGGGTTGGCGGCGGCGTTCTCGGGAACCTCGCCGATGGAACACGACTTGACGAAAGCGTCCAGCGTCCGTTCAGCCTCCTCGAAGATCTGCTCGCACGTCCTCGCCGCGGCCACCGCACCCTCGATCGCATCCGTCAGCTTCTGCGGCGCGGCGGCGGCGACGGAGGGGTGCTGCCAGCCGGAGTCCAGGAACGCCTCCAGCCGGGGCGACGGCGCGGCCATCATCACCCTGTGCGCGACACCCTTCTTCTTACGCCAATCGTTATCCTCATCGCTGCGCTCCTTGGTCGCCGCGGCGTACATACCCGGTACGTTGTCCAGGTGACGCTTACCCTCGCGGTGGGTGTCTCTCCATCGCCCTGCCAGGTCCCCGAGAGTGACGAGCGAGTCGAGGTCGAGTTGCGCCATCTTTCGCCACCTGAGTGGGCTTCACCGCCGTCACCGACCCTGCCGCTGCTTTTGCGACCGTGAGATCCCGTCCGCGCCCGTCGCCGCGATCGCGTCGCGTGTCGCGCCCCGCAGACCTCTTCGTAGGCTCTCCGCGGAGTCTATCCCCAGCGCCCACGCCCCCGCTAGAACCACCCCAGTGGCGACTCCGGTGAATGCGGTCGCTACCCCGAGAGCCTTGAACGCGACGCCCGCCGCGCGCGCGTGCGTACCCGGCGGTAGATCACGCTCCGGCTTGGTCCTCGACCTCGCCAAGACCGTGGCCGCGCCGGTGAGACCCGCACTGCCTACGAGAGACGCCACTCCCCACGCGCTGACGGACTCGTAGCTCGCCGAGTTGCCGAGCGCGGTGTCGCCGAGGCTCTGTAGCAGTCTAAAGCCCTCCACGGGGGCGGGGTCCTGCTGCCCGGGGGACGATGACGATGTGGATGTGCTGCTACTGGGGCGGCCGCTGGCGTTCACCTCCCTGCTGAACGGCCACGGCGCCATGCGCGTGTGAGGCACACATCTCAATCGACCACCCTTTTCAAGTGATTCAGCTGACCTAACTTCTTTCACTATACACGCGGCATGGGAGTATCGAGCGAGCCGTGGAGCCTGAACACCAGCGAGAAGAGATGCGCGCGCACGTGACGATGTCGTGTACATTTGTGTCGATTAACAACCTCGATTAACAACCTCGGCCGGGTCCGCCTGTTGTGGGGCCCGGCCCGGGTGCGCCGTCAATATTTTTACCCGAGTCGGCCAAGGAGCTACTTGAGGCCGCGGAGCTTAACGCCGAGGATGCGCTCGAGCTTGGAGAGGATCTGCTGGTTGGGCATAGCCTTGCCACTCTCATACTCCTGGATGATCTGGGGTTTCTCGTTGATCATCTGCGCCACCTGGGCCTGGGTCATCTTCTTCGCGAGGCGACCCTGCATGATGGCCTTCTTCACCTCGCCACCAACCTTCTTGTGGCTCAGCTCCTCGGTCTCGTTCTCGAGCTTGCCCATCTTCTGGGCGTTGTATCCCGCGCCCTGCTTCTTCACCGTCGCCACCGACATGCCCATCCTGCGCGCCTGTGAATCATCGAATGGACGAGGAAAGGTGAGTCAGCGAGACTGCGGTGGGAAGGAAGCTCGTCTCTGCACGCCATCGGCGGGGAAAGAAAAAGCAATCGAGGGATGCGCACCGCGTCCGCGGACTTGGGCGCGCCGTTCATGCCGCCGCTGGGCCTCTTCTTGGTGAGTACGACTGCGAAGGCGAAGAAAGGTGGGCGGATAGGTCAGATCCACGCGCGGTAAGGGAACGGTGTCGGTGAGGGACGGACGCGGCGGTGGATCCGAACGCGCGGCCCTCGTGACACGACACCGAAACCTTCCCCCGGGCAGCCGACGGCGACGACGCCGGCGCCCGGGAGAAGTCGATTCGTGCACTCTCGCGGTCAGGAGGGCGAATAGTGACACGCGTGTGGGTGAGGCGCACCTTGGTTCCAGTCCTGATCCATGTTTGCGGTCGGTACTTGCTGCTCTCGACGCTTGTGGAGTGTGGAGCCGGTGGACAGGTTGAGCTTGAGGGTTGAAGCCCTCGGGATCTCCGTGTCCGCCGTGTTGGGACGTGTTTTTGAGTCATAGACCATAGACCTCCACTTTTCCCATTGAACATGTGTGCAACCGACCGATTGCTGACGTGGTCCACGCACAAGCTCTCGGCTTCACTCCTCGCAACGACACAGTCGCAAGCGTCGTCTCGCCCACATCGGCACCGACGGCACGGACAACTTCCACGAGGAGTTCCTGAACTGCCACGTGCTCTCGTCTCGTCGCCCCAAACCCGCGACAAGCACCCGCACGCCCCCGCGTAAGCACCGTCCTTCCGATAAGAATGTCTGTCGTCGCATCGCTCGTGAGCCTCAAGGCCCCCGCCCGCGTGACCGCGCCCCGCCGCGCCTCTCACGTCGTGGCGTCCGCCGCACCCGTCGAGAAGAACGACGTCGCCCCCCGCAGGTGCGCCCCGACCCACCCTTCCTGCCCCATCGCGTCCCATGCTCCCTCCAAGATCCATCGCTGCCCAAGCGCTGCTGCTCCAAGGTGCTGACCATTGGACCCAACCGAACTCGCCGTTCGCAGGGCTTTCCTCGGTGCCGCTTTCGGTGCCCTGGCGGTGTTCTCCGCGTCCGCGTCCACGGCGTATGCCGCCTCCCTCGAGGACAAAGAAAAGGAAAAGGAGGCGAGGAAGGCTGCGCTCAGGGCCGCCGCCGCGCAGTCGGCGCAGACTGGCCGGGGAGCCGCCGCGTTTGCCGACAGCGAGTACCAGCTGTCAGAGGAGTCCAAGACGCCCAACTTTCACACCAGGCAGGACGAAGGCATGAGGTCCTCGGGTGGTGCGTAGACGCGGACGCGAGTTAGAGGAGGAGACGGCTCGGGGGGGGCGTAGTATTAGCAACAAGACACACATGTATGCAATGTCATCTGGTTTCTCTGGTCATTTTTTTTGACTGAAAGAATATAAACACGTCACCGCAGATCTTCGCCACTCTTCGTCGCGTCGGCCGTATGTCTTCGAGGCAGTCGTTGAGTAACTCTGAACTCCGAGCGCTGCACAACAAGAGGGCTCTCGAACGAATTCCCAAGGGCTTGTACTGGAAGGTCGCGGGATTGAGCTTCGTCGTCGGGGCTTGCATGGAACTGTTCATGATCAAGACTGGCTTCTACGAGAAAGTCACCGCGATCGAAGCCGAGCGAAGGGAGGCGTTCTCCGAGCCCCCGGCCTGGGTCCTGGAGCTTCAGAAGCAACACA
>Ga0209666_1002170_pt1 | contig 14719 bp, 12 predicted proteins | sample SaaInlV_125m_DNA_FD_184679 | JGI IMG/M metagenome (GOLD analysis project Ga0209666, IMG submission 184679) | Marine microbial communities from expanding oxygen minimum zones in the Saanich Inlet - Saanich Inlet SI037_S3LV_10m_DNA (SPAdes)... | ecosystem: Environmental > Aquatic > Marine >...
GGTGGATTTGGCGGTGGATTCGATGGTGGACTGGGCGGTGGATTTGGTGGCGGACTCGGCGGTGGATTTGGTGGTGGACTCGGCGGCGGTGGATTCGGCGGTGGATTTGGTGGCGACGCCGAAGGCGTTGGTGGAAATTGCGGTAGTGGCGGATTCGGCGGCGGACTTGGCGGTGGATTCGGCGGCGGACTGGGCGGCGGATTCGATGGTGGACTGGGCGGCGGATTCGGCGGCGGATTCGGCGGTGGATTCGGCGGTGCCACCGCCGCAGGCGGCGGCGGCGCATTTGTAAGAACACCATCTGACGCACAAATTCCACTATCGCATTGATAGTCCGCAAAACACGGCGCTCCGGCTTCCAAAGCGCGCGCGCTTACGAATGAGAAGACGTAAACCGTCGCGACGACGCCGAGACGAAGCCTCCATAAATTCCGCGCACTCCACCGCCGCGACCGTCGTCGACGATCGGCCCTTATCATCAATAAATATACCGACGACTCCAACGCGCGCGCGCGCGCTCGAGCGAGGTGTGTCGTCCGATCAACCGTCCCCGAGCCGACGCCGCTATTTATATCGCCGCGCGCCGCCTAACATCGTCGCGCGCGATACCTCCCAGGACGTCATCTCGCGCGTCGACGCCCGTCACCGCGCGCGACGCTCGCGGGGTAATTTTAATCGCGCGCACCGCGCCGTCGACCGACGCGCTCGACCGCGCGCGCGTCCGATCGTTCGATCGTCCAACCGTCCAACGCTCTGCGCCAACCAACTTCGCTTCCAACTTCACTTCCAACTTCACTTCCCGCGCCGCGCGCACCGCGGGATGAAGATCACCAGCCGCGCGTTCGAGAAGAACGCCAAGGGTTGGATAAAGGTGCGCGCGCGAAGCCGTCATCGCGCGCGTCCGCGCGACGCAATGGCGCCGTCCCGATCGTCTCGCGCGTCGCGCCGCGCCCGCGCGGGACGAGACGAAGACGAAGACTGACGCCCCGCGACGCGCGCGCAGTTCGTCCCCGAGAGCGCGGACGACGTGTGGCACGCGTATAATTTGATCGCCGTCGACGACGAGGTCGAGTGCACGACGATGCGGAAGCTGAAGAACGAGCACGCGGGCGAGCTGAGGGAGTCGTCGAGCAAGGTGGTGAAGCTGACGCTGCGCGTGCGCTGCGAAGACGTGGAATACGACGCGGAAGGCGCGACGATCAGGGTCAAGGGACAGAATAAAACGGAATGCGAAGAGGTGAAACTGAACGCGTATCACACGCTGGAGATAGGGATCGGGCGGGCGGTGAAGATTGAAAAGACGGCGTGGGATAGCGTGGACGTCGGGCGGTTAGAGGAGGCGGCGGATCCGTCGGCGACGGCGGATCTGGCCGCCGTGCTCATCGTCGATGGCTTAGCGAACGTAGTTTTAGTCGGAGCGACGCAGACGATCGTGAAAGGGAAGATCGAGGCGTCGATGCCTCGAAAGCGAGGGATGGCTTTGATGGGATACGAAAAGGCGGAGACGAAATTTTTTAGCAACGTCGCGAGCGTCGTCGAGAGACACGTAGATTTCGACAGGGTGAAGTGTTTGGTGATCGCGGGACCGGGGTTCACGAAAGATACGTTCACGGACTTTTTGAAGCTCGAAGCCGTGCGGAAGAACTGGAAGACGCTTCAAACAAATTTCAGTCGCGTCATCAAGGCGCACGCGTCGAGCGCGTACGTGCACTCACTGAGTGAAGTCTTGGAGAACCCCACGGTTCGAGCTTTGATTTCCGATACCAAAGCGGCGAGCGAAGTGAAAGCGCTCGATGACTTCTTCGAAATGCTCGCTAATGATCCCGCGCGCGCGTTTTACGGTCCCGCGCACGTCATGGCGGCCCACGAGCTGAACGCCATCGACAAGCTTTTGATCACGGATACGGTGTTTCGAACGCGCAACGTCGCGCAACGAAAAATGTGGGTGCGCGTCACCGAAGAAGTCACGAAATCTGGTGGAATCGTGCACATTTTTTCATCCGCGCACGCGAGCGGGGAGCAGCTCGAGCAAATCACGGGCGCGGCGGCGATTTTGCGATTTCCACTACCCGACCTCGCCGACGCCGAGTTGCCGGCGCTCTAGTCTTTTAGTGAACAACGTAGCGGTCATCATTCATAAACAATTCTTTCGTCGCTAAATTTTACGAGACGATCTAAAACAACAAATCTTCGTCGTGCTCGCTTTCGATCAAATTCCCTCCCGCCCCGCGTCCGCCCTCACCTCCGATGACGTCCCCGAACGCCCGCAACTCCGCATCCACGGCTTGCGTGATCCGTTTCTCTTCCTCCGCCTCCATCATCTCCGTCTCCTCGATGTCTTTCTTCTTCTTCGCCTGCACCTTTTTCAACCTAAAGAACTCCTCCCGCTCGAGTTCGTCCAACTCGCTCAAGATGTATTTCACCGTGTTCTGCAATCTCGGCGTCACGTAATTCTCCAACGCGTTCACCCGTCGATTCGTCGTCTTTATCGCCTCGTCCAGCGTCACGAACGCCGTCTGCAAGCTCGCTAATTCGCTCAACAATCCAATCGCCTCGCCGTACGACGCCTTCGCCTCTCGCACGCGCGCCCCCCCCCGCGCCAATCCCGTCAGCTCCATCCTCCGTTCGTCCGCCCCGCACTTCCTGCACGTAAACTTCGGTATCTTCACTCCCGCCACGTTATCCTCGTGCGCCATCACTCGCACGTTCGCCCGGTCCACGCCGTCCAGCACCGCGTGCTTCACCGCGTCCCCCCCCGCGTACTTCGCCCGCGTCCACGCGAAGTGCGCGTCCCGCATCGACGTCGCCAGCTTACGCTTCGCCTCGACGATGTCGCGCAGGATGGCGCGATACCGCAGCGTCAGCGCGTCCGCCTTCTTCTTCAGCAATCGATGCCCGCGCTGCGCGCCCGCGAGCCGAGATTTGATCACCGCGAGCGTCGTCACCGTCGGCGTCACGTTCAATCGCGCGCCCGCGCTCGACATGACGGCGATTTTCACCGCGCGTCGGTTCGCGGCGTTCGAGCGTCGGCGCGCGATGTGCGGCGTCACATCGCGCGACGCATCCATCCATCCATCCGCGATGCGCGCGCGCGGCGTCGCGCGCGTCGCGTCGGGACGTCCATCGACGCGCGCGAGGCGCGTCGTCGGTCGATGTCGCGCGCGCGCGTCGATGGACGACGCGCGAGGCGCGGAGAGGGCGTCGCCGACGCGCGAGACGACGACGATGGCGAATCTGGACTCGGCGCTGGGGACGCGCGCGCGCGACGGCGACGGCGCGGCGACGCGCGAAGAGCGATCGACGCGCGACGAGGCGTCGGACGACGCGACGCGCGGGCGCGCGGATCCGCTGGTGGCGTACGACGCGGATCGGGATTGGCTCGGCGCGGGGCCGCGATGGGACGTCCCGCACGGCGGCGCGCGCTTCGCGGCGACGATGCTCGCCGTGGACGCGAGCTTCTACGCGGCGGGGTACTCGGCGCCGATGGTTGAGTACGCGGCGAGGGCGAGTCGGGAAGGGCGGGACGCGCCCGAGAGCGCGGAGGCGCTGGCGGAGGATTTGCGACGCGCGTTCGACGACCCGAGCGCGTTCGCGGATATTCTACTAGACGCGGAGATTATTCAAATCGCGCTCGGCGCGGGGATTTTGGCGCTGAGCGTGAAGAAGTTCGCGCCGCTGCCGTTGGGGTGGTTTAACGATGCGTTCTCGTCGAGTGATGCGGCGGTCAACGCGACGGGTCGCGACGCGTCGAAGTGGAAGCGAGACGCCGCGGCCAAGGCGCAAAACGAACGCGCGAGCGCGAGCGCGAGCGAGGCGGGAAGGGCGATTTTAGGCACGTTTTTAGGCGTCGCGCTCGTGACGTGGGTTTTGTACGCCGCGGAATTACGCGGAGGCGATGGGAATGGGTCGTCTAGCGTAGACGTCATCGAAAAGGCGTTCGCGGCGGGCCCTCACGGAATCGCGAATCTCGTCGTCACGACGGTGATTTTGGCGCCGATTTTTGAGGAGACCGTGTTTCGCGGGTACATGTTGCCGTCGCTCACGAAATTTATGGACACCACCCCAGCCATCGGGGTGTCGGCGCTGATTTTCGCGTTGATTCACCAGCACGGCGTCGGCGACACGGTGCAACTCGTCGCCGTTGGGTTGGCGACGGGCATCGTGTACGCGAGGACGAGAAACTTGGCAGCATCCATCGCGGTGCACGCGGCGTTCAACGCGAGCGTCATCGCGTTGTTCGCTTTGTGGGTAAGTTGAGCGAGTAACGCAGCAACTAGTATATTTTATTCAATTGATTACGCGCTAGAAAGAAATTCATCCGCGTCCAACGCTCGGCGCACGCTAAATCGCTCGTTCGGATCGACGGCGGCTAATCTCGTGATCGTCGCCCACGCGCCCAATTCATCCAATAATGTGAAATCATTCACCCCTGGCACGCACACCTCGCGACGCCAAAGGTCTAAATCTCCCCCGCACGCGTCAATATCCTTTCGCGCGCGCACGATGGCGCTTTCCCCGCGAAGAGACGGCACGCCGCATCTGAGGAGCGTGACGCCGAGCGAGTACGCATCGAGCAACACCGTCGGTGGCTCTCCACTCGGCTCGAGCGTAAAACCATTCGCGGAACTCGCTTCGGCGTTTTTCTTCCCCCCGAACAACCCACCGATGCTCGGAAATCCACCGAGCGGCGGCGAACTCGCCACTTTACGAAACTGCTCCGGAGCGCCGTACGTCGGATCAAATATCGCCTCCGCGCCGTCCATATTCCGACCCGTCTGCACGTCCGCGCACGCCCCCACGTCGCACAACAACGTCCGCTTTCGTGCGTCGGATAAAATGACATTCGCCGGTTTCACATCCCTGTGTATCATATCGAACGCGTGCACCGACGCCACGGCTCGCGCGAGCGTCGACGCGAGAAATCGAAACGCCGCCGCGTCGTCGCTCAAATCCCCAAACGTCTCCCTCGCCAGCGCCAGCCCATCGCCGCGCGCGAGAACGTCCTCTAAAGTCACTCGTCCGACGTCTTCCCACACGAGCCACTGTCCGACGCCGGCGGCGCCCATGAAGGGCGCGACGCCGTCGCAGTCGCGCAGCGCTCGCGCGCTCTCGAGCTCGTCCGCGTAAAAGCTTTCCACGTCCCGGCCTCGCACGTCCACGCGATACCGCTTGGCGACGACGTTCGCAGAATCCTCGTACGTGCCGCGGAAGCACTCGGAGAACGCGCCGCGACCGACGACGGCGCGCTCGTCGATGCGAAGTTTCGCGAGCGTGAGCTCCGGGACAGCCGATGTCCCGGAGGTGAAATCCGCGCCGTCTTGCTCGTAAAACGAGCGCCGTCGGCCGAGCGCCGTTCGAGATCGCGCGCGCGCGCGTTGCGACGCCGTGCGCGCGCGTGCGAGGGCGCGCGCGGGCGCGGGCGTCGATGGACGCGCGCGCATGGCGTCGCGTTGTGCGGACTTCTTCACGTGTTTCAACGACGCTCCAAACCATCCGACGCATGCGCGTACGAGCCGAGTACGATTTCGATCGAGTCAACGCGCTCGCACGAGTTACATGACGCCTACACCGAGTCGAAGAGTTTTTGCCACTTCTGCACGTCGTCCTGCGGGCCGTCGCCGCCCTCGGTGCTTCCGAGCTCGTACGCTCGACCGGCGGCGCTCGCGCACACGAGCGCCGCGCACGCGGCTTCGGCGACGACGAGCCTGGACGTCGCTTCGGGCAGCAGCTTGTCGTCGCCACCGCCGATCTGCACGTCACGACGCGCGCCAGACGTCGCCTTGAGCAGGGTGTTTAAATCGTACGACGTGTACGGGCCGTCGGTGAGTCGACCGGGGCGTAAAATCGTATACGGCAACCCGGAATTCTCCACGCACTCCTCACCCTTCCTCTTCCACTTCAGCACCCCGAACGCGTTCAAGACGACGAACGGCATCACGTTCGTTCTCAAAACGCCCACGCTGGACACGAAGACGAATCGCTTCAAATTCGGCGCTAATTTCTTCGTCGCCTCGACGACGTTTCGCGCGCCGACGTAATCCGTCGCCTCCGGCCCGTTCGTAAACTTCCCATCCTCATCCCGCCATCGCGCGCTCGGAAACGCCGTCGTCCCGAGACAACACACCACCGCCTCGACGTCGCCGTCGAACGCGCCCGACGCCTCGATCGAACGCGCGTCTCGACAATCGACGCCGCCGACGCTTCGCGGCCCCGTCGTCGTCGTCTCCTCCGTCCCGCGCCCTCTCGACACCGCCACGACGTCGTACCCGCGCGCGTGCAGTTTCGCGCAGATCACCTGTCCGACCCCACCGCGCGCGCCGACGACGACGACGCGCGCCCCGCGCCCTATCGTCGTCGTCGTCGTCGTCGTCGTCCCATTCCCATTCCCATTCGCATTCGCATTCGCGCCGCCGCGTCGTCGCCCTCGCGCGTCGCGTCGTCGCCGACGGTCCACCCCCCCGCGCGACCGCACCGCGACGATCGCCGCGCGTCGCGCTCGCGCCGTCGACATCGCGCGTCGCGTCGTCGCGTGGCGCCGCGACCGTCGACGCGATGCCCCTGAACCCTCGATAAATCTCTCCCGTGTGCACAAACAGTACGAATAGTACTAAAACGCACGTCAATCATTACATAGCGATAAAGGACATAGAATGCGCGTAAACGAACGGCTGAGCGCGACCGACGCGCGCGCGCGCCACATCGCGTCGACCATGCGCGCGGCGCTCGTCGCGAGCGGTGGAGGTGCGCGACGCGATGCGACGCGCGCGACGCGCGCGAAACCGAACGCGACGCGACGCGCGCGCGCCTCGAACGCGCGATGGACGACGCGTGAAACGCGAAAACGATGGCGTCTCGAGACGAACGATCGACGGATCGACTGACGACGACGACGACGACGACGACGATAGGAATCGCGCGCGTGAGTCGCGAACGAAAGACGCGAGACGGACGCGTTAAGGATAGACTCGCGATGCGAGCGACGCCGGCGAGCGCGCAGGCGGCGGCGACGGCGGTGAAGGTGCGACGACGACGACGAGACGCGGCGACGCGAGACGAGCGGACGACGCGCGCGGACGACGAGACGCGGAGACTGACGAAGGCGCGACGCGATGGACGCGGATGGGGACGCAGGGCGGCACGGCGCTGATAAGCACGACGGCGGAGTGGCGAGCGCTGAAGGAACACTTCGCGAATGAGATCGATAAGACGCACCTGAGAGATTTGATCGCGGACGCGAAGCGATGCGAGGAGCTCGTGATCGAGAGCGACGGGGTGTACTGCGACTTTGCGAGACAGCGAGTGACGCACGATACGATGACGAAGTTGTACGATCTCGCGCGCGCGGCGGGGGTGAAGGAGAAGATCAATGCGATGTTTAATGGGGAGGCGATCAACTCCACGGAGAACCGGGCGGTTTTGCACGTCGCGACGCGGGCGCCGAAGGATAAGGTGATCAACGTCGACGGGAAAAACGTGGTGCCGGACGTGCACGACGTCTTGGATAAGATTAAGGACTTTTCTGAGCGCGTGCGCAACGGGGAATGGGTCGGGGAGACGGGTAAGCCGTTGAAGGATGTCGTGGCGATCGGGATTGGTGGATCTTTCCTCGGCCCGCTCTTCGTGCACACGTCGTTGCGCACGAACCCGGAAGCCGCCGACGAGGCGCGAGGGCGTCAGCTTCGGTTTTTGGCCAACGTCGACCCGGTCGACGTCGCTCGCTCGTTAAACGGTTTGGATCCGGAAACGACGCTCGTGATCGTGGTTTCGAAGACGTTCACCACGGCGGAGACTATGTTGAACGCGCGCACCGTGCGCGCGTGGATTCGCGCGTCCCTCGGCGAAGCCGCGGTGTCAAAGCACATGGTGGCCATTTCGACCAACTTGAAGCTCGTTGAAGAGTTTGGCATCGACCCTGACAACGCTTTCGCCTTCTGGGATTGGGTTGGCGGGCGATACTCCGTGTGCAGCGCCGTGGGGATGTTGCCGCTTTCGCTCCAGTACGGCTACGACACGATGGAGCAATTCTTGAAGGGCGCGTGGTCGATGGATCAACACTTTGCCAACGCGCCGTTCGAGAAGAACTTACCGCTGACGCTCGGTATGTTGTCCGTGTGGAACGTCAGCTTCCTGGATTGTCCGGCTCGCGCCATTTTGCCGTACACGCAAGCGCTCGCCAAGCTCGCGCCGCACATTCAGCAAGTCGCGATGGAATCCAACGGTAAGGGCGTCGCCATCGACGGCACCCCGCTCGATTACGAAACCGGTGAGATTGATTTCGGTGAGCCCGGTACGAATGGTCAGCACTCCTTCTACCAGCTCATTCATCAAGGTCGCACGATTCCGTGCGATTTCATCGGCATCATCAAATCGCAGCAAAGCGTGTACTTGAAGGGTGAAATCGTCTCCAACCACGACGAGTTGATGTGCAACTTCTTCGCCCAAGCCGACGCGCTCGCGGTTGGGAAATCCGCCATCGAGCTTCGTGCGGAATCTTGCCCGGATGCGTTGATCCCGCACAAGACTTTCACCGGTAACCGTCCGTCGTTATCCATTTTGCTCCCCGAGCTCAACGCGTACACCACCGGTCAGCTCTTGTCGCTCTACGAGCACCGCGTCGCGACGCAAGGCTTCGTCTGGGGCTTGAACTCGTTCGATCAATGGGGCGTCGAGCTCGGCAAGGTGCTCGCCTCCCGCGTGCGCACGTCCATGAACAGCAAGCGCACCAAGGGTGAAATCATGACCCCCGGCGACGGCTTCAACCCGTCCACCACCGCCCTGTTGAACCGCTACCTCGCGGGCAAGGCGAAGCTCATCTATCCGGAGCCCAAGGACGTGTTCCCGTGCGATTTGATCGACGGCGACGAGTGCCGTCCGCCCACGTCGTACGTATGATCGCGCTCGACCGCAGCGTACATGTAACAAGCACACTAAATTCGCGAGCGCCTTCCCCCTCGCGCGCGTCGCGCCTCGCCTCGCCGGCTGACGCGGACGCGTCGACGCATCGCGACGCGATCACATCGTCGCGCCGCGCGCGTCAGCCGGCGAGCGTCGACGCTCCGAGCGCGCGAAAGAGCGCGACGAACCGTTCGCGTCGCGCGCGCGATGGCCTCGCGCGCGTCCGCGCCGTCGGCGCGCGCGACGTCGACGAAAACTCGGCGCGCGACGGGGAATCATCGCCGAACGATGATCGCGCGTCTCGCGCGTTCGCGCGTCGCGCGCGCGTCGAACGGCGAGGGAGACGAAGAATTTCGAGCGTCCGTGGATGGATTGAGGGAACCGTGCGACGATTTCGTGTGCAAGAGCTCGCCCGCGGTGGAGAACACGCTAAAGTCGTTGATTAAGGACATCAACGCGGCGCGAGGGACGAATCGAAGCGCGGCGCCGTACTCGCCCGACGTGACGTACGACGACGGCGCGCTGCGATTCGCGGGGAGCGAAAAGTATAAGCGGTACTGCTCGTACATCGAGAATAATCTGAGGCAGGTGACGACGAGGGTGACGGAGATATCGATGGAGGGGTCGCTGGACGTCGCGACGGTGAAGTGGGAGTTGAACGCGGTGAACGACATCGGAAGAGTCGGCGTGGACGTGACGGCGACGTATAAGATGAATTTGATCACGGGGCGAGTGTTGGAACACAGAGAGCAATGGGTGGTGAATCCAGCGAGGACGGATGCGCAGGCGGGGGCGTTGTTGGAGTCGACGCGAAAGGCGCACGCGTTGCCGCTCAACGCCATGGAGGTGGCGGACAAGGCGAAGAAGAAGTTTCGAGAGATTTCGAAATCGTTCGCGTCGGAGGACGACCAAGAAAATAGTAACATATACGTCGACCCGAACGACCCGATGAAGTTTTTCCAGCAAGACGACACGTCAAAGACGGATCTCTTGCAGTTGAGTCTCGTCGCCGCCGTCATCTATCTCCTGACGAAGGTTTTTCAAGTCTTGAATTGATATCGCTGTAATATTTATCACATCTGTGCCGCGCTATTCGATATCGTACGAGTCGCCAAACATCATGCGTCTCGCTTCGCCTTCCGAGCGAAGATGCTTGAGCGCCGTCGCAGCGCGCCGATCGACGCTGCCTCCTCCGCTCGAGCCACCGTCTCGCCGTCCTTTGTTCTTCCCTTTCTTTTTCCCTCGCCTCCTTAAAGACGTCACCGCGTCTTCGCCGTCCCGTCCCGACGCTGACGCCGACGCCGACGCCGAAGCATCGCTCGTCTCCGTCGCCTCCGTCGTCTCCGCCGTCTCGTTCTCCGGAATGCGTCCTCGCAGTCTCGCGAGCAACTTCCCACCCGTCGTGTGCTCCCATCCCGTCAAATCCGTCAGCCCAAACTCCACCAAAAACTCTTCAAAATATTCCTCCGCCGTCACGCAATCGGGCTTTGGTAAGTTCTTATTCCTACTCTTTAACTTTTGCAAATAAAAGGCGCTCTGCATCAACGATTGCTTGTCCGCCGCTCTCGAAGTGTACTGCGCCACCGAAACGAACGACACACAAAACGCCGTAAACACCGTCATCACCAACCATGCGCTGAATTTCACCTCCTCCTTATCAAACGCGCTTCTCTTTCCAAATTTCGGTCTCGCAAACTTCGGCAACGACGCGATGACGTCGTCGTACTCCTTCCGCAGCGTCTCGTCGAGCAAAATTTTCTTCGCCTCGGCGATGACTTCAAAATGTTTCTTCGCCTTTTGGCGCTGCGCACGGTCCATCTCCTTCGGCAGTTTGTCCGGGTGCAAGCTCAGGGCGAGTTTACGGTACTTCTTCGCGATGATCGTGCTATTGGCGTCTCGTGCGACGTCCAGAGCGCCGTAAAAGTCGTTTCGAGCGTAGTGGATGAACTCATAGGTTGTCGACGCTTCGACGCCGCGCACGCGCGACGCGACGCACGCAAACGCGGATGCGCACGCGAACAAGGTCACATACCACGTCGCACGTCGGCGCGTCGCACGCGAACGCGCGTTCGACATCGAGTCTCGTCGCTCGAGCGCGGGAATGTGTGGTTCTCGTCGTCTGGGCGGCGCTCGAGCGCCGCCGCGTCTAAGTTGTTTTTACAAACGCGCTATTCGCTGCGGCGCGTCGATGGTTTCGACGCGACGGTGACGGTGACTGTGACTCTAATTTTTCGACTTTTTCCTAGGTGACCCGAACGCGTGCTCCGGTGGGCCTTGCGCATCGACGGCGCGAAGCGCGACGTCGCGCTCGACCTCGTCGATCATGGAGAACAAAAATTCGCCCAGCTCGTCGTCGGCGTCCATGAGGGATTGCATGACGTTCTCCACCGTGCCCTCGTCGATGAGTTCGCCCTTCGCTGGATCACCGTATTTCGACAGTTGCACCTTACCGCGACCGCCGAGCGCGCCGACGATGACGTCCGCCATCTTCTTTTGCGCCGCGCCGTCGGCGAGCTCTGGCATGTGAAACGGACGCAGCGACCCGAGCGGCGCCTTCGCGCTCAACGGCGTCAGTTTCGGCGTCCCGTGCATCGATCGCGCCCCACTCGTAGACGCGACCGCGTTCCCGTTCGCCGTCGGCCCTCGTCCGGGAACGAACCGTTTCGGCGCCACGCTCGCCTTTTTCCGTCGATTCGAACCCGCCGGCGCCGGCGCCGCATCCGCCGCTCGTCTCGTCGCCGCGATTTCCCTCTCCACGATTTCCTCCGATTCCGACTCCGACCTTTCGTCGTCATCCACCGCATCGCTCTCGCTCCCCGACGCTCCGCTCGCGTCGTCTCTCGTCCCTCTCCGTCCCCGTCCGCGTCCTTCGTCTCGCGACTTTGACTCGCGTCCCGCCAGCGCGTCGTCGATCACCTTCATCATCTTCCCCACCACTCCCGTGCAATGTCGTCGTCGATGCTCCGCGTCCTTCAACCGCACGTATTCATCGATCACGCGCTTCAAATCCTTCGTCTTTCTCCCCCCTCCGCGCGGCGCGTCGTCGCCGAGCGTCGTCGCCGCGTCTTTTAAAAACGCCTTTCTCGCGCCTTCGTACCCTTGTCGTTCGAGATAGCGCAGCACGACGCGCGCGACGTCCGCGTCGTCCACGCGCGCGGGTTTCGTCGCGCGCTTCATCGTCGCGCGCGCGTCGGAAGAGCGCGTCGCGGCGGCGTGTGACGCGCCGATGAGGATTCGCGCTGACATCGTTATCTAACCGTCGTCGTCATTCCGCGACGCGACGCGCTCTTCCGACGCCGAGACGCGCGCGCGATGCTGCGACGATGCGCGAAACGCGTCCTCACGTCGTCCGCGACGCTCGTCCGCGACGCGCGATCGACGCACGCGCTGGAACCGACGCGAATGATGTTTTCGAGCGTCGCGATCGGGACGCCTCGTAAACTCGTCACCCCTCGGAAACCGCTCGCGAGGACGCTCGCGCGCGCGTTCGCGACGTCGGGCGAAGAGCAAGACGTCGTCATCGTCGGCGGTGGGCCGGGAGGGTACGTCGCCGCGATCAAGGCGGCGCAACTCGGGTTGAAGGTGACGTGCGTCGAGGGACGAGGGACCCTGGGCGGGACGTGCCTGAACGTCGGGTGCATCCCGAGCAAAGCGCTGCTGAACGCGAGCCACAAGTACGAGGAAGCGAAACATGGGATGGCGAAACACGGAATCACGTTCGGCGGTGAGGTCGCGATCGACGTGGAGACGATGATGGGACACAAGAGTAAAGCGGTGACGGGGTTGACCAAAGGCATCGAGGGACTGTTCAAGAAGAATAAGGTGACGTACGCGAAAGGGTGGGGGAAGCTCTTGAGCGCGAACGAAGTGAACGTGACGATGGAGGACGGAAGCTCGGAGGTGATTAAGACGAAGAATGTGGTGCTGGCGACTGGGTCGGTGCCGAGCGCGTTGCCGGGGGTGGATGCGGATGAGGAAACCATCGTCACGAGCACGGGGGCGCTGGAATTGAAAAAGGTTCCGGAAACCATGGTTGTTATCGGAGGCGGGGTCATCGGACTCGAACTTGGCAGCGTGTGGAGCCGATTGGGGGCGAAAGTCACCGTGGTGGAATTTGCGGATAAAATTTGCGGCGCAGGGATCGACGACGAGATTCGCACGACGTTTCAGCGCTCGCTCAAGAAGCAAGGATTCAACTTTAAGTTATCCACTAAAGTCACCAAGGCGGTCAAGAAACCGGAAGGTGGAGTCACTTTGACCCTCGAACCGTCCGCGGGCGGTGAGCAAACCGAACTCGAGGCTGATATCGTGCTCGTGTCCACCGGGCGCCGTCCGTTCACCGACGGTCTCGGATTGGAAGACGTCGGCGTGGAGACGAACAGGATGGGTCAAATCGTCATTGAACCGCACACTTTCAAGACCAACGTCCCGGGCGTGTTCGCGATCGGTGACATCGTCGCGGGTCCGATGCTGGCGCACAAGGCTGAAGAAGAAGGCGTCTCCGTCGTCGAGCAAATCGCCGGTAAAAAGGGACACGTCAACTACGACACGATCCCCTCCGTCATTTACACCCACCCCGAAGTCGCTTGGGTCGGGAAGACTGAGGCGGAAGTCAAAGAAATGGGCATCGAATACATCGTCGGTAAGTTTCCGCTCGCCGCCAACTCTCGCGCGCGGGCCAACGACGATTCTGAAGGCGTGGTGAAATTCCTCACCGACAAGGCCACCGGGAAGATTCTCGGCGCGCACATCGTTGCCGGCGGTGCCGGTGAACTTCTCGCCGAGTGCGTGCTCGCCATGGAGTACGGCGCTACGGCTGAAGACATCGCGCGCACGTGCCACTCGCACCCGACGGTTTCTGAGGCTGTCAAGGAAGCCGCGATGGCCGCGACGCCGGGAATGGGTTCCATTCACTTTTAAACTCGCAGCGCTGCTTCATGTACAGTTTTAAGAACAAACAAATCTACTGACTACATCCCAAACGCGTCCGTCTTCGCGCGCTGAATCTGAAACGCCGGCGACACCCACGCGCCGCACGAGCACTGAATCCCCGCCCAGTCAAACGCGCCGATTTTCGTCTCGCATTGCGGGCAGCACAATTTCCCGCGCGTCTCGCCGCCGTCGCCATCTTCGATGCCTTTCATCCAGCTCAATGGCGTGAGAAACATCGACGAGCACTGCCTCGCACCCGCACAATCTCTATTTATGCCGTGTGAGCCTTCCTTACGTCGTGCTTTCCAACTAAACGCGTCGATGCCTTCGCCGTGTTCGTGACACAACACGTGCGTCGACCGCGCCAGCCGGCGTCGACATTTGCGACACGCGAGCCAACCGCCTCCCTCGGGATCATCCACCGCATCCGCCGCTCCGGGGTCACGCATCACGCTCGTCGATTCCAAGTACCCGCGTTCGTCGCGTTCGCGCGCGATTTTCGCCACGGACCACAATTTATACGCCTCGTTCGCCGTCGACACGCGACACCCCATTTGCGCCCACAACGACAACTGCGCCTGAAATCCCTCGTTAGGTGCCCCCCCGCGCGCTTCCACGCTCGCCATCGCCTGTTCTATTTCTAATTGTTCAAAGCGCATTAAATACGCCGCGACGACGGCTGCCGAGCGCGACTCGCCCGCGTGACAGTGCACGGCGACGACGCTCGAGCTCGCGCTCGCGAGCGCCGTTTCAATAAAAGTCGTCGCCTCGGGCACGACGCCCAAGAGATCGGCCAGGTCATCGTCGGGAAGCGGCACGACGAGCGTGCGCGACGCGTCGATGCGTCCCTGGTGGCGCAAAACCCGTCGCGCGTCAGTCGAGAGCTTCGGGA
>Ga0209666_1002175_pt1 | contig 14704 bp, 2 predicted proteins | sample SaaInlV_125m_DNA_FD_184679 | JGI IMG/M metagenome (GOLD analysis project Ga0209666, IMG submission 184679) | Marine microbial communities from expanding oxygen minimum zones in the Saanich Inlet - Saanich Inlet SI037_S3LV_10m_DNA (SPAdes)... | ecosystem: Environmental > Aquatic > Marine >...
CTGCCCGCAAACCAAAGTGGCAGGATGCACCGCGAACTGCCTGCCCGCAAACCAAAGTGGCAGGATGCACCGCGAACTGCCTGCCCGCAAACCAAAGTGGCAGGATGCACCCGCGAACTGCCTGAATTGTGAATTGTATGGCTTGTGTCCACACACACGTTGTACGCTTGGCTACAGCCTGTCTAATGACATTAAGCACATTGCAATGTTCATCGGTGCCTGGTTTGACATGCTGTCGGCAGGACTTTCTACTCTCGAGGTTGCTCTCGGCGGCGAAAATCCAGTGTTTGCACTGCCTGCGCTTGACGGCTTTTCACAGGAGGAAAAAGGGTGTGCATTCACAGCAACACTTTTGGACCACCCGAATCTACTCCAGAGCTTGGAGCGCGCAGACAGGCTGCCAAAAATCAAGGACACAGCGCTACGCATCGTACTACAGGAAATGACCAAACTCGACCCTGAACTCCGCATTTCACCTGATAAAGCGCTCCAGCTTTTGGCAACGAGCGTGGGAGACCGAAAACACGTGCGCGAATTTGTGGAAGGTTTGCTCAAGCAGACCTGAGGGCATGCTTGCATGCACACCGAGATCCCACCCGTAGGGTTTATTCTGGTATCTCGTCCACCAGACACTCTGGTGCCTACACTAAACTAGCAAGAATAAAAAACAGATGCTAGACGCTCTCCGCTTCCATAGACTCGTGCAGCTTGCGCTTGCGCGACGTGCGCTCGCTCCGCGGGTGTGCAAAATTTTCCACCAATGCAGCGTGCTGCTCCGGCACGACGCGCTGCACCAGCCCGCCTAGCTCCTCGTGCAAGCCCCCGCCCGTGCCAGCCCCAGCCGCAAGCGCGTTGCGCACGCGCACGAGCTTCAGGGCAGCGCCGCCTAGCAGCAACACCGCGCCGGCGTTTGCCTGCACGTCGAGCACCGTGTGCAGCAGCGCGACGAGCGCACGCGCCAGCTCGAACTGGCGCACCGCCACGGTGCGCTCCAGGTGTGCAATGAGCGCCGCGTAAAACGGGAGGGTGAGCACCGTGCCCAGCACGTCCTGCTCGTTTTTCTGCCGCGCAAGCAGGCACACGCCCCGAAACGTGTGCATACACTTGACACTGGCCCGCTCTCCGCAGTCGGGCATGTGTTGCTCGACCGTGTTCCACAGCGGTTCCAGCCCGCATGTGCGCGCGAGCTTGAGTGCGCAGTCGGGGTGCCGCGCAAGCAGCGCATGCATGATGTCCATCGCGAGCAGACACTGACTCCGCCTGCCCTCGAACGCCGCCAGGAACGCGTCGCAGAGCCCGTCCAGGCGTGCGGGGGGGAACGAAGGCCAGAGCAATAGCAACTTCCCAAGCACCTCGGCCTTGCCCGGAAACGCGCGCTGTATGTGCTCGAGGTCGTCCGTGGTCAGGCCGATGTCATGCGCACCGACACGGGCCTGCATGTCGTCCTCGGATTGCTCGCTCTCAGTGTCCTTGTCCGTGACCGTCGAAAGGCCGACTGTGCTTGTCTCGTCGACACGCGCGTCTTTCACCGGGACTACATCTCCGGCACCGGCCTCTGCACGTGACCTCTGGCGCTTGGCACGGGGACTTGCGCTGCCGCTGCCGACACCGCCGGGTGCCGCGCGCGAGTGCTGTGCATGGTGCAGGGCCCCAGCGAGTGCAAGAAGCCCGGTGCAAACCGCCGCGCTTGCGTGCGCGAGCTCCTGCCCGGCCAGCCTTCGAACGTCGCAGGCGCGCACGCGCACGTCCGTGCGACAGGCAAGCATGCGCGCAAGGAGGTGCAGCGCCGGCCCCATGCAAACATTCCCGGGCTTGCTGCACGCATGCACAGCCGCCGCAAACTCCTGCACGACCTCCGGCGCCAAGGCGCGAATGTGCCGGTCACGCGCGTCGTGCACAAAGCGCACCCACTCTTGTGTAAACTTGTCCTCGTGCTCCGCAGAGATGACGCTGCGCGGGACTGTGTCCTGGCGCAAGACGCCCGTGAGCACATGCACCTCCCGCGCAAGGATGTGCTGCATGTCCTGTCCGTCGCACGTGCCTGTGTACCTCGCCAGCAGGATGGAGAGCGTGAAGAGTCCCGCGCGCACTGACATGTCGTGCATGGTCCGGAGCAGCCCGATGGCGGCAATTTTGGCGCCAAATGCTGTGTTTTGCAGGCAGCAGTTGTACGCGCACACGAGCAGCTTGTCCGCCGTCGTGACGTCGGTGTTCCGGACGCGCTTCAGCGCAGCGATCAGCGTGTGGTGCGCCTCAACGCCGACGAGCATGGGCCCCGTGACCGGGCACACGGCAAAGTGCTGAAAGACCTCGGCAAAGCGCTCCAGAGTCATGTTGTTCACGTCGGCCCGGCCCACGATCGCGTGCAACACCTCCCAGACCCCGGAGCGTGCGAGCAGCATGCGCAGCTCGGGCTTGCTCGCTGGGAAGCGCAGCAGGCACACGATTTTGCTCGAGTTCTCCGGGCACGGGTCGCTGCTGAGCACGTCCGCGATCAAGCGCGAGACCGTGCTCTGCCGCCAGATGTACTCGAGCGCGCGCTCGTTCTTCTCCTGCATCGTGGCGAGCACGGTGAGCACCCAGGCGGTGCGCTCGACGTCGTGCGGCGCCTCGATTGTCTTGTCGACCAGCAGATCCACAAACCGGCTCTGAAAGACATACCGCTCGTCGACGCCGACGTACAGCAGCTTGCAGAGCGCGATTTGGGCTTGCTTCTGCACGGCGGGGCACTCGCTCTCTTGCTCGCACAGGCAGGCAAGCTGGTGCGAGGCGCTGCGCTCCACGGCCCACGCGCGCGTCCGCGGCGACGCTAGGCACAGCTCCCCGAGGATACAGAGCACGTCCGCCAGGGGGAAGCAGGTGCGGTACGGCCGGTAGAGTTCCTGCACCAGCAACTGGGCGAGCAGCGCCCCGACCCGCTCGTCGTACGCCTCAAAGAGTCTCCTCTTGTGTCCGAGCCCCTTGATGCCCGCGACGAGGCGCTTGCACAGCTCGCACGCCTGCTTCTGCACGCGCTCGATCTTTGCGAGCTCTGCGTGCGCCGGCAGGCTCGCGAGCACGGCAAAGGCTTCGGTGACCACGCGCTGGTGCTCGGCGCTCCACTCGATGCCCTTGTCCACGCTCGACGCGAGCGCGCGAACAACTGCGTTCGTCTGCTCCGTGCACTTTTTGAGCTGTGCCTCGAGCAGGAGCGAGCTCGAAAACTGCGGCCGCGCAAGCGAGCCCAGGCTCGGCTGGCGGCACGTGAACATCCCGCGTGCGTGTGTGTCGACGGGCGCGCGGAAATGCCCAGCGAGCAAAGACTGAAATAAAAATAGGCTGAATTTACCCGAAATAGAATCATTTGTGGACAATACCGACTTTGCCTACTCTAAGTCGAAATCGAATCATTTGTGGACAATACCGACTTTGCCTACTCTCAGCCGGAGATAACGCCACTGAGCACCTGCGCCGCCTGCGCCAATTGCAGCACGGGGTCGCAGCAGCCCAGCGGCAAGCAGGCGGCGCAGGTGCCGTCGCGCTGCCAGCTGCACTCGAGCGGCTCCTGAAACACAGTCGGCCCGGCCGAGCACATGAGCATCGGGTAGCTCGAGCACGGCTCGCACGCCCGCTGACCCACGTCGTACCACTCATCCCGGCCGCACGCCGCGCAGGCGCGCGCGCCCTGTTCGCTCGCCGACGTCGTCCCGGTGGGGCACGGGATGGCCAGCGACGGCTGCAGCACGTCCTGCACGATCGTGGCCACGGCCGGCGGGCGGAACCCGGAGAGCGCGGCGGCCTGCTCGCGGGGCACCGCGCCTGCGTACTGCGCGAGCATGACGGCCGTCGCCGAGAGCACGCGCACGTACGCCAGCCCGCCGCGCTCCGCGAGGTACGCCGAGGGGTCCTGCGCGAGGAGTTGCGTCTGCGCCACGATGAAGCGCACCTGCGGCAGCGCGGCCGCCGGCATCCAGCGCGCGGCGTGTGCCAGCACCCCGTGCACTGCGCTCGCGCTCAGCTCGTTGTGCACGAGCGACGTCACGGGCACGAAAAAGTCTGCCAGCCGCGCCCCGCCGTGCGTGCGTGCGTGGTGCAGCGCCCAGAGGGCCGGGAGCAGCGCCGCGGCCGCCGCGCCCGTGGTGTCGTCGTGCGCGTCGAGGTCCGCGACCACGCCGTGCAGCTCGTCGTGGTAGTCGTACGCGAGGCGCACGACGTCGATTTCCAGATAAAACACAAAGCGCGTCTGCGACTCGCGCGACCACGCAATCTCCGCGCTCGGGTCCACATAGTCGAGCGCGGGGTCCGAGTTCGCGGGCACGGTGCGCGCGTCCAGCAGCACGTTGAGGAGCCGCGTGCTGTGCACTTGCGTGTCCACCGCGAGCGCGGCGACCGCGCCGAACCGCCCCAGTGCCGCGACGTGCTCCGGCTGCGCCTGTGCGCTCCATGTGTCCGCCTCGAGCACGCAGCTCCCAAAGCCCACGGTCGAGAGCGAGCGCGGCTGCCGGTGCGTGCGCATGTCCGGGCAGGCGCGCCAGCCGATCGCGTGTGTCCGCAGCCCGGCGGGCACGAGCTGGTAGCTGTGCCGCGCTCGGTCCGGCGCCGTGGGGGCGCTTGCGCCGCCCTCGCACGCGTACCCCGGCGGGCAGAGCACGCAGCGCTCGTCGCCGGCAATGAGCGCGCCGTACGCGGCCTCGTACTGGCGCCAGGCCGCGCGCGCCTCGTGCGCGTACGGGTGCTTGTCTGCGTCGTGCCTGCGGCGCATGCACGCGTACGTGTGCACGTTGTCCGCCGTCGTGCGCCAGAAGCCGGGCTTGCAGTGCGTGCAGGTGCTAGCACCGGTTTCGCCGGGCGCTGGCTGCTCCTCGCGCGCGTTCGGGCACGCCTGGCAGCCCCCGTCCGCGGTCGTCAGCCCTTCGCGGCACACACACCCCTGCGGCATGCGTAACTCGCGGTCCTCGGGACACTGGCACTCGTAGAAACTAGCCGCGCCCGCGGGGGATGTCGCATGCGCCGGGCACTGCTCGCATCCGGCCGACCCCCCGGTGCTGTACGTCTTGGGGGGGCACGGGGCGCAGCTGCCGTTGTGGAGCGCCAGGCCCGCGCGGCAGTTGCAGTCGTGCTCGCTGCTGCTGCCCTGCGCGGCGGACGCGTTCGGGGGGCACGGGATCTCGCGGTGCCGCTCGCGCGGCAGCAGCGGCGGTGAGCCCGGGCAGTAGTGCCCCGAGCGGCACGGGCGGCACCCCTCGCCCGGGCGGAACACGCGCGCGCCGCCGCTCGAATCTTCGCAGGGGCACAGGGCCGCGAGGCCCTCGGCGTTGTACGCAGGGTCGCTCCCGCCGCACTGGTGCACGGCGATGCCGGTGCCGTTCCACACGCACACCTCGTCGCTCGGGCACGCGGCGCACGCGCCTGGCGCTGCTGCGGGCTTGAAGCCGTCCGCGCACTCGCAGTGCGTCTGCCCCGCGGCCGGGCGCATCCCGGGCTCGCACTCCGCCGCGCGCCCCTGCCGGCAGTAGCGCCCCGGCGGACACGGCCCGCACGCCGCGACAGAAATGTTCACGCGCGCATGCGGCCGCCGCAGAAGCGCCTCGACGGCCTCGGGGTCGACGCGCGCCACCCCGGGCCATCGCGCGTCGCGCTCGACCACCCACTCGCGCGAGCCGACCTCCAGCAGGCCCGGGCGGCACGCGCACACAAACACCGGCGCGCGCGTGCTGTCGAGCTCGGTGCCTTCCGGGCACGCAAACTCGAGCGCGAGCGCCGAGAGCGCCGGCGCGCACACGGCAGGCGCCTCGCACGGCACGCAGGCCCCGTCCGCGCCGCGCGTCTGCCCCGGCGCGCAGCGGCACGCGTCGACCCCGGGCGCGAGCCCGCTCGCGGTGTGCGCATACTCGCCGTCCGGGCACGCGCGCGCGGCCCCGTGCGCGCAGAAAAAGGGCGCGCCGACGCCGCAGGGCAGGCAGCGCTCCTCGTACACGGCGTTTTCGACGCCGTTCAGCACCACGCACCCCGCGCCCTCGGGGCTGTACACCGCGCGGTGCGGGTCGCAGGCAGAGCCCTCGATGCACGGCAGGCACGCCGCCAGGCTCCCGGGCAGGCAGGCGCAGCGCTGCGCCGCGGGGTCCCACCGCTCGTGCGCCTCGCACTCGAAGCAGCCAAACGCCGCGACGTCGAGCACGAGCTGCAGCGTCGTGCTGTGCATGTGCACGGCGAGCGCGCGCCCCGCGACCGCGAGCACGTTGGCGTGCGTGCCGTGCGCGCGCAGGGGCGCCGCGACGTAGGCGAGCGCGAGCGCCGCGCTCTGCAGCTCCGGGCGCAGCAGCACGCGCACCACGCGCACGCGCACCGGCGCCGTCGCGTTCTCGAACTCGAGCACCGCGCGCGCGCGCAGAGTGCGTCCGTTGCGGTGCAGCTCGAGGTGCGCGAGCACGTGCAGCGGCCACTCGCCCCGCCCGCGGTCGCCGGCCTCCTCGCTGTTCAGGATGGCGAGCGGCCCGAGCGCCGCGCGCGTGCCGTTGTACGGGCTCCACAGCGCGCGCACCGGGCGCGCGGCAAGCTCGCGCGCGAGCGCTGCGTCCAGGTCGTCGCTCGTCAGTAGCGTGTCCTCCTGCTGGCACTCCTCGTCCGCGCATGCGAACCGGACGAGCACCTGCGCCGGACTTGCGCCCGCTGCGCCGTGCACGCGCACAAAGACCACGATCGCCACGCCCGCCGGCTTCTGCGTCGCGGCGCGTGCGAGCCACCCCGCCGCGTGCACGGCTGCATCGGCCCCTGCGAGCGCGTCTTGCATCACTTCGACCACGCCCGTCGTGTCCTGCAGCGTAAAGCCCCCGAGCTTGATGCGCAGCAGCGCCGTGGGCGCGAGCACGTACAGCGCGCTGCCCGTGCGCTCGAGCACGTGCGCGGGTGCGGCGCGCGAGGCGTTGGCGGCGCAGCAGTGCCCTCCGCACGTGCCCAGCTCGATGGCGTGCACCGGCCACGCGTCGTTGCTAAAGTCCTGCACAAGCAGCGCGCCCGTGCCGTCCGCGCGGCACGCGAGCACGAGCAGCGTGTGCGAGCCGTGCGTGCGTGCAGGCACGAGCTGCCAGTGCTGCGGGAGCACCGCCAGCCACGCGTGCGCTAGCGCGGCGCCCGGCGCCGCGGCGGGCTCGCTGTTCGTTGCCTGCTTGCGCGCGAGTAGACCGCGCCCTGCGTCCGTGCACACAATCTCGTGGCGCAGGGCGCGCGCGCCCGCGACGACGACGGCGCCGACACACGCCTCCCCGTACGGGAGCCCGAGCACGGCGTACGCGCTCGCCGGCGGCCAGTAGGCGGCCCCGCCGGCGCCGAGCACCGTGCCGTCGCGCAGGGTGCCGCCAGCGGCCGCCGCGGCCTCGAGCACGACGCGCCCCGTGCGGCACGCGTGGCACACGCTCAGCTCGGACCAGGCGCGCGCCGCGGGCGCGGGCGCCGCCGCACACTCGAGCACGAGATTCCATGCCAGGTGCAGCGCGCCCGCGGTAAGGCGCCCGGCCAGCTCGCTGGGCACCGCTTCGTGCAGCAGCAGCAGCGGCTGCGAGTTGTCCCCGGCGCTGGCGCGCACGAGCGGCACGCCCCCGGCGCTGTGCACGCGCACGCCGGCGTACAGGCAGTCGCCCGCGAGCCCGGCGCTCCCGGCGCCCGCGAGCACGAGCGCGTGCTCCGCGGCGCAGTACGGCGCCGCCGCCGAGAGCAGAAACACCCCGCGGTGCTTGTGCGCGTTATACCGCTCCGCGTCCATGTTCTGCAGCACAGAGGACGTGGCGGCGCCAAACTCGGGAATCTGCATCGTACACTGCCCCTGCGGCGCGCACACGAGGTCGTTGATCCAGAGTTTGTTGTCCAAGCCCTTCGTGCAGCCCGCTCCATTGTTCTGCGAAAACTGTCCGGGCTCACAGACCTGCGGGTAGCTTCTCACATTGCACGACGCATAAAGGGGGCACTCGCACATCCCGAGATTCTCATCCAGCGTGTTCGTGTTCGTACTGTTGCAGTTGGGCTGGCAGTAGGCATATCGGAGGCAGTCGTTGCAGATATGCTCGGCGGGCGTGGCCTCCTCGACGTCATCCGTGGACATGCTGAAAAAGTAGCCCGCGCGGCAGCGGCACTCGAGCGGGCCGACCGCACCAGCCTGCGACGTCTTGTCCTGCCCGCACGTCCGCGCCGGTGCGTCCCCCCCGGTGCAAAAGGTGCCGGGCTCGCAGCGCCGGCATGGCAGCCTCGCGTCTTCGCTCGGGCGCGCCCAGCCGGGGCGGCACGTGCACGCCGCTGCGTTCCCGCCCGCGGGCGCGTACCCGCCGCTGCTGTCGCACGCGCACCCGCCCGCGTCGCTGCGCACCGCGCCCTCGACGCACTCGGTGCTGCACGGCGCGAACCCGTGCACAAAGCTCGCAAACGACACGTTCTCGCACGCCTCGAGCGTCCCATCCGCCCCGAACCGCTTGCCGACCGGCAGGGTACACGCCGCCACGTTGTCTGCGTACGTCGCCGCACCGGGCTCCAGCCCGGACGGACACGAGCAGGCGCCCGTGTTCGCTGGCATCGGCCTGCCGTCGTGGCACCGCGTGCCCGCCAGGTCCGGGGCGTGCTCTGCGTTCGGGAGCAGGAATGGCTGCACGTCGCGCGTGTAGTTGCTGAAGCCGCCGGGGCAGTACTTGCCCTCCCCGCCCTGCACCGACTCGCTCCCGCACGGCACGCACGCGCCCCCGCCGAGGACCGGCGCCCACCCGGCGCGGCAGAAGCACCCCGCGACCTCCGCGGTGCCCACGAGCGACGTCATGCCCTCGGGGCACACCTCGCACGGGCGCCCGCGAGCACCGCCGGCGTCGCGGCCAAACATGCCGCTCGTACATGCACACACGACGCCGCCGGCGCTGCCCCGCGCGCGCAGAGCCGTGACAAACGCGAGCCCGGTGCAGTCTGCGGCGTCGGCACACTCGACCGTCGGCGGCTCCGCGCCACCGCCCACGAGGCGCGCAACCTGCGCCGGGCACGTCTCACGCGCCAGCACGCGCGTGCGCACGCAGCCCCCGAGCTTCGCGGCGGTTGCGTCCCAGTCCGGCCCGAAGGCGAGCACCTGCGCCGCCTCCTCAAACGGCACGTACTGCGCGCCTGCGCGCATGCGCCGGTCGCACACGTACGCGCAGCTGCGCGCGGCCGTGTCGCGCACGGCGACCAGTGTGGCGTTCGGCGGCGCGGCACACGGCACGCAGCGCGCCCCCACCCCAGCGGGGCAGCTCACGTCGAGCGTCGCCGCGACCTGCGCGCCCCCGCACACCTCGGCAAAGGTCGCGGCGTCGTCTGCACACGCCACGCAGAGCCCGTCGTCGCCGGCGTCGGCGGGGAGCCGGTACCCAGGTTGACACACGCCCCCGCACGCGCGCAGGCTGCCGGGCTCGCACGCCACGCACGTCCATTGCGACGCATTGTCCGTCACCGCGCGCAGGCGCTGTCCCGCGGGGCACGTGAGGTTGCAGTGCGCGCGCGCGCCCCACCCGCCCCACGTATGCTCCTGCAGCGTGCGCCCCATCGGACACAGCGCACAGTTGCCCGCGCTGCGGCCCGCGCCGCACGGCCCGGTCAGGTACGCCGCCGCGGGGTCGCACACCCCGGTGTTCGAGCCGGGGGCCTCGCACAGCAGGGGTATGCTCGTGCCGGCCGGGCAGTACCTGCCCTCTGGGCACTGCTGGCACTGGAGGCTGCCGGAGACTTGCGCGTAGGTCCCGGGCGGGCACTCGCGGCACTGCACGTGCTGCAGCCGCCCTAGCGTGTCCAGCGTGTGCAGCACGGCGTCGATCGCCGCCTCTTCCTTGTACTTGCCCGTAGCGCACGACTTGCAGCGTTTACCGGCGGGGTCAAACTCGTACCCGCTGTTGCACGCTAGCAGGCACTGCTCGTGGCGAGGATCCTGCACGAGCGACAGCGGCACCCCGCGCACGCCGTTCGCGCTCGCGGGCGGGAGCGTGAACGCCCCGTGCTGCCACAGGCCTATGAGCACGGGCTGCGCCTGTTCGTACGGTTGGTCCGGGCCGAGCAAGGCCTGGCACTGCTTTTTCCCGGGCACGCCAAACGAAAAGGGTGCGCGGCGCACAGCGGAAAACGTCACGCGCGGCGCGCTAGCGTTCGCCGTCGGGATCTCGCCGCCGTCAACCAGCACGGGTTCCTCCTGGCAGCTCGCCTGCGCCACGAGCAGCGGCGCGCTGTCGTACTTGTGCCCGGTGCACGGGAGCCGCGCTTTGCACTCGGTATACCGGTGCTCGTCGTCGTCCTGGTACTGGTCCGGGGGGCACGCCTCGCACTCGGTGTCGAGCCACGCCACGGGCGGGCGGGCGCGCTCCCCGGCGGTGCAGGTGCTGCGCAAGACGTAGAGGTTTTTCTCGGGTATCGGCGCCGCCGTGGGAGCCCGCGGCTCCAAGCACAGCAGCGTGTGGTTAAAATATTGACTCGTCTCCCACCGGCTGCGGTCCATCTCGTTTTGTACGGGCACCCAGCACGCGGTGCCCTGGTAGCCGTCCTGGAAGTGTTTTTCGTGCGCGCGGAAAAAGGCGTCGAGCCCAGAGAACGTGCTCGGGCACACCACCCCGAGCTGCGCGCACGACTGCGCGGGGGACACGAGGTCCGCTGGCGGCGCGCCCTCGCACGCGCAGCGCTCGCTGATCTCGCCGTAGCACGCGCGCTGCGGGGCGCTGCACGTCGTGCAGGGCTCGGGCCCTAGTGTCTGTTTGTAGGTGCGCAGCGCACACGCGCTGCACGTGCCGTCGTACAGCTGCAGCTCCGCGCCGGGGCCGCACGTGCACGTGTGCGCCGCGTCCAGACGAAAGCGCGGGTGCGCCTCTGCTTCGCTCCCGCTCGCGCGCAGCTCGCACGCCGTGCACGTGCTCTCGCCGGGGCGCCGGAACTGCGGCACGCCGGCGCCAGCCGCGCACCGCCGCCGCGCCGCGCACTCGGCCGTCGTGCGCGGCACCAGCGCCCCGGTGCCGTTGCGCGCGACCACGTACTCGCCTTCTGGACACGCGGGCCCAAACTCCGCATCGGACTCGAGCAGCGCCACGGTGCAGTTGTTGAACACGGGCAGCGCGCCCTCGTACACCTCCTCGGGCACTGCGTCGGTTAGGGTTTCCCGGTACCACGCCAGAAACGTTTGCACGTGCTTGGGCGCATTTGCGGGCAGCTGCGACCAGGTGATGCCGCGCACGCACGGCACGCAGCGCAGCGCGCTTGCGTCGCCCTCGCGCGCGGGCGTGAGGTGGGGGTTCGGGCATTCGCCGCACGTCCACTCGTTGCTCAGGAGCACGGAGAAGCCCGCCCCCGCGCTGATGTTCAGCACCTGCGACACGTACGGGTCCAGCGCGACCGTTGCCGTTGCATCCGCAGTCTGGTACGTCGCCTGCAGCGCCGCCGCGCCGGCCGAAAGCGTCGGGCCGTCGCAGTCCGCCCTCAGCGCGTGCGTGTGCGGCGTGCCGCCCTCGCACACCGCCAGGCGCGTGCTCGTGTTGCCCGCACCCGCGCACACCACGCGAAAGTCGTCGGCGCTCGTGCCGCTCGCGCCGGCGGTGTAGAAGCCGAGCGCGAGAACGAGCGGGAGCGCGCGCATCGGGACGCGCGGCGCGCGCGGGTGCATATATAGCGCGGTTTTGCGGGCGCGCGGGAGCGCTGCACGCGGTGCATCTGCGTGCGGGCGTGCTGCTGGGCACTCGCGCGGGGGTCTGAGCACGAGAGCGGGTTTATTCAGAGTTTGCGTGCTAAAAGTACGGGGAGTCGGCGCAGGGCGCCGGGGGGTAGCACTGTCGCACCGCGGTGTGTATCGGCAGATTTATTCAGAGTTTGCGTGCTAAAAGTATGTGGAGTTCGCGTAGGGCGCTAGGGGGTAGCGCATCGGCTGGCCAGGTGCATAATACGGTATGTAGAAGGGTGGATATCCCGTCGACGGTCCCGGCAGCTCGTTCATAGCACAGTTGCATGCGCCCGGATATGCACTTTCCTGCCGAAATGAGCAATACGGTTGCTCTCGACAATCGCATACAGTCGCATATGCATTTGGCTGGAAACTTGGTGAATACTCTTGCTCGCCACAGAATGCCGCATACGGGTCACCCGGCTCTGTGTCGGTGAAAGTTGGCTTGTACGCATTTGGAATGATATGATTGAAAATTTTGGCGTATTTTTTTACGATATATGCATGCGTTTCTTCGTGCTGCTTATTTAGAGTATTTTGTTTAATGTCCTCTTTATCCATTTCGCATTCTTCACCAATTTCATGCAGGAATTGTTTTTTGTTGATTTCTTTTTGTTTGTACTTGTTGTACAAGTCGTAATATATATCTCTTATTTCTTGATCAGACTTTATGCCTCCAGCTCCAGCACCCGACGCTGTTGCGCTTGCTTGTCCAGGTTGCCCAGCGTTGCTGTTCGCAGCCGCCGGTGATGATTGTTCTGGTTGCTCAAGACGAGCTGAGCGACGTGCCGTAAAGAAATTTAAGAAACTGGGAAGCATAGATTCTGGACTGTTTTTCGCAGAATTTTCATTTTCACCCACAACATCCACTCCAGCTTCTGTAGTTTCAGTCCCTTTCTCTGTACTTGGTTTTACGCCGTCCGCTCCAGTTGCCCCCTGTGCGCTTGCGGCGGATGGCGATTGTGCAGACGCATGCCGTTCGGCGGCTATCTTTTGCAATATTTTATATTTTTCTCCGATTGACAAGTTGAAATAATTAGACCTCTGCTCATTCGGTGTCTGTAAATAGTGTTGAATGCCTTCTGTCTCATCGTCAAATTTGTCGACCACATAAATGCGTATTAAATTAGGTGCAAGCTCGTGCCCTGTTTTCGAAATGTCATCGAATTTTAACGTCAAGCTCGTTGTTATTGTTGATATTGCATCATATGCGTTCTGCTTCTTAATATTTTCAGAAGTACACAAATCCCATAATAGTTTACATTGATTATCACGGGAGTCAAGTCTTGTTAGGGCTTTCACTAATGAGAGAAAATGTTGTAAATGCTCGGGTGTCAACACAAGATCGGGCTTTTCGTCATTGGGAGGCACCGGTTCAACACCCGTGATTTCAGGTTCTGGACCAGCAGCAGGTGCTGGTTGATTGCTCTGAGCAGTGCCCTGGTCTGTTGTACTCGCGTCAAATTTTAAATTCCCATTGTTTATTTCTAGTAATACAGTTTGCATTTGCTTTGTTGACATTTTCTGTAAACCAACTCTTCCTTGCATTTGTGCAGCTTTCATTTGGTTTTCCTTCGCTGGAACTAACATTTGTATTATTGTTTTGTATATTTCATATAAGCCCGCTGGCTCTGTTCGGCATGATATCAACAAAGGAAAAAAAGTATCGTCAATTTTTGACATGTCATCACCCTCTCGCACTGGAATGTTGCAAATTTGTGTGAGTAGTTTTTTTGTTAATTTTTCCTGAAGTAATCCACTTAAAGTGTTAAATTGTTCTGTCGACATTTGAATACCAATGCAATTTGAGATCTTCTTTTTGAGTTGTTCCTTTTCTTTTGCGTTAAGTGGTGCACTTAGGTCCCGCAATATATATTTTTTAGCTTTTCTCCATACCTTAGGCCATATTTCTTTTTGGTTTTGAATTGTTTCAACTATAAGGTCCGAATCATGCTCTGAAAATAGAGACTTGATGCTTTTTATCAATGTTTCGTTGTAATTTTGGAAGTCGTCAGGATCAACAGAAGCATCCGATTCATATTGGAAGTCGACAGGGTCAAATGTAAAACTTGTATAGGTTGTGTCTGATCTCATTGACCTGGGGCTCTGGGAGCCGTCATGGTCCGCGTGCTGTGTTTGTTTCAACTTCTCTTCTAGTGCTTGTACCCTGGGCTCCATACTTTTTAGAAATTCAACGGCTTTGTGCAGGTTTTCTTCATCAGCATTTAGAGCAGACGAAATGTCCACAAGCGCTGTCTCCAAGCTTGTAATTGCACTTTCTACTTCATCTTGTAAAGTGATCAACTCTCCTACGGTTTTGCTACCGTCAGACGCGCCCTGCATAAGACTCTGCAATGCGGCATAGTCTTCGTTTACTTTTGCATCAGCATCCGTTTGTTGTCCAATGTCTTGTTTTATAGGCAGCATTTTCGTTTTCAAGACATCATCCAACTCTGTTTCGATGGCTATCATTTCTTTTTGTATGTCGGAAGTTGATTCTTCTGCTTCAGCCGTCATTCCGATAAGTGAGTCATACATTTCAGTACAAGTCTTCTTTAAAGATACTAGATTTTCATATCGCGGATCCACGGGTGCATGTCCCATTAACCTTTCCCTTTTTGCATTGTTTTGGGGGTCTTGCTTTTTGAATGCTTCAGCAAATGTGGCATATTTTGCCTGGATTGACTGCATGATTTCTGTCTTTTTTCCTTCTGTTTGAACGCGCGCCGCCTCCTCCCCCGCGGCCTTGCGCACCGCCTCCTCAGCAGCAAGGCGCGCTGCCTCATCCTCCGCGGCCTTGCGCGCCGCCTCCTCAGCAGCAAGGCGCGCTGCCTCCTCCTCCGCGGCCTTGCGCTGCTCCTCCTCCCGCTGCTCCTTCTGCAGGCGCTCCTGCTCGGCCTCCTCCTCCTTGCGCTTAGCCTCGGCCGCCGCCTTGGCCTCCTCCTCCTTGCGCTTAGCCTCGGCCGCCGCCTTGGCCTCCTCCTCCTTGCGCTTAGCCTCGGCCTGGCGCTGCTCCTCCTCCGCGGCCTTGCG
>Ga0209666_1002176_pt1 | contig 14703 bp, 10 predicted proteins | sample SaaInlV_125m_DNA_FD_184679 | JGI IMG/M metagenome (GOLD analysis project Ga0209666, IMG submission 184679) | Marine microbial communities from expanding oxygen minimum zones in the Saanich Inlet - Saanich Inlet SI037_S3LV_10m_DNA (SPAdes)... | ecosystem: Environmental > Aquatic > Marine >...
AACGGTCACGTTGGCGATTTAGAAAATGTTACAGCGAACACAGACGGCATAGCCGACTTCACTATCATTGCAAAACGTATTGACCTTATAGGCAAACGAAGTGTAGTGGGTCGTAGTATTGTAATTCATTCAGATGAGGACGATCTTGGCCAAGGCGGAGATGAAGAATCACTCAAAACCGGAAACGCAGGTGAAAGACTGGCCTGCGGGGTAATTATATTAATAGACAAATAGGAGAATAAGATGTTTGGATGGTTAACACGACTATTTTCATCAGAAGAAACTCTTGTGCTTACAAAAGAAATGGAAGTAAAAGAGAAGAAACCTAAGAAGAAAACAGTTGCAAAGAAAAAATCGCCTGCTAAAAAAACAGCGGGTAAAAAAATAGTTGCAAAGAAAAAAGCAACAAAGAAATAAAGGGGAAACAAATGAAAAATTGGATTAAAGCAAGACTTGAAGAGCGTACATCAATTGATGGAATGGCTCTAATTGCAATCGGAGTTATTGTTCTTATTGCAGGACCATTTGCAAAACTAGCGGCATATGCGGCTATTGCATATGGTGCATGGACTATTTGGAAAAAAGAGGACTAATGCAAGTCGAATCAAATGCCTTTGAAAAAACTTTAGATAATGTACAAGAAGATCCTGTACTACGTGATGAAGTACGTTCATCAGTAATTGATGCTCTAAAAGGGATATTTGATCCTGAAATTTCTATAAACATATACGACCTAGGGTTGATATATGATCTTAAAATCACAGCAGACGGTACATTACATGTATTAATGACATTCACTAGTGCATGGTGTCCGTTTGCTGATGAACTTCTTAAACAAGTGAAAGAACTTACACTTGAAGCACATGATAAAATTAATAATGTTGAAGTAGTTACTACTATGCTTCCGCAATGGAGCAAAGATAACGTTGCAGAAGAATGGCAACTTGCTTTAGACTTTTAAATTTTACTAATATCTAAACTACTACCTGCAGGCATATTCCACACAAGACGTTTTTGAACGCCTTTCTTTTGTGCAAATCTCTTAGGGTCACAGTTTTCACATACATGAAAATAATTATCGCTTAATCTTTTAGGATCAACTTTTCCTTTTTCACGCTTAAATTCTTTCTCACACTCATCGCAAACAAATACTGCTATTTGTTTCATGCGTTTATAAGGGTGAAACTTACCCTTTTTACTCTTACGATAGTAATGTGTAATGCTGTTTTCGACTCTAATAAACATTTCAGTTGTATTTACTCGTTTACATTCGGATTATAAAATTTTAACATAAATATTGATATGAGCATCGTAAATGTAACAGATTCAGCAAAAGAACACATGGAAAGCGTAATTGCCAAGGAAGGCACAAAGTACGTTAAATTAAGCGTTAAGGGCGGCGGATGTGCTGGCTTTACGTATGAATGGAATGCTGTTAACGAAGTAAACAAAGACGATGAAGTAATAGAATTAAGCAATGGTAGTTTTGCCATTGATGGAGCAGGTTTAATGTTTGTAGCAGGTACAACAGTAGACTTTAAGAAAGAAGTTTTTGGTTCTTATATGAATATTAGCAATCCTAACGCAACAAGCAGTTGCGGATGTGGGGAAAGTTTCGGAGTTTAAAATATGGCACGTAAAGAAGTAAACATTGGTACTACAGGTAATGACGCTACCGGTGATAGTATTAGAGTAGGTTTTGATAAAGTTAATAACAACTTTGTTGAAATTTATGCGGCACTAGGACTAGGTGGTGGTTTAAACTTTCAAAACTTAGATAATACTCCTTCAGCAATTACAGCAAATAAAATTTTAGCAACTAATACAACTGGTGATGCAGTAGTAGAAAAACTATTAGAAGGTGAAGGCCTTACTATTGATAATGCTACTGATCCTACAAAAATTATTATTAGAAATACAGGTACAGAAGTTGTACGTGATACAAGTCCGGAACTTGGTGGTAACTTAGATGCTAACAATTTTTTAATTGAAAACTTAGGTACTCCGTTAAAAACAGGAGATGCCGCAACTAAAGATTATGTTGATACTAACTTTTTAGCAGGTGGCGGTGATACTGCTACTGGACAAATTCTTTTAAGAAATGGTAGTAACCCAAGAGTTCCTACACTAGCAGATGAAGCAGTAAACAAAAAGTATACAGATTCAAAAGTTGCCCTAGCAGGTGATACAATGACTGGTCCACTATTATTAAGTGAGACACCATCATTTGCAGATCCATCATTACAAGCGGCGACAAAAGGTTATGTAGATCGAAATAGTTTTACAAGTACAAACAATATTTTTGTAAGTAAGTCAGGTAGAACAGAAGCACAAATGAAAGCGGCTGGTGCTGATGAAAATCAAATTGGTCGTGCTCAATCATATGCATTTAACTCTGTACGTGAAGCATGTTTTTATGCAGAACGTATTATGAAAGGTGATATAGTTCTTAAAGATCAAGGACTGTTTACAGGAGATGTTTATTGGAAAGTTCCTTCTAAGAAACCTGGACCATACACAGTTAACCTAGCGGCAGATGGTACTGAAGATTTAACAAACGTACTGGCTAATAAATTACTTGTTGATAACAGAAGATTTATTCAAGAAGAAACTCTTGCATTTATTGAAAACGAAATCAACGATGGTGACAACGCAGATGACTTTGCAGATACATTTACATTTAATAGAGACAAGTGTTTTAGAGACCTTGGATTAATTATTGATGCTGTAAGTTTTGATTTAACTTATGTAGGTAATTCAAAAACTGTTGATGCGGCATTAAGTTATTGGGATGGTGCTACATCTAGAGTTGCAGGACAACAAAGCGAAACAGTAGCGGCAATTAACTTTGCTAAAAGTTTAATTACAACAAATGTTTTAACAAACACTGCATATGTTGCTCCAAGCAATACTAGAAATCCTTATGCACATGATTTAATTACACAAAACTTAGATTATGTTGCTGAAGAAACTATTGCATATATTAATGATCAAATTACAAACAACGTAGGTATTTGGACAGGCTTTACATACAACGAAGCAAAGTGTAGACGTGATACAAAATTAATTTTACAAGGTGTTGCATTTGATTTAAAATTTGGTGGTAACACTAAATCAAGAGATAACGCACAAAACTATTGGGACGGTGCAACAAGTCAAGTTGCTGGACAACAAGCACAAACTGTTGATGCATTAGACTTTGCTAAAGACCTAGTAAGAAACTTTGTTTTACAAAACTTGTCATACACAAGTAGTAAACAATCAACATATGTACAATACACAAGTTCAAACAACGGTGAAGGTGCGGCAAGTACAAAAGTAAACAACTTAATGAACAGTATTGCAACTGTTATTAATTCAGGACTTGGATCATTACCAGCATTCGAAGGTACATTTAGTAACCAAAGCGGATATGCACAATTTGTTGATGCCGCAATTATTGCAGAAGCAGGGGCTTCTACTACTATTGGTACATTGATGGACATTATTACTAATGTGGTTACAAATGGTACAGGTGTTGCTCCAACAAAAACAGGTGGAGAAGGTAGAGAAACAAATATTCCATTACCTGAAATTACAATTTTTGTCGAGTCAGGACTTTACGAAGAATACTTTCCGATTGTATTACCAGAAAACGTTTCACTTAAAGGTGATGAGTTTAGACGTACAATTATACAACCATTAGTTGGAGTTAGACCTCCTTCACGTGCAATAAACTTAACATATGAAAAAGGTGACCTGTTAAGATATAACGGAACAGCACTTCCAAAAGAATCAAGATTTAGAAAGCACTACGATTCACAGTATTCACGTGCAGATACATTTAGTGGTTCAGTTAACCAAATTGGTAGTAATCAAATTACAATCAAGGATGTTTCTTATGCTCCGGTTAACGGTTTGTACTTTGTTAATGGTGGTGTAACATATTATGTTAAAGACTGGGCAAGTGACCCAGACGCTGTTGGAGATACTAGTAGATGGAGAGGTAATATTTACTCTGACATTAATACAACAACAGCCACAACACTTGGTGCAACAATTAATAACAACACAGTAATTGAACTTAAGAAACTAAACCAACATATGGATATGTTCTTAATGAACAATGCTACAATTCTACGTAATTTAAGTTTACGTAGACATCAAGGTTTTATTAACGTACTTGATCCAGAAGGACAAATTTTAACTAAATCACCTTATGTACAAACAGTTTCAAGTTTCTCAGGACAAGGCGGTGGTGGTCAATATGTTGACGGTAATGCTGGTGTACAATATGGTACAGTAGTTGATAATCCTGCAAGTGGATCTACTATTACACTACAAGGTTTAACAAGAGAAATACAATTACCAACAACATTCTTATATCAAGATTCAAGAAACTTTGTAACTGGTGTAAGTGACTTTGAAAAATTTACACATAGAGTAGTTGGAGCAACAGCACCAGTTGACGACGGACTAGGTGCAGGTACATTTAAACAAACTCTTACACTTGCAAGTACTACAACAATTATAGCAAGAACATCTTCTAACTCAACAGGTAACATTCCACAAACAACTGAAATTAGATTAGAAACTGCTGGTAACAAGTCCATGACTTGTAATGACTATACACAAATCAACTCAGACGGATTTGGATTGATTGCAACTAACGCAGGACTAATTGAAGCAGTATCTGTATTCACTTATTATTGTGATACATCTTATTGGGCAAGAAACGGTGGACAAATTAGATCACTTAACGGTTCAAGTTGTTATGGACGTATTGGTTTAAAAGCAGAAGGCAGTGATCCAAACGAAAACTTACAAAGTGGTGTAACATTCTTTAGACATGTTAACGCACAAGCAACTGGTTCACCAGATCCAGATTATACACAGATTGTTAAAGCAGACACAGTAGGCAGTACTGTTAACAAATCAGGTAATACAGAAATAAAAATTAAAGACTTTGACTATTTGCCTTTTGAAGATTCAAGAATTGAATTAACAGCATACTCAACAAACAGTGACACAACAGAATATGTAGTAAATGAAATTACAGGTGCTAGATTTGAAATTGCTAGTATTAACGTAGGTAGTGCAACTAAAATTACAACAAGTTCTGCACACGGATTTAGACATGGTTCAGTTGTATTAATTGAAGGACTTGACGGAAACGGTTTTACTACAATAGACAACGCATACTATATTGATGTTACTAGTGGTAATGGAACTACTGAGTTCTTCTTATATACAGATTCATCATTAAGCACAGGGTTTAATGCAACATCAGTAGTAGACGGAACATACAATGGTTCAGGTGCAGATGCAATATTTGGTGGTAAAGCAACACTATCATTGGGATCAGCACTAAACATTGGAACAGGAACACAAGTTCCAAATGATGCTAACATTACACTTACAATTGGTAAAAAAGTTCTACTAACAGGCATTACAGATGCTCCAAGAGTTTTACCAAGTAGTGCATTAAAATTTGCTGGTGTTGGTATTGACGCACAAGTATTTAGAATTCTAAACGTAGAAAGATTTGATGTAAAAGAACCAACTGGTACAGTTTCTAATGTACAAGAACATTTATTAGATCTACGTGTTCCACCAAACTTATCAAGTGGCACAACATCGATTGTTACAACACGTATTTCTACAATGAGAGCAACAGGACACGACTTCCTAAATATTGGTTGGGGTAACTATATTGACAGTAACTATCCAAACAACGTTTACGGATCACCTGCAGGTAAACCAGACTTTAGTGCAGACCAAGCAAACGAAGCAGTTGAAGTTGGATCAGGTAGAACATTCTATGCAAGTACAGACCAAGATGGTAACTTCAGAGTAGGTCCATTCTTCCGTGTTAACCAAGGTGATGGTTCAGTTGAACTTAACGCAAACATTGGTTTAACAAACGTTGACAGTTTAAAATTTACAAAAGGTACATCAATTGACGAGTTTTCAACTGATAGAAAAATGCAAGGACAGTCAGATGATGCTGTACCAACTGAATCAACTTTAGTCAAATATCTTAACAGTAGTATTATTGGACAGCACGAAGACGGAAGTGATTTCCCACAGCCTAGTACAACAGGTTCACAAGCGGCAGGTGGTACATTTGGATTATTAAGTAGAGCAGGCTACAATGGAACTAACCTTGCTTGGAACAGAATGAATGGCGAACTTAATTTAAACGCTAACAAAATTACAAACATTTTCCAAGGAACAAGCAACACTGATGCAATTAATAAATTATATGCAGACAGTGTATTCAAAGGTGACTTTACAGACAGTGTTAGAACTGATGTAACAGCATTTGTAATGTTAAATGATAGTACTGTTGACAGTGGATCAATTGACATGAATGGTAATAGAATTAAATCGTTACGTGATCCAGTTGACGGAAGTGATGCAGTTACAAAACAATATGTAGATACACAAAACAGTATTGGTGGATTAGAAGGAACAACTATTACAGGAAATCCTGCTAACACAGATTTATTAATGTTTACAGGAACAAACACTGTAGACGGTTTAGGTAATCCAATTGTTGGAATGGTTAATACTGCACTTAATACTACAACTGATGCAGTTAGCGGTTCAAGAACATTTGGTGAACCAACAGGCACAGGTAGTGACATTAGATTTATAAGAGCAGGTAATTCAATACAAGTTGGATTAGCAACAGGTTCCATTAAAGATCCTGATGTTAGTGAAGTTGCTGGAATACAACAATCTAAATTAAGCATGGAACTTGCAACTGCAAGAGCAAGTGCTAACGCAGGTGGTAAAGCAATTAGTGGTATTACTTTAAGTAACCCAATTAGAATTACTACTTCATCTGCACACGACCTTGTTAATGGAGACTTAATTGGTATTAACAATATTGCAGGTACAATTGAACTTAACACAAACTTTTATTATATTAGTAAAGTTGATAATACAAACTTTACAATTTACACTGACCAAGCACTAACAGGTACAGTAAACGGAACAGTTGGATTTACACCTTATATCAGCGGTGGCTTTGTTACAAACTCACGTATGATACAACAATCAAGTGGACTTGCGGCGTTTGATGATTCACAATTTACAATTGACACAGGTTGGGTTACTTTAAAAACTTCAACAGGACTAACAAACGGTGTTCCATTAAGCAAAATTGTACACCAAGCGGCATCAAGTATTTTAGGTGTACCTGCAGGCGGAGGAGCGGCGGCGGCTGTTCAAGCACTTACTCCTGCACAGGTAAGAACTATTGCTAATGTTGAAGATGGTGCAGATGTAACTGATTATGACAACGTAAAAACTGCAGGTGCTATAATGAAAGACGGCACAGTGAGCATGAACGATGCTACTACTTTACGTGTTGTTAATTTAGAACCTAAAGTAGATAACACAACTGATTTAGGATCTAGTACAAAATATTGGAATGATATTTACGGTACAACATTACATGCAGAAGTTATTAAGAAAAAAGAATCAGGTACAAACTTTACAATTCAAAATAATGCAGGTGCAACAGCACTTACAATAACAGAAGTTGTTGCTAACTCATCGTTTGCAGGTAGTGCGGCTAAACTTACAACAGCACAAGCAATATCAGTATCAGGCGCAGTAACAGGTACAGTTAACTTTGATGGTAGCGGTGCCGCAGATATTAGTACAACAGTTAATCACAATCACGATTCAGACTATGTAGATATTGATGGTGATACAATGACAGGCACATTGATTGGTCGTGCTATTAGACCAAGTGCAAATAATACATATGATCTTGGAACAACAGGTAACAAATATGCTAATGTGTATGCAACTTTATTCCAAGGTACTGCAACAAGTGCTAGATTTGCTGACTTGGCAGAGAATTATTTAGGTGATAATACTTATGAGCCAGGCACAGTTATTATGTTTGGTGGTGCAAATGAAGTTACTGAAGCAAACGAAATGATGACTACTAAAGTTGCAGGAGTAGTTTCAACTAATCCAGCACACTTAATGAATGCAGACCTAGCAGGAGACTTTGTTGTTACTGTAGCATTAACAGGTCGTGTACCATGTAAAGTAGTAGGCAATATTACAAAAGGTGATATGATTGTAACAAGTGATGTTCCAGGTGTTGGAGTTGCAATGGACAATCCAAAATTAGGGAGTGTTATCGGTAAAGCACTGCAAGATTATAATTCAACAGATATTGGAACCATCGAAGTTGTGGTTGGTAGACTGTAAATAAAGGTGTAGGAAACTATTATGGCAATACAAACAATTAATATAGGTACTAATCCAAATGATGGTACAGGTGACGATCTAAGAACAGCGTTTGATAAAGTTAATGATAACTTTACAGAATTACTTGCTGTTGGAGGAGAAACTAATACTGCTTCAAACCTAGGTATAGGTGAAGGGGTATTTAAAGTAAAAACTGCACAGAATTTAGAATTTAAATCATTACGAAACAGTGATGGTACTATTGCACTTACATCTGATGGTAACAGCGTATACATAAACACAACAAATTTAGCAGACAACGACTTTGGAGCAATTCAAGTAGATAATGGTGACACACTAACTGCTAGTTCATCAGGACAACTAGTTGGAATAAAAGGTGGTAATTCAAATATTGTTGTTACTAAAAGCGGAAATGATATTGTAATTACAGGAGCGTTTGAAGTTGGTGATGATGCTACTCCGCAACTTGGCGGTGACCTTAGTATTTTAGGTAACAGTATTATTGGCGGAGCCGGTAGTACAATTACATCTATTGGTACAATTGATTCAGACTCAATGAATACTGATAACTTAACTGTAAACACTAATGCTATAATTACAGGAACATCACAGTTTGGTGGTTTGATTACTGCTAACGGTGGACTTACATTAGGTTCAGGACAAACAATTTCAGGAAATATTAACGGCGGAATTCAAGGACAACTTACAGGAACACTTGATACAAATGCACAAACAATAAGTGGTGACGGTAAAATTATTATTGACACTGCTGATATTAGTGTACAAGGACAATTAGGTAGTGAGTTTGGTGTAGCATATAGAACTAAACCTAGTCCATTAACAGTACAAACAAGTGTTGATTTACCTGTAGATTTAATTACAGTAACAAGTTTCCGTAACATTGCATTAAATGCCCTTAACGTAGAAACAGTAGTTAACAAAGCATTATCCGGTGGACAAACATATACAACTGGTGCTGGTTCAACAATATCATTTACAATTAATGACAGTGATAATAATTCATTAGGATTAGGTGCTGTTGGTGCAAGTATTGTAGATGCTACAGTTAATCAAGTTGCATTACTTCCGTTCGAAACAGGAAGACCACCTGCTAGTCAACCAGTTTACTTTACATTTAATTCAAGCGGTGTTGCTACACTTAATGATATTGAAATTAGTGAAACAGGAATTAAAACAAATGTTTCAAATAAAGATTTAACATTAGATGCTAACGGTACAGGTACTGTTGATTTCTATAACGCATACCAGTTTCCAAGAACAATTGGTAACGCAGGCGAAGTTTTAGTTGTACCAGTTTCAGGTACAGAATTAGCATGGGGTGCTGGCGGAGGTGGCGGAGGTGGTTCATCTACATTCGTTGGCTTATCAGACACGCCGGCTTCATATGCAGGTTCAGCCGCAGACGCAGGCAAATTTGTTAGAGTTGCATCAAGTGGAACAGCATTAGAATTTGTAACACTTGATGGTGATTTTACAGGTAGTGTATTTGGAGATGATAGTACATTACTTGTAGATGGCAACAACAACAAGATTGTTGGTGATATTGAAACATTAAGTTTAAGAACACCTGTAGAAACTATTGCACTTGGATATCAAGCAGGTCAAACAAATCAATTAGGTAAAGCAGTAGCAATTGGTGCTCTAGCAGGTGAAACAACACAAGCCGCTGGGTCAGTTGGAATTGGATATAAAGCAGGTAATAACACACAAGGCGAAGGCGCAGTAGCACTTGGATATCAATCAGGTCAAAATACTCAAAGTGTTAGAGCAATAGCAATTGGAGAACTTGCAGGTCAAGCAACCCAAGGTCAGTATGGCATTGCACTTGGATATTTTGCAGGTCAAACTACTCAAGGTACTGGCGGAATAGCAATTGGATATCAAGCAGGTCAAACTAATCAAGATACTGGCACAGTAGCAATTGGTAGTACTGCAGGTACAACTACTCAAGGTGAAGATGCAGTAGCAGTTGGAACCAATGCAGGTAAAACTACTCAAGGCACTGATGCAGTTGCAATAGGTCACAGTGCAGGTGAAACAAATCAAGGCGCTGGTTCAATTGCAATAGGTTACAACGCAGGATCAACAAACCAAGCCGCAAACTCAATTGTAATAAACGCAGGTGGCCTGGCTCTGGAAAATACAACAGCAGATAGTTTAAGAATTAAACCAATTAGAAGTGCTGTTGGTACAACTATACTGATGTATGATGCTTCGTCAGGAGAAGTTACACATACAGCAAGTCCTGTAATTACAGGTGATTTAACAGGTAGTGTGTTTGGTGACGATAGTACATTACTAGTAGATGGAGTTGCTAACAAAGTATTATTAACTAACAATACTACTGATAATTTAACAGAAGGTAGTTCAAACTTATACTTTACAAACACAAAAGTAGATGCAAGAGTAACACAAAGTTTTGTAAACGCATTGGGTATTACAGCAACAAGTACAGTAGGAACAGTTGACGGCGACTTAACAGGTAGTGTATTTGCTGATGATTCTAGTTTAATTGTTGACGGTGTAAACAATGTTATTACTACAACAAAAGCAGATATTGGCAGTTTACATATTGAAGGAACACAGATTGCAGGTCCTTCAAATAGCAATTTAGCAATTACATCACAAGGTACAGGACATATACATTTAGATGGTGATGTAAGAATTGATGGAACATTATCACATGTAAGCAATCAAGTTTTAACTATTGCAGGAACTGCTTCAGCACAAACAATTGAGACAAGTTCAAACAACACTTTTGTTACAACAGGTGATTGGACAGCAGTAGGTGCTGATCAGGCTTATGCAAACTTAGGTGCAGGTTCAGTTGATGGACAAATGAAAACAATCAAAGTTGTAAGCAGAGGACAATTTAGTGTAAACGGTGGCGCTACATTTGTTGACAGATATCTAATTGTTAACTTAACAATTAACGGTTCAGTTGGTACTTTAAACGTTTCACAAAACTCAGAATACGGCGCTGTAACACTAGTATGGTATAACTCAAGTTGGTGGATTGTAAGTCAGTTTGATAGTTAAGGTAAATACTGGTAAGAGGATATAAAATGGCTAAACCAGTATGGACAACTTCAGCAGGTAGTTTAGGAACGGTTCAAGAAAGAACAACACAATCTTTCACCTTAGACGCTACTAATGCTACTACATTTTCTTTACAAAGCGGAACATTCCCTGGTGGATTACGTCTTGAAAGTAATAGAATTATAGGTACACCTTTTGAGGTGTCAGATACACAAACAAGTAAATTTGTAATACGTGCATCGAACACTGAAGGAAGTATAGATAGAACTTTTACAATAACAGTTGAAGGAGAAGATGCTCCGTTTTGGTTAACTCCAGAAGGAACATTGCCAATTGGTCCACAAGGCGAACAATTTATTTTAAATAGAAGTGTCGTAGATTTTCAGTTAAGTGCAGGTGACTCTGACTTAACAGCAGGAGAAACTTTAGAATATTACTTAGATGATTTATTTGGAGAACTTCCTCCAGGTTTAACATTATCTAAAGATGGTAAATTAAGTGGAATAATTGAAGCAGAACTTACTGTTGATTATAAAGCATCAAGTACTAATTACGATAGACAACAATACGATCAGTTTCCTTTTGATTATGGAGGAGGCGATGACGGTAGTGGTGCTCCAAAATACCTAAATAGATTTTACGAATTTTTTGTTACTGTTAGTGATGGCACTACAAGAGCAAGAAGAAGATTTAGAATTTTTGTAGTTAACGAACAAAACTTTAGATCTGATACACTAGCAATTCAAGCAGATACAGAAACATTTATTTCAAGTGCTACGTATTTGAGAACTCCTATATGGTTAACAACAGGTAACCTAGGAATAAAAAGAGCAAATAACTTTATTACTATACCACTTGAAGTATATGATCCTAATCAATTTAGTGGTGCTGTTACATACGAATTAATTAATAACCAAGATTCAAGTGCTAGTATTTTACCTCCGGGTATGACACTAGATGCAACTAATGGTGTATTGTTTGGTAAAGTTCCGTATCAACCTGCAGTGACAGAAACATACACATTTACAATACAAATTAAAAGACAAGACATTTACTCTACTGAATCAGTAATTCATTCACGTCAGTTTATATTAAAGATTCAAGGTGAAGTTGATAGTACAATTACATTTACAACATCAGAGTTAATTGGTACATTAAGTCCAAACCAAACAAGTACATTAAGAATAGATGCAACTACAATTTTATCTAATGCAGATGTAAGATATAGATTTCTAAGCGGAGTGCTACCACCCGGAATTATTTTAAGTGGTGGTGGAGAACTAATTGGAAAAATTAGTCAGTTTGAATCTACAGCAGGTGCCGGTGATGGATTAACTACTGTTGATTTAACAAACTTTGGTTTAAACAGTTTTATATTAGACGGCGGAACTACTTCAATTGACAGAGAGTTTAGATTTACTGTACAGGCTAGAGATTATTATCAACAAAGTGCTGTAGAAAAACAATTTAGAATTGCTGTAACAGCAGATACACTTACACAGTACAGTAATATATTTTTACAACCATTGTTACCAAAACCTAAACGTCAGTATTACTATGACTTCATAACTAACAATACTATCTTTCCAGATAATATTTTATATAGACCTAATGATCCTGCTTTTGGTACACAAAATCAAATTAAGATGTTATTACAGTATGGTATTGAAACTTTAAAAGTTGAAGAATATGTTCCAGCACTAGTAAGAAACTTCCACAGAAAAACTTTTAAGTTTGGTGATGTTAAAATTGCAACAGCAAAAGATGACAATAATAATGTGATATATGAAATTCTTTATGTAGATATATTTGACGATGCTGAAAAAATAAACGGCAGTGTAGCAAGTAAAATAGACATCACTAACACTAGTAAAGACTTAACAGTAGATACTAATCAGTATAAAGCAAGTACAAACATTATTACAATAGATCAACTAGTAAAACGATTCTTATATCCAAATAGTGTTAGTAATATGCAAAAGCGCCTAAAGGAACTTTATCCTGATGGTGATAGTACTATTATAAATATCAACGAGAAATTCATTCCATTATGGATGAATAGTACGCAAACAACAACAGGAACTGCCCTAGGATACACTAAGGCTGTACCAATTGCCTACGCTAAACCCGGATACGGTGCAACTGTACTTGAAAATATACAAGATAGTGGCTTTGATTTTAAGACTATTAACTTTGAAGTTGATAGACTCACAATCGATAGTGTAGAAGGTGAAGCAGGCGATAAATACATTGTATTCCCAAAAAGGAAGGTAATTTAATATGGCAACAAGTAACGATATAAACACAGGTGGTATTGACTCTCTTTATCCTGTAGCAGGACAAGATAATGATTCGCAAGGGTTTAGAGATAATTTTAGCAATATCAAAACTGCAATAGACAGTGCGAAAAGTGCAATTAGTACTATTGAAGGTACTGCACCAAGTAAACAAGCAGATAACGATTTTAACGATAACACTATTTCAAAAGTAATTTTACAAGATAGTGGATTAGCGGCACCAAGTGCTGAAACACTTGCAGGTGAAACTAATGTAGATTTTACAGCAGGACATTATCGTAGATTAATTTGTACTACTGAAAAGCCAAGTACAAACACTGTAGTTGTACAAAATTGGGGACCTGCTAATGCACTAAGCCATATGACATTAGAAGTAAGATCCAACAACACAAGTCAAAAGTTTTTAAACTTTAGTACACCTTCAGGAAACATTTTAACCGACTCAACTAACTTAAACTTGACAAGTGACTTTGATATGACAGATGGAAATAATACTACAAAACATATTTTTGATTTGTGGTCACCAGACCAAGGTGCTAATATCTTTATCTACTACAAAGGCAAGTTTGAATAATAATGTTTAATCCGTTAGCAAAAGATCCTAACTCTTTATCGGATGATGAACTACAAGAAACTATTTCAGGTTTACAAAAAAAATATTTAATTGCATCTAGAATACCGAACCAGTCTGTGTTATTTCAGTTACAAAATTCACTAACTATGTATAGTGAAGAACAACGTAAAAGAAGTAACGACAAGTTGCGTGAACAACAAACACAAAGCAAAGACGACGGCAAGGATTTAGGTGAATTAATTAATGTACAGTAAAGACCAAGACCAAGACAAAACACTAAACTTTTTTAGTTGGAAAGGACATTTTGATGCTACGGTTGTAGTTGATGATGTTGTATATCCTAATAGATATAACTTAGAAATAAGTTTTATACCTAAGTCTAAAGAAATATCACAGCAAAATATTGGATTTGATAAAATCAAATATCTCATTGAACGTCTTTGCGAAAACTCAGTAGTATTTTCTCCAACAAATAAAACAGAATCAATATGGTTTAAAATGCCAGTTAATAAAATATTATTACCCGGAGCACCATATGATCAACTACTTGCTGTA